>OGJC01000568.1_pt1 | contig 31063 bp, 26 predicted proteins | sample 1571941 | NCBI WGS metagenome assembly OGJC01 (sample SAMEA2582100, study PRJEB24529) | metagenome | biome: Human gut stool | place: China | collected 2011 | reverse complement strand
ACTCGCGACATTCAGCTTGGAAGGCTGACGCTCTACCAACTGAGCTATTCCCGCAGACAAGAATTATAATACCATAATCTATATTTTATGTCAAATATTTTTTTATTTTTTTATAAAAAATTTTTCATTTAAAAGTAATCTCATAACCAAGACAAATCTTTCTTTATTTTTCATATATAAAGGAATAATTATCTGCTTTCTATCCAGTGTTATAATATCTAAAACTACTTGAAGATTTTTTCCTATTTTTCTTTCTTCTAATGTACAGCTTTCTATATCAGCCAATGACAATATTATTTTTTCTCCATTTAATATCTTTTTTTCTGTATCTACTATAATTTTATATGAAAAAGTAGTCTTCAACTGCTTCAATCCTAAAAATAAAAAGACTATAGCGAATACTCCTGGTATAACTTTTACTTTTTCTATAGTTGCCATGTACCCTTGAAAAAGTCCTGCAAGTACTAGAGGAATTCCTATACCTGCTCCTGAGATTATTCTCTTTATCTCTAAAGAAAATTTTTCAATTTTTTTCATTTCTACATTATTTTTAGAATTTATACTTTTTATAAAATCTTCATAAAACAACATTTGTTATTTCTCTCCTTTGCTTTCTTTTTTTATATTATATCACAAATCAGAGAAGCAGGCACCTTTTTTATACTACATATTTTTATTTCATTTATTATCTTTATTACTATTTTTTAAATATATTGCCATTGATTTTTTATAAAAAAAATCATATAATTTATTATAGGGTCGTTTTGGTTTTTATTGAAGATTCTTTATTGATTAAAGGGAGAGATAAATGGCTAAAAATACTAACAATGTTGATACTAGTTACTACATACAGTTATATGAGATTCTTAAAACAGAAATAATAAAGAAAAATGCTCCCAACTCTAAATTTTATTCTATAAGGCAAATTGGAATAAAATATAATACAAATATCAATACAGTTCTAAAAGTATTTAAAATGTTAGAAAGAGATGGATATATTTTTTCTGAAAAAGGAAAGGGTTTCTTTATAAAAGAACATTCTAATCTTTCTATAAGCGAGGAATTGGTTCCTATAATGGAAAGCTTTCATTATGGACAAACCAATACAGAAGGAATAAATTTTTCTAATGGAAGTCCTCCAAATGATTATTTTCCTGATAAAATATACCAAAAATTAATAGATAAAGCATTAAAAAATTACGGTTCCTCTCTATTAGGCTACCAAGATGTACAAGGATTGGAAAGTCTTCGTATTCTTTTGGCTGATCATTTAGAAGAAAAAGATATTTTTGTTAATAAGGATAATATAATGATTACATCAGGAACTCAGCAGTCCTTAGTTATCTTGCTGAAAACTTTCAGTGGTTCATCTTTAAAAACTGTTGCTATATCCAGTCCTACATACCCCAATGCCCTAAATCTTCTAAAAGATATGTGCAATATAAAAACTTTTGATTTAAAAAATGATGGCTGGAATTTAATAGAATTTGAAAAAGTTTTAAAAAAAGAAAGAATCCATTTTGTATATATAATGACTAATTTTCAAAATCCTACTGGTATAAGCTGGTCAGAGGAAAAGAAGAAAAAACTTTTGAATCTTGCTCATAAATATAATTTTTATATCATTGAAGATGATTGTTTTTCTGAATTCTACTATACAAAAAGAGTTGAACCATTAAAAATATTAGATCAGACTGGAAATGAAAAAGTTATTTATATAAAAACCTATTCAAAAATTCTTATGCCTGCCATTGGACTTGCATATATGATTTTGCCCCCTGCTATTATGCAGAAAGCTATTTTAACTAAATATAGCCTAGACCATAGTACTTCTGGATTAAATCAAAAAGTATTAGAATATTTTATCACTGATAAATACCTTGATAACCATGTGAAAAAATTAAAAAAAATATTTAAAGCTAAACATCATAGAATTCTTGAATTATTATCTGAAGTTCCTCATATAACTATATTAAATAAGTCTAAAGGTGGATTTTTTATCTGGATACAATTAGCTGATTATATAAATGAAGAAAAGTTCTATTATAAATGTAAATTAAGAGGAGTTTCCATTCTTCCAGGTAATATTTTTTATCATGATAAACGTTCTTCTGGCAAAATAAGATTGAGTTTTATCTCTCCATCTTTAAAAGAATTAGAAGAGGGAATAGAAATTATGAAAGATATTTTAATTCATTGTGATTTTTAAAACTGTCCAAACAAAAATCTCTAAAAGAAAGAAGCTGCCTAAATTAATGATTAAAAATCATCAACTTACAACAGCTTCTTTTTTATTTTATATATTTATAGGGCTATCTTAGTATCCTTTTATCAATTCAGGATTGATAGTTTTGAACGTTCCAGTAAAGAATCTTAATACTTTTGGTTCATAATCCCATTTCAATCCACTTATATCTTTTCTTCTATTATATAAGTCTATTACTGCATCTGCCACAAAATCTAAATGAGCATATGTATATACTCTTCTTGGTATTGTTAATCTTATTGTTTCTAGTTTTGGGTGATGATCCTTTCCTGTCACTACATCTCTTCCTGCTGATATGATTCCTCTTTCCATAGTTCTTACTCCAGAAGTTTCATATAATGCTGCTGCCAGTGATTGTGCTGGGAATTCATCTTGTGTTAAATGATCTAAAAATGCTCTTGCATCTACGAATATTGCATGTCCTCCAAATGGTTTTACCATTGGCACTCCAGCTGCCTCTAATTTTTCTCCAAGATATCTGATTTGGTTTACTCTATAGCTGATATATTCATACTGAACTGATTCTGTTATACCTATTGCCATAGCTTCCATATCTCTTCCTGCAAGTCCTCCATATGATGGCATTCCTTCAAATTGAACTACCATTCCTGTTGCTCTTACATATAGATCATGGTCATTCATACATAGGAATCCTCCTATATTAGTGATACAGTCTTTCTTACCAGACATTGTACACCCATCTCCATATGAGAACATTTCATGAACTATTTCTTTTATAGTTTTATCTTGGTATCCTTCTTCTCTTTCTTTAATAAAGTAAGCATTCTCAACACATCTTGTTGCATCATACATTACTTTTATTCCATGTTTATGTGCTAATTCTGATACAGCTTTTATATTTGCCATTGATACTGGCTGTCCTCCAGCTAGGTTAACAGTTACTGCAAGACAGATATATGGTATTTTTTCTCCTCCAACTTCATCTATTAATGCTTGGAATTTTTTTAGATCCACATTTCCTTTAAATGGAAGATCAGCTGTTGGATCATGTGCTTCATCTATAATAACATCTCTAAATATTGCCCCATTTCTTTCTTGGTGGAATCTAGTAGTTGTAAAATACATATTTCCTGGTACATAATCTCCCGGCTTAATCATTAAAGAAGATAAAATATTTTCTGCTCCTCTACCTTGGTGTGTAGGAACTAAATATTTAAATCCAAAATACTCTCTTACCACTTCTTGTAAATGATAGAAGTTCCTACTTCCAGCATAAGCTTCATCTCCAAGCATAAGTCCAGCCCATTGTCTGTCACTCATTGCATTAGTTCCTGAATCTGTTAAAAGATCAATATAGCAGTCCTCTGATTTTAATAGGAAAGTATTATACCCTGCTTCTTTTATTGCTACTTTTCTAGCTTCCTTGTCCAAAGTTCCCATATGTTCTACCATTTTAATTTTAAAAGGTTCTGGCATAAATTTTCTTTTTTCCATAATATTTTCCTCCTCTTTTGATATATAGTATTTTTTTCTATTTATAAACTAAATTTTTAAATTGTTTCCTGCAATTCCACTTCCTGCTCTATATCTGCTTCTTTATCCCTCTTTTTCATATAATTAAGTTCATAATCTCTTAATGAAGCTAATGCCTGTCCTGACAATGGGATTATAGCCATCATATTAAATACTGTCATCAATCCTACTCCTAAATCTCCAAGCTCCCATACAAATGTATATTGAGCAAGACCTCCTGCAAAAAGCATTCCCAAAGCAAATATTTTATACAAGTTCTGAGATTTCCAGTTATCTCCAAAAACATAAGCTACATTTCCTCTAGCATAGAACATTATTCCAAGGAAAGTACTGAAACTGAATAAAAATAGTATTACAGCTATAAATATTACTCCTACCTGTCCTATGTGATGATTCATTGCTGCTTGTAAAAGATCCATTCCCATTAATCCTTTTGTTACACTTTCAGGTGCAAGTAGCATTATGAAAGCTGAACAACTACATATCATTAATGTATCTATAAATACTCCTAAAGCTTGTATCAAACCTTGTTTTACTGGGTGAGCAACATCTGCTGCAGCTGCTGCACATGGTGCTGAACCTGACCCAGCCTCATTAGAAAACAGTCCTCTTTTTACTCCTTGCATCAATATAGCTCCAAATCCTCCAGCTACTGCCTGTCTAAATCCGAAAGCTTGTATAAATATATTTTTAAACATTTGAGGTAAAAGCCCTATATTTTTTATAATTATAAACAATGTTACTGAAAAATATAGAATTGCCATTGCAGGAACTACTTTATTAAGTACATCTACTATTCCGGCATTTTTGAATAAAACTATTCCAGATATAACTACTAAAGCTATTGTTGTGTATAGTGGTGGAAAATTAAAAGCATTTGCAAAGGATTGAGTTACTGAATTGGCAATAACTTGGCTTATTCCTGCCCAGCAAAGTAATCCTGATAAAGCAAATAATACACCTAAAAGTCTAAACCTAGTCCCTCTTGTATAATATTTTTTTCCATCTATTGATACATACTTTGAAGTCCCTTTGATATCATCAATGTATTCATCTTCTTCTTTTACCCAAGTTATTATTCTCATTCTATCCATGAAGTAAGCAGGTCCTCCTCTAAAACCTCCATACAGTGGATCTTTTTCTTTATATATTTGAGCCAGTGTTGATTCTATAAAAGCACTTGAAGCTCCTATGAGTGCTGCCAGCCACATCCAAAATATTGCTCCAGGTCCTCCAAAAGAAATCGCAGCTACCACTCCTGCCAGATTTCCCATACCTACTCTTGAAGCTGTAGCAATAAACAAAGCTTGTAAACCAGATATTGAATCTTTATTGTCAGAACTTTTAGGTTCTAATACACACTTTATCATTTCTGGAAATAATCTAAATGGAAGAAATTTTGTTTTTAAAGTAAAATATATTCCTACTGGAATGAGTATAACTACTAATAGACTAAGCTCTACTATAGTTTCTCCAACATTTACTGTTATAAGTTTCCCCCATAACAATCCATTTAATGAAAGTACCATATTCTTAAGCGAGCCAATTAAACTTTCAAACATCAATACACCTCCTAATTTTTTTTACTCTATAGTTATTTTTTCTTTTTTTATTAAGAAAAAGTTAGATACCTTTCAGTTATGATCTATACTATCGGTAATTTTCAGAAAGTCTATGGTGTAATTTTTTATTTTTATTTCTCTTTATCTTTCTCTTCTTGATATTAGTTTAGTATAAAAATAGAATCTTTACAACCGTTTCAAAACAAAACTGTTATATAACAACATGTTTTTTTCTAAAGTTGCTTTTTAACGTATTTCTAAGAGGATACATCACTAATTTTTCTTCAACTGTTTGTAAAAATGAGCCAATTTTTCAATTATGTGTTACTTAAATTTTATCTTCTTTTTCTTTTATTTTAGAGAGTTTCAACAGTTTTAGTTCTTTTTTTTAACTTTTCATTTTCATAAAAAAAACTGCCCCTTTTCTTAGGAACAGTTTTTATTATTTTTATTATTTTACTAAATGAGCTATCTTATCATCTTTAAAATCTAAGTTATGTACAGAATTTATATATCTTACAGTCTTACTTTTTCCTCTTACCACAAGTGTCTGTGTTCTAGCTATATTTCCTTTTCTTTTAATTCCTTCCAAAAGATCTCCACTAGTTATTCCAGTTGCTGAGAATATAACTTCATCATCTTTTACAAGATCATTCATTGTAAGAACTTCTCCAACATTAAGCCCCATATTTTCACATCTAGTTTTTTCAAAATTAGAGATTTTATCATTTTCAAGAGTTACACCCTTTACTTCGCTTCTTAACTTTAATCTTGCCTGCATATCTCCACCTAAGGCTCTTATTACAGCTGCTGAAATAACTCCTTCTGGAGCTCCTCCAATACCATACAGCATATCTACATCTGAGTCCACTATACAAGTTAAAATAGATCCAGCTACATCGCCATCTGGCAGAGCATAAACTTTTATACCAAGTTTCTGAAGATCCTTTATAATTTGAGTATGTCTTGGTTTATCAAGAACTACTATCATAAGTTCACTCAACTCTTTATTTAATGCTTTTGCTACACTATGAATATTTTCCATTAAAGGTTTATTTAAATCTATTGCTCCCTTTGCTTCAGGACCAACTATCAATTTTTCCATATACATATCTGGAGCTTTCAAGAAACTTCCTTTATTTGCAACAGCTAGAACAGTTATAGCATTAGCCTGCCCTTGAGCAGTCATTCTTGTTCCTTCTACAGGATCTACAGCTATGTCAACTGGTGAACAATAATCATCTTCTGGCTCACCTTCTTCTTCATATTTATGATAAGCTCTACCTACTTTTTCACCTATATACAGCATAGGAGCTTCATCAATTTCTCCTTCTCCTATTACTATTTCTCCATCAATAGCTATTCTATTCAGCATAGTCCTCATGGCATCTACTGCTGCCTGATCAGCAGCTTCTTTATTACCTCTTCCTACCCATTTGTAAGCTGCTAATGCTGCTGCTTCTGTCACTCTGGCAAATTCCAGTGCTAATTCTCTTTTCATCTCTCCTCCTACTTTTTGTCGATTAATCTATAGATTTCCTCTCCCTCTTTGACCATTTGCAATTCATCACGGGAAATTTTTTCTCTATAAAATTCATCTTTAAGTTCTTCGATACGTTTATTATACTCTTCTATTTTATTTTTCTCCAGCTCTATTTTATTTAAAAGCTGTTTTTTTTCGTTTTTAAGCTTATTTACTTTTATATAACTTCTGTATATTTGTGGTACAAATACATATAGAACTATAGCAAGTATTATCCAACAGCTTAATTTTCCTTTATCTACTGCCATATTGCAGCTCCTTATTCAGCACTTGGCCCTTTTAATGTTTCTTTTTTAAGAGCCTGTAATTTTTTAGTTACCATTCTCTTAGCCATAGGAGATATTCTATCTACAAATAATACAGCTTCTAAATGATCAAATTCATGCTGCATAACTATTGCAGGAAAACCTTCTAACTCTTCAGTTATCTTTTCTCCTTTTTCATTTAAATAATCTACCTTTATTTTTGCTACTCTTTCAACTTTTTTATATATTCCAGGAATACTTAAACACCCTTCTTCCCAATCTATTTTTTCTTCAGTTAAAGGAGTAATTACAGGATTTATTACTTTTCTAAGCTCTTCTCCCTCTCCTGTCCAATCTAATACAAGCATTCTTTTACTAATTCCTACTTGAGGAGCTGCAAGTCCTACTCCTTTTTTATCATACATAGTTTCAACCATATTCTGCAATATCTCTCTTATATTGTCATCTACAGTTTCTACTTCTACAGTTTTTTCCCTCAGTACTGGATCACCGTATTTTTTTATTTCGTATATCACTTTTTCTTCTCACCTCTATTGTTAAATTAAATTTATTGGATCTACATCAACAACTATTCTAAAATCATCTGATTTTTTATAATCTGTCAGTTTTTTATTTAGTTTTCTTTTGAAGATACTGATATTTTTTTTGCTTCCTTTTATAAAAATATTATATCTAAATCTATCTTTTACCCTGTATACAAGACTTCTCATCGGACCATACATTTCCACATTTTCATCTTCTATATTCTTAAAAAATTCTTTGACAAATATTTCTAATTCTTTTTCTTTTCTAGAAGATATTCCTATATTAATAGTTTTTGAAAAAGGTGGATACTCTAATAATTCTCTATTAGATATTTCTTCTGAATAGAACTTATTATAATCACTTTTTTCTATTGCTCTAAAAGTATAATTTTCAGGCTGATAAGTTTGGACTATTACCTTTCCTTTTTTCTCTCCTCTTCCTGCCCTTCCAGACACCTGTGTTACAAGCTGAAAAGTTTTTTCTCCTGCTCTAAAATCGGGAAAATTCAGAATTGTATCAGCATTTATAACTCCTACCAAAGTTACATTGGGAAAATGTAATCCCTTGGATATCATCTGTGTCCCTATCATTATATCATATTTTTTATCTAAAAAATCAAAATACATTTTTTCATAAAAGTCTTTATTTTTAGAGCTTTCAGAATCTACTCTTATTATTCTTACATCAAAATATTTTTTTATTTCCTCTTCTACTCTTTCTACCCCTTTTCCACTATGAAGTAGATTGGTGCTTCCACACTTGCTACAATGACCAGTGTACTTTCTTGTCTGCCCACAATAGTTGCATTTTAAAATTCCCTGACTTGCATAATAACTACTTTTAATAGAGCAATGTGTACATTCTTCCACATGACCACAGTCTTTACACTGAATATATGTAGAATACCCTTTTCTATTTAACAGCAATATAACTTGCTCTCCTTTTAAAAGAGTTATTTTAATCTCATCTAAAAGTTTTTTACTAAAATAAAGGTCTTCTTCCTTTTTCATATCTACAATTTCTATTTCTGGCAGTATTGAATTATTATATCTTGAATCCATAGTTACCAAAGTATATATACCCTTTTCAGCATAATAAGAACTTTCTATTGATGGAGTTGCTGATCCTAAAATCAATTTTGCCCCTTCAAGCTCAGTTCTTTTTATAGCAACATATTTAGCATTATACCTAGGATTACTGTCCTGTTTATATGTCGTTTCATGCTCCTCATCTAATATTATATATTCTAAATTTTCTACTGGAGCAAAGATAGCAGATCTCACTCCGAGAACTATTTTTTTATTTCCAGAATATATATTGTACCATTCATCTGCTCTTTCTTTATTTGTAAGCCGACTGTGGAGTATAGCTATATTTTCTCTAAACTCATTTCTAAATCTATTTATCATCTGTGGTGTAAGAGATATTTCAGGAACAAGAAATATACTGCCCTTTCCATTTTTAAAAGCTTCCTTTATAAGCTCAATATACACCTCTGTTTTCCCCGAACCTGTTATTCCTTTTAACAGATAATATTTATTATCTCCATTTTTTATAATCTCTTTTGCTTTTTCCTGCTCTTCATTAAGTACTACATTTTTCTCAGATACTTCCTCTGATATCTCGTGAATCTCTCTTTGATTTTCATCTTCTTTTATGTTTTTTTTCAAAATCAAAAGTTTTTCTCTGATTAATTTATTTATAAGTTCTTTTGAAAATTTACTTTCTAAATTTTTCTTTTGAACTTCCTCTTTTTTTTGAAAATATACTACTGTATCTTCAAATTTTTCTTTCAAATTTGAAAAATCAAAGTCATAATTTAATTTGACACTTCCCTTTTCGTTAAAAAGAATAGTATCAGCAATCATCTCATTTATTGTTTCTTTGGTAAATTTTTTATTAAGTGTAGCTTTAGTTATAGTTATTCTATCCTTAAAAAAATCTATAAATTCTTCAGAATAAATTTTTTCTGCTTCATCTTTAAAAATATTTTTAATATCTGAAAGAACATAGACTGAATCATATTTGACTTTTAAATCACTGGGAACAGCTGCACTTATTACCTGTTCATAGCTACTCATATAATATGTCTTTATCCATCTGAGAAGTTTTATAAAATTCTCTGACAATTTTATTTCATTTTCCAATCGAGATTTTATAGGAAGAACTTTAAATGTTATATTTTCAGAATTATCTTCAGCTATAATCAAACCTGATTTATCTCTATTTCTAAAAGAAACAACTACTCTATCTCCTATCTCATATTCTTCATTCTCATCTAAATAAGTATAAAGGGACTGGGTGTTGTCTACATATATTTTAAAATATCTCATAATCAACTCCTATTTTAACTGTACCTCTATACTAGTTACTCCCTCTAAGGAAGTTCCTGCTTTCGGCTTCTGACTTTCTACCAACCCTTTTCCCACAATTCTTACATCTATATCTGCATTTTTAAATATATAAATTACATCTTTAGGGCTTAATCCTGTAAGATCAGGCATTTCTACTTTTACTTCTTCGTTATTACGCTTCATATTTTCAAAATTTTTAATTTCAGATATTTTAGCAATATCCTGCGACAAAATATTTTTATTTTTTGTTATCCTTTTAACTATTTCACCAAATACTGGAGCAGCTGTAGCACCACCATATTTTTCAAATACAGTTTCTCCCTTAGGTTTCATAAACATAACAAGTACTACATATTTAGGTTTATCTGCTGGGAAGAACCCTATAAAAGAAGCTAGATAATCACTTTTTAAATATCCACCCTTTGTACTTAATTGAGCAGTTCCAGTTTTCCCTCCAACTCTATAACCTTCTACATCTCCTTTTTTAGCAGTTCCATCTCTCACTACATTTTCAAGTATATCCCTCATTTCTCTAGAAACCTCTGGAGATATCACCTGTCTTACTGGTGTAGGAAGATTTCTTCTTATCACAACATTATTATCATCTGTTACTTTCTCTACTAAATAAGGCTTATACAAAATCCCGCCATTAATAACAGCAGAAAAAGCTGTTGCTAATTGTATCGGACTTACTACTATTCCTTGTCCAAAAGACATTGTACTTTTTTTCAGCTTATCCCATCTTTTATATGGAGTAGTGTATGGTTTTATTTCTCCCGGAAAATCGACTCCTGTTCTATCATATAAACCAAAATTTCTCAGATATTCTTCATAAGTTTTTTCAGTAAATGTATCTCCTATTAATACCATACCAACATTACTTGATTTTTTTAATACCTCTTCAGTTGTTAATATCCCTTTTGTACTTCTGCTACTTTCTTTTATTGTATGATTATATTTTCTTATTGTTCCGTCCATTACATCAAATTTAGTATTTCTTTTTATAAGTCCCTCATTGAGAGCTGAAGCCACTATAATAGGTTTAAAAGTTGACCCAGGTTCAAATTGATCTTGAAAAACTGGATTTCTTAAAGCTCTCCTCTTTCGAGTATATGCTGCTGTTGCTAATATTTTTCCAGTATTAGGATCCATAATTATTCCATATGCTTCATCAGAGTTTGAAGATTGAAATTTTTTCTTTACTTCATCATTAAGTATAAATTGAAGATCATTGTCTATTGTCATATAAACATTTCTTCCATTTAAATTTGTTCTTATTTCATCTTTTGATGTAGGTATTCTTATTCCTCTATTTCTAGTATATGGATTTTTTCTTTCAACAGTTTTTTCTTTAAGATACTTTTCATATTGCTTCTCTATTCCAAATACCCCAGTTTTTACATCTTTTGAAGTTGCAGTATACCCAATTAGTCCTACCAAATCACTATATATATCTTTTTTATAATAAGTCCTTTCTATATTTTTTCTATAGAACATCTCATTTGTATTTAATTTATACTTCTTTAATATCTCATCAATTTCAGCTTTTTCTATTTCGTCAAGATTTTTAGCTATAATCTTATATTTCTTTTTAGTTTTATACCCTTCATCTAATTCCTTTAAAAGTTTTTTATTATTTATTTTTATATATGATTTTTTAGCTATTTCCTCAAATGCTTTCAATATCTCTGGCTTTTCATATATTCTGCTTGGGTCTATTATCAAATCATAAATACTTTTATTGAAAGCCAGACTTTTTCCATTGCTGTCATAAATACTTCCTCTATTTCCTGAATTCTTATTTATGGTCATAGTCTGATTATTTACTTTTTCTACATACATGGCACTATCAAATATCTGTACCTGTATCAGTCTAAAAAATATAAGCATAAAGCAGAATAATATTATATTTGATGAAATCAAAGCTCTCTTATTAAAAAAATTAGTTGTTTCCATTTCTTCTCTTTTTAGAAAAATATACAAAAAATAAAAAAATAAAAGAACTGTAAAACAAGTAAACATATATAATTTATAGTAAATACTTGCTCCTATCCCAATGAGATTTAAAAATAAGATAAAAGCTTTTAATTTTCTAAGCACGCTTTTCCTCCTGCATATTATCCTTACCTTACAATTATATCAAAAATTTTGAAATCTTGTTATAACTTTTTTATATTTTATTCTCTCTAATACTTCTGACTTCTCATAAAATTTCTTTTAAAAAATAGAATTTTTTTAATTGTACCTGAGTAATATATTATATCATACAACTCCACCATATGCTCAAAAGAAGAAAGAAAAATATTTCATTATGAGAATTATCTATAAATTAAAGAAATAAAAAATACAGATTTAATAAATGGAAAATATATTCAAAATGCTGCAATACTTTACTAAAAGAAAAATATAATTATCATCAGGGAAATAGCAGATTTTATCCATAGAAATAAATTTAATAAAATTTATTTCTCAGATAAATACCATCTTGTAACTATTTTCTCTACAGAAAATATCATGTAATTCCACATAAAATTAAAAGTATAATTTTTTAAAAATTTTGAATAATCCCAAACCTTTAATTTTAAACATTAAAATTCCAATCAACAGAATAACCACTGGAAAATAAATAAAGGAGAAGCCTCTCTGCTCCCCCTTTTCATTTAAAAATAATTTAATTAAAATATTTTTTTCTCTCGTCTAATAGATATACTCTATCAGGAGTTATCTCTGCAAATGGTGTATATATTATCCAGTCTGTAAGCTCTGATTTATCAATTGTCATTTTGTCTTCTTCATTGAGATTTTCTATATAATATGGCTGATTAATGAGAGTTCCCCTTACTTTATCCCCATCTATCCCTTCTATGTGAAACCATAAATGCTCTAAGTTGGCATCTCCCTCTGTTCTATACTGTTCATCTACAAGTATTCCAAATTTTATCAGTCCATTATTTTCTGGATTAGTAATTGCTTCTCTAAAATATTCCCATCTTTCTAATGCAAGACCTTTCATTCTCATTGTTTCTTCATCAGATATAAAATACAATGGATTATTCTTCATAATCTCATTTACAGATGATATATGTGCATATTTTCCATTCTTATAATCTTCTTCTGTTAAATATACATATATTACTGCTGTTTCTCCATGTTCATCATCTCTTCCAGCACTTCCACCTAAAGATTCAGGTGGATAGCCGTCCAATACTTCCTCTAAAGGTAACCAAGTTCCAACTATTCCCTCTCCTATATAGAAAGGTTCCTTTTCTTCTTCAAGGTATCTGTTAGTAACTATATTTTTGGCAATCATTTGTATTGCTGTCCCATGATTTTGATAATTTTCAGTGTCTGAACCTATTATTTCCAGCTCTAATGAGCCACATCTTCTAAGTCCATGAGTATGAAGCCATACACTTCCATCTTCATCATTTATGGCCTGTATAGTATAAATATATTCAGGTGCAGGCTGTATATAGCTTTCTGCTGCCATTTTTGCCCATCTTCCAGACAACAGCTTTTGTGATGAAAAATCCATTATTCCAAGAAGATTTGGTATCATAGTTGATATTAACTTTAATTGAAGATGGTATGAATCAATATTTGACTCTCCAAATTCCATAATAGTTGTCACTCCAAGCTTGCTTTCCATTATCTTGTTATAATCATTTTCATTGATCTGATGTGCCACTGTAAAAAGTTCTGGTACTTCAAATTCTTCTATTAAAATTTGAACTATATATTGCTCATCTTTGTAATCTACTCTTAAAAATTTTTCTGTATCATTTTTTAAAACTTTTACTCTGAATTCTCTATTTTCTTCCAATCTCTTAATTAAATCATCATATGTCCCTATATTTTCTGGTGATTCAGGTATTCCCATTATATATGACAATTCTTTTTCAATAATTCCCTTAGCAGCCATCAAATCCCTCCTGTATACTAAAATTAATCTTCCAAAATTTAACTCTGATGAGATATTATACCACTTTTATAATACTTAAAACAAATTTTTATTCTTCATCTTCATCATTCTCATCTTCCTCTAGCTCGCTTGGTTCTATAAAACTTATTGTTAAAGAACAGATTTTTCCCTCTTTATTGTATCCCCAATAGCAAGGATACACTCCATCTCCCCAACCACTGGCAAATATAACAACATTTTTATCTGTTCCAGGAATAGTCCAATTTAAAAAATCTCCACAATCTCTTTGATAATCTGGATATTTTTTGTAATTTTCTTGTAGCAAAGCATCAAAATAGTCATCATACATATTTCCAAAATCTGGATTTTCTTTTTCTAATTTGCTTACATATTCTACTGTCAGCTTTGCTCCTTCTGTATCAGTAAAACATCCCATTCCAGCATCTACAAAAAATCCAAAAAATTCTCTGTTTTTTCTATCTAACTCAGAGATATCATCATTTTTTTGAAGAGCCAACTGATAATATTCAGCTTTTTCATTAGATATATTAAGTCTTGCTCCCATATATCTGATTCCCCAACTTTCATCTTTTAATACTGCTAAAGTTACAGGATATTTTCCAGAAGGTACTTTTTCTATAAAGGGCTCTCCTTCACCATTCACTAAACTTACTAAAGGATCACAGCAAATTATTTGACTAGATGTTACATTTAATTCTCCTATATTTATAACTTTAAACTTTTCACTTTCAAATACTTCATCTAAATCATAATATGGTTTTAATATTTCCTTCATTTTCCCTCCCTAATTATACTTTAACTTTTTCTTTCTTTTTCTCAAATATTATTGTTCCCAGACCAATTGTTCCTAATATGCAGAAAAATACAAAAACAGGAGTCACCTCATGTACTATCAAAAAACCAGAAAATCCAGTCAGTAATGTTCCTTCCCATGTCACTCTATATGTAGGATAAACTATAGACAGTATCCAAAATACTGCTATAGCTACCACCCCAACTGAAAACATTGTAAATCCTACTTTAAACATTAAACTAGTATGATGAGACAATACCTCTTTCTCTTTTTCTTTCCTTAATATATCTATACATTTTTCTTCAGATACATCCTTTAATAAATAATCAGTAGTTACTTCAAAAATATTACTTAATTGTATTATTTTATCTATCTCTGGAAGTGACTGTCCTGATTCCCATTTAGAAACTGACTGCCTTGAAACTCCCAGTAACTGAGCTAATTTTTCCTGTGACATTCCATTCTGTTTTCTCAATTGTTGTATTTTTACAAACAGTTTCATAATTTCTTCCCCCTTGGTATGTGTTTTATATATCCATATATTACCACAACTATTAGTTGCACTCAACCAAGTGTATTTTATTTTCTGTCAATTAACGGTTGCAATATAAAAAATCCAGAAGATTTTTAGACCTTTCTGGATTTTAAATTTTATTTATTCTTCTTAATTATAATAAATATCCCTTCTCTAAAATCTTTATCAAATATAACTATAACTAAAGTTATAGTTGATACTATACTTGATATTAATACAGCTTTCTTTAACCAATCTACCCATGTATATATTTCTATTATTGAAATATAACTTAATAATATTTTGCTTAATAATAATGAAAGAATAATTAAAATAAAATAACTGCTATATAATTTAATATAATCCCTATAATCTTTATTAAAACATCTTTTAAAAACAAGTATAGGTTTTGCTATACAAACTATTAAGACATTTGATAATATTGTTCCTATTATTACTCCGTTTAATCCCAAATAAAAAACTAAAATTAATGATGATACAAAATTTATTATAGCTTCTGCTATTGGTAAATGAATATCATCAAAAAATCCACTTCCATCTTTAAATATATCTGTAACACCTCTAAAACATCTTATAAAAAGATTAATACAGATTAGTAATACTGTCATATCTGATAAAATATAACTTCTGCCAAGCCATAAGCTTACAAATTCATTTATTAAATGATAAGTACAATAACTAAAAACTATACTTATTAATAAAAATAAAATATTTATTCTCTTCCAGTAATTATAAATTTCTTCTTTAGTATAAACTGCTATATATCTTCCTATTATTGGCCTCAATACATTTAAAATTATACTTAAAATAGTTAAAATCATTTGCTCTATCATTTGATAGCTTGCATATATTCCTACTATTTCTATAGATATAAATTTTGATATTAATATTAAATCAGTATTAAAAACTACTAATCCTGCTATTTTATGCCAAAATAAATTTTTTAAATTTTTACCTATACTCCTATCTTTTTCATGAGTTTTAATAATATGTGAATAATATTTTTTATAGTGATATTTATAAAAAATATATTGAGTTATATTATCTAAAATCAGCAAAAATATAAATAAAAAGAAGGATTGAATTTTTATTATAACTACTATTTGCAGTATTTGGTAAAATATTTTACTCATTCCCTGAACTATTCTTACATATAAAAATTCCTGATTTGCAGTGAATAAAATACTATATTTTACAAATAAATAAGTTATTGCTGTATTAATTACATATAGACTCCAATATAAATATATTTCTTTAGAAAAAGTATTATCTTTTATAAAAAATGGTATAATTGGATTAATTAATAACCCAATTATTAAAATAAAGAAGAAGATTTTATTGTATAAAGAAGTTATCGTATTAATAATAATACTTATCCTTTCTATATTTTTTTTATACAAAGGTTCATATAGTGCATAAGTTGAGGCTGAAGCTATTCCCATATCTGCTAGGTTTAAATATGCCATTATTTGTGTAAACAATTTCATTAAACCCAATTTTTCTATTCCCATATAATTTGCAAAATATTTATTTGCTATAAATGAAAATAGACTTATAGTAATAGTTATTATAAAATTTAATATTATATTTTTCTTCAAAATTAAACTCCTAGTTATTTTTTAAATTTTTTAACATTCTATATAAATTAAAAAATAAATATGTTAAGTATAAATTTAATCTCATTGAATAAATTAAAATTCTATTTCTTTTTATTTTATGAGTTAATTTTAAGTAATTGTTGGCATATTTATTAAAAATAGAATTTTTTTCTATTTTTTTTAAATAATTTTTTGTTTGATTAAAATTTATTTTATTGTTAAAAAATTTTCCTAATGTGGTATATATTATCCAATTATAGATATATTCTTGAAAATATTCTTTTTTTAATATATTATTTTGATTATTTTCTTCTAAAAATTTTTCTAATTTTTCTATAATTTCAAGTGAATCCAAATCTTTAATTTTTATAGTATTCACAATTGAATTTAAGTTGTTATTCCTATAATAATAAATTTCTTTTGATAAAATAGAAATTTTTTCTGAATAATATAAGTATTTTAATACAAATAACAAATCTTCATACAATAATCCTTTAGGAAATTCTAAATTATTTTTTTCTATAATTTCTCTTTTATACAATTTTCCCCAAGAAGCTGGTCTAAATTCTCTTTTTTTCATTGAATATTCTAAATATTTTTCAAAAGTAAAATTAATATCTTCACCTGTTGGAATAAAATTCTCTCTTTTAAAATTAGTTATAGTTATTCTTCCCCCTATTACAATATCACTATTTTCTTTTTTTATTTTTTTATAAAGTAATTCAATTGCATCTAATGGCAACCAATCATCACTATCAACAAAAATTAAATATTTTCCTGTTGAAATTTTAATTCCCTCGTTTCTTGCTTTAGAGAGACCACTATTTTGTTGTTGTTTTATAAAAATTCTATTATCTATTTTTGAATAATCTTTTAATATATTTATGCTGTTATCTGGTGATCCATCATCAATACATATAATTTCCAAATTTCTATGTGTTTGATTTATAATTGAGTCTAGACATTCTCTTAAATATCTTTCTACATTATATACTGGAATTATTACACTTATTTTATCCATTTTTTCCCCTATTTATTAAAAATTTTTCTATTATTTCATTTATTATTTTAATTTCAGAAATTTTAAGTTTATAAGTTTCTTGCTTATTTTGATTTATCATATTTAAGAACTCTGCTATTTCATATCTCAGCCCTTCTCCTTGAAAAGGATAAAAATATTTTTTATTTTTAGTAAAATCTTCAAATCTTAATTCAAAATACTCTGTCTTCCACCAAGGTGATGGAACATATATATATCCTTTAGTTCCAGAAATAATTAACTCTCCTTCTGATTTTACACCTAAACCAACTTTTGCTACTGGAATTATTCCACTTTGATATTTCAACAAAATTTTAGTATATAAATCTATTTTTTTTTCTTTATCAAAATAAGAATAGAATTCTACATTTTCTGGTTTTCCTAATAGTTTTACTATTCCTAAAAGTGGATATGATGCCAATTCTGTAACACTTCCTCCAGCCTCTTTATGACTGAGTTCTCTTATATCGCCTTCTACTAATTTTGTGAAACAAGCTTCTACATCTTTAATTTCTCCTATTATTCCTGATTTTGCAATATTTATCAATTTTTCAAATCCTGGGCAGAATGCTGTTTTTATTGCCTCCAATAATACTAATTTATTTTCTTTAGCTATTTTATATAATACATTAGTTTCTTTTGATGATAATGTGATTGGTTTTTCGCAAAGAACATGCTTCTTATTCTCTAAAGATTTTTTTATATAATAGTAATGAGTGTTATGGGGAGTTGCTATATACACTGCATCTACTTTTTTTATAAATTCTTCAAAATTATTTGTATAAAATTCTAGTTCAAATTTTTCTGCAAACTTTCTTGAATTTTCTATACTTCTGCTCATTACCCCTTCTATATTAATTCCGCTGACATATTTAGATTCTATTACAAACCTTTCTGCTATTCTTCCAGCTCCTATGATTCCAATTTTTAAAATTTTATTTTTATCTTCTCTAATTTGAGTACTAGATATTCCTTTTGTTCTTTCTAAATAAACTACTTCACAAAATTCCTTTAAATAATCAAATTTTCCTTTCCAATCTGAACCTATAACAAAAGTATCTATATTATATTTTTGAATATCTTCAACCTTTTGTCCTTCATATTCTTCAATTATTATTTCATCTGCATAGCCTGATTTTTTTATATTTTCTATTCTTTTAACTATCGAATCATTGACATTTAATTTTCCTCTGTATTTATCATAAGAATCTGTTGTTACTCCCACTATTAAATAATCTCCATATTCTTTTGCTCTTTTTAATAAATTAATATGTCCTTGATGTAATAAATCAAAAGTTCCATATGTTATAACTCGTTTCATCTTTCCTCCAATATTATTACTTATCTCTTATTTCATAGTCTACTTTTTTATTCATAGGAATGTATTTTCCATTTAAATTCTTATAATCTTTAAAAAACATTAATTTAAATTGTTTAGAAACCCTTTCTTCACTATTCTCTCTTTCTCGTAAACTATATTTAAAAGCTCTATAGTTTCCAAAAATAAATAATAAAACTATTAAATATAATGATAGGATGTTTGAATGTTTTATTTTTAATAAATAATTAGAAAAATATATTGGAAAATAAAATAGAAAATATAATGATATTCTTAAGGGCACATGCCCTCCCACCAATTTATAAGCTATAAAATAAAACAAAAATCCCATAAGTACAATATTATAAAAAAAAGTTTCTTCTTGATTTAATTTAATTTTAAAATTTATTTTTAATAATAATATCCCTATAAAAAATAAAAAAAGAATACTTATTACTTTAATTCCTAAATCATTAAAAGTTTCTTGTTTTTTAAAAAAATATGTATATTTTTTTAAAAATTCAATATTTTTTACTATCCATTCCATTTTAATTGCTAAAGTAATTATTATTCCATAATAACATTTTATAAAAATTTTTTTTGATTCAAAAATTTTTATTGGTAAAAGCATTAAACATATTAATGCACTTTTATGTACAAAAATAGCATTTAAAAATGTTAATAAGACAAATCTTTTATATTCTTTTTTTAATAACTTTTCTATAATAAAAACCGAAAATATAATTGCTATTCCTTGTCGAATAAATCCAATTAAAAATGTTATATATACTGTATTTAAATAAAAATAAAAACTTAAAGCTAAAAAAATATCTTTACTATATTTTTTTACTTTAGTAAAAAAAATAATTGAAAAAATAAAACCTGTTATTATAAAAAAAAGTTTTGGTGAATCAAAAAATCTAACAATTAAATATAAAAATTTAAAAAATCTTTCTGATGCACTAAAACCATAATCATAAAACCAATAATCTTTAAATCTATTATCCCCAACTATCCAATACCACACATAATCAAATTCAACATCAAATCTAAATATTATAAACAAAGAACTTATTACTGCAAAAATTTTATAATATTTATCTTCTTTATTAGGTTTTAAAGTTTTATATAGTGAAAGTATTAATAATAAAAAGAATAATATATAATACCCATAGTAATTTTTTATATAGTAATTTATCATTTTTTTCCTTTTTCTTTATTATAAATTTCTTAACTTATATGTTTAAATAAAAATGCTTTTTAATTTTTGTCACTTTTATAATTTTTATATGACAAATCTAAATCTAAAATTAAATGAGGATGTTCCATATATTTCATTTTTTCTTTTGAAGGTGGAATCATAAAATCTTTTCCATACATTTGTGTTAAATATTTGATTGGTTCACTTACTCCAAAAAAACTATAGCCCTCAAATTCATATTCATTTCTAAATGAAAACATATCTTTTTTAAAAGTTTCTTTTTCTTCCCACTTTCCAAGCAAATTACAATAATAATTACAACTATCTATTTTTTTCCTCTTTATCTCCTTTCTTATTTTCTGAGTTATGAAATTTAAATTCAAAAATCTTCTACTAATTTCTATTATAGAATTCTTTAAGAAGCCTCTTTTTTTTGAATTTTTATCTAATGTCAGGGTATACATAATTTTTTTTAATAATTTTATTTTATAATAAAAAATCCATCTTAACATCTTATTATTAGGACATCCATGAAGAGGAAATATCTCAACATAAATTCCTCCAACATAACCTGTTCCACTTTTTCTTTGCTCAATACATGTAGTATTTTTATTCTCTACATGAGCAAAATTATATGGGATATCTTTTTCAAGTTTAATATCTCTAATGATGAATGGTTCAGGTAATTCTTTATATGCTACTTCTAAAAAGTAATCATACTGATAATCAGGAATACCAATATCTGCATCATCATCCCAAGGGATAAAACCTTTATGACGATAGGCCCCTAGCATTGTTCCACCTAATAAAGAATATTTAATATCATATTTTCTACAAAGTTTATCTATTTGTATCATAATTTCAAAAATTTTTTCTTGATGAAGATTCATTTTTTCTCCTTACTGTAAATATTTTCTCATTTAATCTATTACTTCAGAATTATGTTTATTTCTTTCATTTTCACTAGGAAACTTCATATAATCTCCATACAATTGTTTTAAAACATAATTATAATTTTGAGGTCCTTTTAAAGTTAAATCTTCAAACTTATATTCTTTAACTTCATCATAAATTTCTTTAGGAAACATTTCTTTAAATTTATATGCTCCCATAAAATTTACAACATAATCACTTTCTGAATATTTATATTTTTTTAATGTTCTATTTAAAGTTAAAATTCTTTTAGAGGAATCCAAAAATTTTTCAAATGGAATTATTTTTCCAATAAAAATTAATACTTTTTCATGTATAGGCCTTTTTTTATTGATAATATTTACGCTCGTACTAAAACGTGAATATTGATACAACATTCTTAAATATAATAGTTTCAACATATGAACCTTTCTTCTAATAAAATTATTTGGCATTCCATCTAAAGGAAATATATCTACAAAAACTCCCATTTCCTGTTCTTCCAAAAACATTTTAAATTTAGCCTTTACCTTATCACTCATCAATTTTATGTAAAAAGATTGTTTTAAATCATAAATTTCAAAGTTTTCATTTTTATTTTCTAAAATTAATTTAATAAATTTTTCATAATCTTCTCTTGGCATCCCTATATCTATATCATCATCCCAAGGAATAAAGCCTTTATGCCTAATTGCACCTAAAAAAGTTCCTCCCAACATGAAGTATTCTAATTTATTTTTATTACAAATTTTTAAAAATTCTCTAAGAATTTCTAATTCAGCTAGTTGTAATTTTCTTATATTTTTCATTTATACTCCTTACTAATTTTATAATTTAAAATTTTATTCAAGTTATTTTTTATCTCATTTTTTATATAAAAAAATTAACGTTATTATTTTAATAATTTTTTAATATCTTGTATTTTTTCACGTTTTGTTATTAATAGATTATTACTATTTTTTACTATCACTAAATTTTCTATCCCTAATAATGATATATTCAAATCATCTGATATCACTATATTATTTTTTGAGTCTAATTCTCTTATCTCTTTTCCTCTTACCACATTCCCATTTTCATCTTTTTCAAATATCTCATCAAATGCATTAAAACTTCCTATATCATTCCAGCCTATATCCACTGGTATTACTCGTATATTCTTTGAATATTCCATTATTCCAAAATCTATTGATATTTTTTCAAATTTATCAAAATATTTCTTTACTTTGCTGCTGAGTTCTTCTCCTGTTAAATCTTTTTTTAATTCTTCTTTTATCTCTTTAAATACTGTTGAATGTTCCCCCATCAATACTTCAAAATTTTTAAATATTGTATCTGTTGTAAATATAAACATCCCACTATTCCAAAGATACTTTCCACTTACTAAATAACTCTCTGCTAGTTCCTGACTTGGTTTTTCTCTAAATCTCCTTACTTTGCATATAGAGTTAAGTTCTATTTCATCGTCCTTTACTTCTATATATCCATATCCCGTTTCTGGTTTATCTGGCTTTATTCCTAAAGTTACTATCATTCCATTTTCTTTTGCTTCTTTTACTGCAATTAATATGACTTTTCTGAATTCCTCTTCTTCTTTAATCAAATGATCTGAGGCTAACACCACTACTTCTAATTTTTCTCCATCTTTTAATTTATTTTTAAATCTATTTTCTATTATCAAAGAAGAATATCCTATTGTTGCTGCTGTATCCTTAAAAGCTGGTTCTATTATTATATTTTCTCTAGGAATATCGCTTAATTCTTTTTCTATCTCTTTTGCTTGTATGATATTTGTCGCTATAAATATATTTTCTGCTTCTATTATAGGAAGTATCCTGTCAACAGTTTCTCTTATCATCGTTTTATCTGAAAATATTTTTAGAAGCTGCTTTGGTCTTTCTGGTGTTGATAATGGCCAGAATCTCTCTCCACTTCCTCCTGCCATAATAATTGCCGTTAACATTTTTCTTTCCCTCCTAATTTAAAAGTGATTCCATATATTTTTTAAAATTATTTAATATATCTTCTAATTTTTTATCTGCTTCTTTCTTACTCTTTCCTTTAGTATAGATGTAATATTTTATCTTTGGTTCAGTTCCTGATGGCCTCACAGTTATGTAAGTTTCATCTTCTAAAATATATTGAATAACATCTGACTCTGGAAGAAATAATTCTGATTCTGAACCATTTAAATAATTCTTTTCTTTTTTTGCTTTATAGTCTCTTACTATATTTATCTTCTTATCTAAAAGAACTTTTAAATCTCTTTTTCTAAGCTCTTCCATCATCTTTTTTATCTCTTCTGTTCCCTGTATTCCTTCTCTTTTTACTGGATATGTTATTTCACTATACCAACCATATTTATCATAAAGTTTTTCTAATTCTTTTATTGAAGAAGTTCCTATACTTTCAAAATATGCTACCATTTCAGTTAAGAGCATAACTCCTAATATTCCATCTTTATCTCTTACATAGGTTCCTTTAAGATATCCAATAGATTCTTCCATTCCAAATACAAAAGAATTATCATATTTTCCCTCTTCAAATTCTCTTATCTTTTCTCCTATATATTTAAATCCTGTAAGAGTTCTAAATACTTTTAAATTCCTTTCGTCAGCTATCCTATCTAATATTGGAGTAGAAACTATTGTCGTAACTACAGCTCCATTTTCAGATATATCTTTTTTATTATCTAAAATATATTTTAAAAGAAGCATTCCTATCTGATTTCCATTTAAGTATATCCATTTATTATCTTCTTTTACCATCATTCCAGTTCTATCTACATCGGGATCATTTGCTAAACATACTTTAGCTCCTACTTCATCAGCTAACTTTATTGAAAGATCAAATACATTCTTTTCTTCTGGATTGGCATATGAACAAGTTGGAAATTCTCCATCTGGTTTTTCCTGTGTTTCAACTATATGTACATTTTTATATCCTAATTCATCAAGTAATCTTTTTACTGGTCTTCCTCCAGTTCCATGAAGAGGGGAATATATTAATTTAAAATTTTTTTTATTAGATAAATCTTTTAAAATAGATTCTTTCTTTACATTTTCTAAGTATTTACTATCTAATTCATCATTTAAAATATTTAATAAGCCTGACTTTTCAACTTCTTCTTGAGTTACAATCTTTACATCTTCAAATTCATCTGTTTTATTTACTTCTTCTATTATTCCAGAAGCTTGAGGTTCAACTAATTGCCCTCCATCTTTCCAATATACTTTATATCCATTGTATTCTTTAGGATTATGAGAAGCTGTTATCATTATTCCTGCCTGACATCTTAGTTCTCTTACAGCAAATGAAAGTTCTGGAGTACTTCTTAAAGAAGAAAACAGATATGTTTTTATCCCATTAGCACATAGAACTAAAGCTGAATTCAAAGCAAATTCATATGAATTAATGCGACAGTCATACGCAATTACAACACCTTTATTTTTTCCTAATTCACCACTTGAATTGATTAAATAGTTTGAAAGTCCTTGAGTAGCTTTTCTAATCATATATATATTCATACGATTAGTCCCCATGCCCATTATTCCTCTCATTCCACCTGTTCCAAATTCAAGATATTTAAAGAAACTATCTTTTATTTCCTCTTTATTTAATTCTTCTAATTTATTTTTTTCATATTTAGTAATAAATTCTGATTTTATCCATTTATTGTATTGTTTTATCATTTTTTATTTCTCCATTTTTGATTATTTTTTTAGAATCTAATATTCCTAAAAATATCCACAAATATAAAAAATATGGTTCAGAAACAGAAATGAATTCTATAAAAAAGCAACTAATTACTCCATAAGCAATAAAATTATTTTTTATATTTTTTATTAATGATAAGATAAAAAATATTACTCCTATCATTCCTATATTAGCTAACCAAGTAGTTAATAAATCTTTAGATCTAGCAACCCCATATCCAATGCCAAAGAAGGGATGCTCTATTCCTATCCAAAAATGTTGTAATATACTCTTACTCCTATCACTTCCTGAAACCCCTTTTCCTTGAACTTTATCTATTATTTCTAAAAAAAGCTTTAACATTTCAGGATATACTCTAATCAAAAAAATCAATATTATAACTGATACCATTCCTAATAATAACAGTAATCTTATTTCTTTTTTTCTTTTTCTTAACAAAGTAATTATTAATACTATTAGTACTCCTACAACAAAACTTGAAGAAGTTGATAACATTCCCATTATTAAAAGTAAGAAAGATAAAAATTTTTCTTTCAAAAACCAAAAAATATTTAATAAAAGAATTAAACTTATAGCAAACATTGAAGGTTCTAAATTAGGCCCTGAAATTCTAAAAAAATCTCTATGTATTTGTATAAGTCTTGAAGGATTCATCCTAAAAATTTCATCAAATGGTAAATTTAACTTATAACTTACAAATTGATATATACATGTAAAGAACAATATAATTACTGTAAACTTTAATATTTTTAGTATATTTTCAATTTCTCTTTTTCTATCATCTATATTGTTTATATAAATATTTGTAAAAAAATATATACATATACAATAAGTTATGTATATATAGTGTTTTAAAATAACAGTAAAATCTGGATTATAAATACCAAAAATATTATCTTGATGAATAATATAAAAATCTCTTTCTATATAAAAAGGAGAAAATAGTGAAAAAAACAAAATAAATAAAATAAAAATAAATATTTATTCAATTTAACTTTTAATTTAAGTTTTTTTAATATAAGTAAAGTAATACTTTTTATAATAAAAAAAACTCCAATAATAAAGGGAAAACTAAATGATGTATCGTTAAAATTAATTAAACTAGTTGCAGTAAAAAAACTAGAAAAAATGAAAAAGTAAAATAAATAATTTATTTTTTTTAGCATCAAATATAAAGTTATTAATAATACCCAATAAAATAAAACATTTATTTCCATATTATTCCTCTCTAATTACATCAATTATTTTCTTAACACTTTTTTTCCAAGAATATTCATTTAATATTTTTTTTGCATTTTCTTCTTTTATGACTTCTATATCATTTAATATCTTTTCTACTTTATATGGATTTAAATAAATTACACTATCTTCAAATATTTCTGGTAAACAACTTGCATTTGATACATATACTTTTTTACATCCACATGCCAATGCTTCTAATGGTGGTATTCCAAATCCTTCATAAAATGATGGATATATAAAACCTAAGGTATTTTTATACAAAGCTTTTAATTCTTCATCAGTTACATAACCTGCCCAAATTATATTGTCTACTTTTTCTAAGTTCATATTTCCAAAAATGTTTTGATTCAATTTTCCCACTATTACAAATATTTTTTTAGGATATAATTTTGCTAACTCTATAACATATTTAAAATTTTTATTTGGATTAATACTTGAAACTCCTAGATAAAATTCTTTATTTTTTAATCTTAATTTTTCCAATATTTTTTCTTCTTCAATTATTCTTTCTATATGTTGCCATCCACAATAAATAATATTTATTTCATTATGATTTACCTTATAATTTTCTATTATTTCTGTTTTTGAAAAATTTGATATTGTTAAAATTTTAAGAGAAGTTTTTGTTATAACCCAATATAAAACTTTGTATAGAAACGAAAATTTCTTTGAAAAAAATTAGGATTTACTTTTGGAGAAATATCACATATATTTACTATACCTGTATTTATTACTGGCGCTGTATTGCATAAACTTAATAATTTCCCTTGATTTTTCCAAACATAATAAGGCAGTGCTAACTGTTCCCATAAATGCCCTTTTAGAATTCCTACTTTTTTTATTTCAATATTTTTATACTTTAAATCTTTAAATAATATATTTTTAGGTGCTAAAATTACTGCTTCATTCTTTTTTACAACCTTATCTAATTCTTTTACTATCTCATGAGCAAATCTTTGAACTCCTGTAATATTTTGAGTTAAAAATCTTCCATTAATTATTATTTTCATTTTTTCTCCAATAATCTAATATCTCTTTTATACTTTCTTCCAATAATATCTCTGGTTCCCAATCTGTTATCTCTTTTAATTTTTCTATATCTGCTTCTATTATTGGTATGTCTATTGGCCTATATCTCTTTTCATCTCTTCTTATTTCTATATTTTTAGTTGAATTTTTTAATATAATATCCAGTATTTCTTTTATTGATACAGCTTTTCCACTTCCAATATTATATGTTTCTCCCTTTTTTCCATTTAAAGCTAATGCTGAATATGCTCTTACTATATATCTTACATCTGTGAAATCTCTTTTAGCTTCCAAATTTCCTGTATATATTATTGGTTCTCTTAATCCTTTTTCTATCTCTGCTACCTGCTTACAAAAGTCTGATACTACAAATATAGGTGCTTGTTTAGGTCCTATATGATTAAATGCTCTTACATTAACAATATCCATTCCATAAGCGTCAGAATATATTTTTCCTATCATATTCTGACATACTTTAGTCACAGCATATATATTTCTAGGTCTTAAATTATTTTCTTCTTTTACAGGAATCTCATCTTCTTTTACATTTCCATATTCTTCGCTTGATCCTATCAATATAATTCTTGGATTATATTTATCAATTTCCCTTACAGCCTCTAGTATATTTATTACTCCCTTTATATTAATATCTACTGTCAACAAGGGATTCTTCCAGGATAATGACACTGAACTTTGTGCTACAAGATTGAAGACATAGTCTGGTTTTATCTTTTTAAATATTTTTATTATTTCTTCTTTATTCAAAATATCAAGATTATATATTTCTATATCTTTTCTTTCTATTTTTTCTATCTCTAGTTTTGTTCCATAAACTTCCCAATTCATATCATCTTTTAAATGATCAATTAGATATCCTCCTACAAATCCAGCAGCTCCTATTATCATTGCTTTTTTCATATTTTTGATATCTCTATCTCTTTTTTTACCAATTCCATATCATTTTTCACCATCCTTTCTACTAAGTGTTTAAATGATATTTCTCTTTTCCACTTTAATTCTTTTTCTGCTTTTTCTGGATTTCCTAATAGAATATCTACTTCTGCTGGTCTGAAAAACTTAGGATTTATTTTTACTACTGTTTTGTTTGTTGCTTTATCTATCCCTATTTCATTTATTCCTTCTCCTTGCCATACAATATCTATATCTACATGAGAGAATGATTTTTCCACAAATTCTCTTACTGTCCTAGTTTCATTTGTCGCTATTACATAATCATCTGCTTTTTCCTGTTGAAGCATTAACCACATTGCCATTACATAATCTTTTGAATGTCCCCAATCTCTTTTAGAATCCATATTTCCAAGCTCAAGATAATCTTGTACTCCTTGTTTTATTCTAGCTACTGCATCTGTTATCTTTCTTGTAACAAACTCTTTTCCTCTTCTTTCACTTTCATGATTAAAAAGTATTCCACTACATGCATACATGTCATAGCTTTCTCTATAGTTTTTAGTTATCCAGTGCCCATATAATTTAGCTACTCCATAAGGACTTCTTGGATAAAAAGGAGTTGTTTCTCTTTGTGGTATTTCCTGTACTAATCCAAACATTTCAGATGTAGAAGCTTGATAAAAATGACATTCTGGTTTTGTATTTCTTATTGCTTCCAGCATATTAGTTACACCTATAGCATTTATTTCTGCTGTAGCTAATGGTTGTTCCCAACTTGTAGCTACAAATGACTGTGCTGCTAAATTATATACCTCATCTGCCTGAGAAATCTTCATTGCATTTACAAGGGAAATCAAATCTGTCATATCAGCATATATGAATTTTATCTTTTCTTTTATATGCTCTACATTTCCATAGTCAACAACACTTTTTCTTCTCATAATTCCATATACTTCATAACCTTTTTCTAACAGAAGTTCTGCCAAATATGATCCATCCTGTCCTGTTATTCCTGTTATTAATGCTGATTTTTTCATTATTCTATCTCCTCATAACTTTTTATTAAATCTAATATTTCTTTTTTAAATCTTTCTTTAGAAAATTTTTGGGCATGGTTATATATCACTTTTGTATCAAATTTTAACTTTTCAAATTCTAAAATTGATTCAATCAAACTTTCTACTTCCTGCTTTTTAAAGAATATTCCTGTTTCTCTATTTAATATAGTTTCAAGAGCTCCCCCTTTTCCAAATGCAATCACTGGTCTTCCACATGCTTGACACTCCAAAGGAATTATTCCAAAATCTTCTTCTGCACAAAATATTAATGCTTTACATCTTTGAAGATAGTTTTTTACTTCTTCATCTGAAATTCTTCCAGTGAAAATAATATTTTTATTATTATCTGCTAACTTCTCTAATTTTTTTCTTTCCTCTCCATCACCAATTACTACCAACTTTCTATTTAATTTTATACATGCTTCTATTGCTAAGTCTATTCTCTTATATGGAACAAACCTTGAAAAAGAAACATAAAATTCTTCTGATTCCTTATAATTAGGTTCCAATCTTTCTATTTCAACTGGTGGATATATTACTTCAGAATCTAAATTCCAATATTTTCTTATTCTTCTCGCAATATTATGAGAATCAGCTATTATTTTATCTATTCTCTGACTACTTGCGATATCCCATACTCTTAAATTTTTCATAAAAATACTCATAAATAATCTTGTCATTTTTCCACTTCTTTTCTTATAATCATGATACAAATCCCAAGCATATCGCATAGGTGAATTTATATATGAAATATGTAAAGTACTTGGATTAGTTATTACACCTTTAGCACAACAAGTGCTGCTTGAAATAACTAAATCATAATTATTTAAATTAAATTCTTCAAAAGCATATGGCATTAATGGTAATAATTTAGTATAAATTTTAGTAGATTTGGGAAATTTTTGAATAAATGAAGTTCTTACTTTTTCCTTTGGAAATACTTTACCTATCTTTTTTTCATCATAGACAAGTGTATATATATCTGCTTCAGGAAATATTTCTAAAAATGTTTCAACTACTCTTTCTGCTCCTCCATAAGTCACTAACCAATCATGTACTATTGCCACTTTTATATTTTCTACATTCATTCCTTAATATGCTCCTTTTCTACCAATTACATTCTTTATGGTCTTGATTATTATCACTATATCTAACCATAGTGACCAGTTCCTATAGTAATATTCATCCAGTATCAATCTTTCCTCAAAGTCTGTTTCACTTCTTCCATGTGTCTGCCACATTCCTGTTATTCCTGGTTTTGATTTCACTATCTTCTCATAATATCTACCCATATCTTTTTTCTCTCTTGGTAAATATGGTCTTGGTCCTACAAATGACATCTCTCCTTTAAATACATTTATAAATTGTGGAAACTCATCTAATGATGTTCTTCTTAAAAACTCTCCTATTTTTGTTACTCTTGGATCATTTTTTAATTTCTTATTTTTTTCATATTCCTCTTTTATTTGAGGCTCTTCTTTCATCATTTGTTCTAATAATTTATCTGCACCTGTTACCATACTCCTATATTTGTAGATAACTATCTTTTCCCCATTTCTTCCTATTCTTTCTTGAGTAAAAAATAGCCCTTCTTTTCTTTCTTTTTTATCTGTTTTCAACCATATCAAGATTGTTAATGGTATCAAAAATAAAACTCCTAAAAAAGAAACTATTATATCTATTACTCTTTTCAATATTCTGCTGAATCCTTTTACAAAATTTATCGTAGCTGATATAATCATTAGTCCATCATAGT
>OGJC01000559.1_pt1 | contig 31577 bp, 30 predicted proteins | sample 1571941 | NCBI WGS metagenome assembly OGJC01 (sample SAMEA2582100, study PRJEB24529) | metagenome | biome: Human gut stool | place: China | collected 2011 | reverse complement strand
GCGCCCTCAGCCCACATCCATGTGGGCTGCCCCGGCCTTCAGGGAACGCCTCGGCGATTTTGACGCCACCAACATCGGTGCAGTTTGTAATTAAAGCGCAAGAATATCTTTAAATGAAAACGAATACTCTACTGCTCCTTATGCATAACATTTCCTTTTAATTGCAACTTTACTCGTCCTTCCGCTTTCAGTAGTGTGTCATCGCGCATTTCGACTTCATCTTTGCAAGGACTGGGTTTTCATGTTTTCTGGGCTGTTAATCATTCTGGTTCCCCTGATTGTGGGTTACCTCATTCCGCTTCGCCAACAAGCTGCGTTAAAAGTTATTAATCAGCTATTAAGCTGGATGGTTTACCTTATTCTCTTTTTTATGGGTATCAGTCTGGCGTTTCTCGATAACCTCGCCAGTAACCTGTTGGCGATTCTGCATTATTCTGCCGTCAGTATTACCGTTATTTTACTGTGTAATATTGCCGCCCTGATGTGGCTGGAGCGCGGCCTGCCATGGCGCAACCACCATCAGCAAGAAAAACTCCCGTCGCGTATTGCGATGGCGCTGGAGTCGCTAAAACTGTGCGGCGTAGTAGTGATTGGTTTTGCCATTGGTCTGAGTGGACTGGCTTTCTTACAACACGCGACCGAAGCCAGTGAATACACGTTAATTTTGCTACTTTTCCTCGTTGGTATTCAGTTGCGCAATAATGGCATGACCTTAAAGCAGATTGTCCTTAATCGCCGGGGAATGATTGTCGCCGTGGTGGTGGTTGTCAGTTCATTAATTGGTGGTTTAATTAACGCCTTTATTCTTGATCTCCCCATCAATACCGCGCTGGCAATGGCCTCCGGTTTCGGCTGGTATTCTCTTTCCGGTATTTTATTGACCGAATCTTTTGGTCCGGTAATCGGGAGCGCGGCGTTTTTTAATGATCTGGCCCGTGAACTGATTGCTATTATGTTGATCCCTGGGCTGATTCGCCGCAGCCGCTCTACTGCACTGGGCTTATGCGGTGCCACATCAATGGATTTCACCCTGCCCGTTCTTCAACGTACTGGCGGGCTGGATATGGTCCCGGCGGCAATTGTTCACGGTTTTATTCTTAGCCTGTTAGTGCCGATCCTCATCGCCTTTTTCTCTGCGTAATACCTCTCTGGCGGTAGATCCCTGCCGCCAAAATTGCGCTAAATCAATCTCCCTTAAAGTTGCATGAAAAATCCCTTTTATCCCCGCGTTAAGCGTCTTAACCTTAAACATGTATATTAAATATAACTTTAAAAGGTGTGATCATGTTTTGTGTGCAATGTGAACAAACTATCCGTACTCCGGCAGGAAACGGCTGCTCATACGCGCAGGGGATGTGTGGTAAAACGGCGGAAACTTCTGACCTTCAGGATTTACTCATCGCGGCGCTGCAAGGGCTTTCTGCCTGGGCGGTAAAAGCGCGTGAATACGGCATCATCAACCACGATGTTGACAGCTTCGCGCCACGTGCCTTTTTCTCAACCCTGACCAACGTTAACTTCGATTCTCCGCGTATTGTCGGCTACGCTCGTGAAGCGATTGCCCTGCGCGAGGCGCTGAAAGCGCAATGCCTGGCTGTAGATGCCAACGCGCGCGTCGATAACCCGATGGCTGACCTGCAACTGATGAGCGACGATCTCGGCGATCAGCAACGTCAGGCAGCAGAATTTACCCCTAACAAAGATAAAGCGGCGATTGGCGAAAACATTCTCGGCCTGCGTCTGCTGTGCCTGTATGGCCTGAAAGGTGCGGCGGCCTATATGGAACACGCGCATGTTCTCGGTCAATACGACAACGATATTTATGCCCAGTACCATAAAATCATGGCGTGGCTGGGGACCTGGCCTGCCGATATGAACGCGCTTCTTGAGTGTTCAATGGAAATCGGCCAGATGAACTTCAAAGTGATGAGCATTCTGGATGCAGGCGAAACCGGTAAATACGGTCACCCGACGCCAACCCAGGTCAACGTCAAAGCGACGGCGGGTAAATGCATTCTGATTTCCGGTCACGATCTCAAAGATCTCTACAACCTGCTGGAACAGACCGAAGGCACGGGCGTTAATGTCTACACCCACGGCGAAATGCTGCCTGCGCATGGCTACCCGGAGCTGCGTAAATTCAAGCATCTGGTCGGTAACTACGGCAGCGGCTGGCAGAATCAGCAAGTGGAGTTCGCTCGTTTCCCAGGCCCCATCGTGATGACCTCGAACTGCATCATCGACCCAACCGTAGGCGCTTATGACGATCGTATCTGGACCCGCAGCATTGTTGGCTGGCCTGGCGTGCGTCATCTGGACGGTGATGATTTCTCTGCGGTTATCACCCAGGCGCAACAGATGGCAGGCTTCCCGTACAGCGAAATTCCGCACCTTATCACCGTGGGTTTTGGTCGCCAGACGCTGCTTGGCGCTGCTGATACGCTGATTGATCTGGTGAGCCGTGAAAAACTGCGTCATATCTTCCTGCTTGGTGGCTGTGACGGCGCACGCGGCGAGCGCCACTACTTCACCGATTTCGCCACCAGCGTGCCGGATGACTGCCTGATCCTGACCCTCGCCTGTGGTAAATATCGCTTTAACAAACTTGAGTTTGGCGATATCGAAGGTCTGCCGCGTCTGGTAGATGCTGGTCAATGTAACGATGCTTACTCAGCGATTATTCTGGCTGTCACTCTGGCAGAGAAACTGGGCTGCGGTGTCAACGATCTGCCGCTGTCGCTGGTGCTCTCCTGGTTTGAACAGAAAGCGATCGTCATTCTGCTGACGCTGCTTTCTCTGGGCGTGAAAAATATCGTCACCGGCCCGACTGCACCTGGTTTCCTGACACCAGACCTGCTGGCGGTGCTGAACGAGAAATTCGGCCTGCGTTCTATCACCACTGTTGAAGAAGACATGAAGCAACTGTTGAGCGCGTAAGGAGTTTGTCGATGACGATGCCAACGAATCAATGCCCGTGGCGGATGCAGGTTCATCACATTACGCAAGAAACGCCGGATGTGTGGACGATTTCCCTGATTTGCCACGATTACTACCCATATCGCGCCGGGCAATATGCGCTGGTCAGCGTGCGAAACTCAGCGGAAACGCTGCGTGCTTACACCATTTCCTCCACGCCAGGCGTGAGTGAATATATCACCCTGACCGTGCGGCGGATTGATGACGGTGTCGGCTCCCAGTGGCTGACGCGCGATGTAAAACGCGGTGATTATCTCTGGCTTTCGGACGCGATGGGGGAATTTACCTGCGACGATAAAGCAGAAGATAAATTCCTGTTGCTGGCGGCAGGCTGCGGCGTCACACCGATTATGTCGATGCGTCGCTGGCTGGCGAAGAACCGTCCACAGGCCGATGTGCGGGTGATCTACAACGTGCGTACGCCGCAGGATGTTATTTTCGCCGATGAGTGGCGTAACTATCCGGTAACGCTGGTGGCAGAAAATAACGTTACCGAAGGCTTTATCGCTGGTCGTCTCACTCGCGAACTGCTGGCAGGTGTACCTGACTTAGCTTCACGTACCGTGATGACCTGCGGCCCGGCTCCGTATATGGATTGGGTAGAGCAGGAAGTGAAAGCGCTCGGCGTGACGCGTTTCTTTAAAGAGAAATTCTTCACCCCAGTAGCAGAAGCGGCGACCAGCGGTCTGAAATTCACCAAACTGCAACCGGCACGAGAATTTTACGCCCCGGTTGGCACCACGCTACTGGAGGCGCTGGAAAGCAATAACGTTCCGGTTGTCGCTGCCTGCCGTGCGGGTGTTTGCGGCTGCTGTAAGACAAAAGTGGTTTCCGGTGAATATACGGTGAGCAGCACAATGACGCTGACCGACGCCGAAATCGCTGAAGGTTACGTACTGGCCTGCTCCTGCCATCCGCAGGGGGATTTGGTTCTCGCATAATCGCCTTATGCCCGATGATATTCCTTTCATCGGGCTATTTAACCGTTAGTGCCTCCTTTCTCTCCCATCCCTTCCCCCTCCGTCAGATGAACTAAACTTGTTACCGTTATCACATTCAGGAGATGGAGAACCATGAAACAAACGGTTGCAGCTTATATCGCCAAAACACTCGAATCGGCAGGGGTGAAACGCATCTGGGGAGTCACAGGCGACTCTCTGAACGGTCTTAGTGACAGTCTTAATCGCATGGGCACCATCGAGTGGATGTCCACCCGCCACGAAGAAGTGGCGGCCTTTGCCGCTGGCGCTGAAGCACAACTTAGCGGAGAACTGGCGGTCTGCGCCGGATCGTGCGGCCCCGGCAACCTGCACTTAATCAACGGCCTGTTCGATTGCCACCGCAATCACGTTCCGGTACTGGCGATTGCCGCTCATATTCCCTCCAGCGAAATTGGCAGCGGCTATTTCCAGGAAACCCACCCACAAGAGCTATTCCGCGAATGTAGTCACTATTGCGAGCTGGTTTCCAGCCCGGAGCAGATCCCACAAGTACTGGCGATTGCCATGCGCAAAGCGGTGCTTAACCGTGGCGTTTCGGTTGTCGTGTTACCAGGCGACGTGGCGTTAAAACCTGCGCCAGAAGGGGCAACCATGCACTGGTATCATGCGCCACAACCAGTCGTGACGCCGGAAGAAGAAGAGTTACGCAAACTGGCGCAACTGCTGCGTTATTCCAGCAATATCGCCCTGATGTGTGGCAGCGGCTGCGCGGGAGCGCATAAAGAGTTAGTTGAGTTTGCCGGGAAAATTAAAGCGCCTATTGTTCATGCCCTGCGCGGTAAAGAACATGTCGAATACGATAATCCGTATGATGTTGGAATGACCGGGTTAATCGGCTTCTCGTCAGGTTTCCATACCATGATGAACGCCGATACGTTAGTGCTGCTCGGTACTCAGTTTCCCTACCGTGCGTTCTACCCGACCGATGCCAAAATCATTCAGATTGATATCAACCCAGCCAGCATCGGCGCTCACAGCAAGGTGGATATGGCACTGGTCGGCGATATCAAGTCGACTCTGCGTGCATTGCTTCCATTGGTGGAAGAAAAAGCCGATCGCAAGTTTCTGGATAAAGCGCTGGAAGATTACCGCGACGCCCGCAAAGGGCTGGACGATTTAGCTAAACCGAGCGAGAAAGCCATTCACCCGCAATATCTGGCGCAGCAAATTAGTCATTTTGCCGCCGATGACGCTATTTTCACCTGTGACGTTGGTACGCCAACGGTGTGGGCGGCACGTTATCTAAAAATGAACGGCAAGCGTCGCCTGTTAGGTTCGTTTAACCACGGTTCGATGGCTAACGCCATGCCGCAGGCGCTGGGTGCGCAGGCGACAGAGCCAGAACGTCAGGTGGTCGCCATGTGCGGCGATGGCGGTTTTAGCATGTTGATGGGCGATTTCCTCTCAGTAGTGCAGATGAAACTGCCAGTGAAAATTGTCGTCTTTAACAACAGCGTGCTGGGCTTTGTGGCGATGGAGATGAAAGCTGGTGGCTATTTGACTGACGGCACCGAACTACACGACACAAACTTTGCCCGCATTGCCGAAGCGTGCGGCATTACGGGTATCCGTGTAGAAAAAGCGTCTGAAGTTGATGAAGCCCTGCAACGCGCCTTCTCCATCGACGGTCCGGTGTTGGTGGATGTGGTGGTCGCCAAAGAAGAGTTAGCCATTCCACCGCAGATCAAACTCGAACAGGCCAAAGGTTTCAGCCTGTATATGCTGCGCGCAATCATCAGCGGACGCGGTGATGAAGTGATCGAACTGGCGAAAACAAACTGGCTAAGGTAAAAAGGGTGGCATTTCCCGTCATAATAAGGACATGCCATGATTGATTTACGCAGTGATACCGTTACCCGACCAAGCCGCGCCATGCTCGAAGCGATGATGGCCGCCCCGGTTGGGGACGACGTTTACGGAGACGACCCTACCGTTAATGCTCTGCAGGACTATGCAGCAGAGCTTTCCGGTAAAGAAGCCGCCATTTTTCTGCCTACCGGCACTCAGGCCAACCTGGTCGCTCTGCTCAGTCACTGCGAACGTGGCGAAGAGTATATTGTCGGTCAGGCCGCGCATAACTATCTGTTTGAAGCCGGTGGCGCAGCGGTGCTGGGCAGTATTCAGCCGCAACCCATCGACGCAGCTGCCGACGGCACGCTACCGCTGGATAAAGTGGCGATGAAAATCAAACCCGACGATATCCATTTCGCCCGCACCAAATTACTCAGTCTGGAAAACACCCACAACGGCAAAGTGCTGCCGCGTGAATACCTGAAAGAAGCATGGGAATTTACCCGCGAGCGCAATCTGGCGCTGCATGTTGACGGTGCGCGCATCTTTAATGCCGTGGTGGCTTACGGCTGCGAACTGAAAGAGATCACGCAATATTGTGATTCGTTCACCATTTGCCTGTCGAAAGGTCTTGGGACGCCAGTCGGTTCATTACTCGTCGGTAATCGTGATTACATTAAACGTGCCATCCGCTGGCGGAAAATGGCCGGTGGCGGGATGCGTCAGTCCGGGATTCTGGCTGCCGCCGGGATGTATGCCCTGAAAAATAACGTCGCACGGTTGCAGGAAGATCACGACAACGCCGCCTGGATGGCGGAGCAACTGCGTGAAGCAGGCGCGGATGTGATGCGTCAGGACACTAATATGCTGTTTGTTCGCGTCGGGGAAGAAAATGCTGCCGCGTTAGGCGAATACATGAAAGCGAGAAACGTGCTGATTAACGCCTCGCCGATTGTCCGCCTGGTGACGCATCTTGACGTCTCGCGCGAACAACTGGCGGAAGTCGCCGCCCACTGGCGCGCATTCCTGGCGCGTTAAGGAGAGAGACGTGCCGCAACGCATTTTAGTTCTCGGTGCCAGTGGCTACATTGGTCAGCATCTGGTGCGCACACTCAGCCGGCAAGGGCATCAGATCCTGGCGGCGGCACGTCATGTCGACAGGCTTGCAAAGCTGCAACTGGCAAACGTCAGTTGCCATAAAGTCGATCTCAGCTGGCCGGATAACCTTCCGGCCCTGTTGCAGGATATCGATACCGTCTATTTTCTGGTGCACAGCATGGGCGAAGGCGGCGATTTTATCGCTCAGGAGCGCCAGGTGGCTCTCAACGTCCGCGATGCGCTACGTGAAGTACCAGTTAAGCAATTAATCTTTCTCAGTTCGTTGCAGGCCCCGCCACATGAGCAGTCGGATCATCTGCGTGCTCGTCAGGCTACGGCGGACATTCTTCGTGAAGCGAATGTACCTGTGACCGAACTTCGGGCCGGAATTATCGTTGGCGCAGGTTCAGCGGCGTTCGAAGTCATGCGCGATATGGTCTACAACCTGCCAGTGTTAACGCCGCCACGCTGGGTACGTTCACGCACCACGCCCATCGCGCTGGAAAACTTGCTGCACTATCTGGTGGCGTTGTTAGATCATCCGGCCAGCGAACACCGCATCTTCGAAGCCGCCGGACCAGAGGTGCTCAGTTATCAGCAACAGTTTGAACATTTTATGGCGGTGAGCGGTAAGCGCCGCTGGTTGATCCCCATCCCCCTCCCCACCCGCTGGATTTCGGTGTGGTTTCTCAATGTGATTACTTCCGTACCGCCCACCACCGCCAGGGCGTTGATTCAGGGGCTGAAACACGATCTGCTGGCGGATGATACCGCGCTACGTGCACTCATCCCACAACGGCTGATCGCTTTCGATGACGCGGTACGTAGCACGTTGAAAGAGGAGGAAAAACTGGTCAACTCCAGCGACTGGGGCTACGACGCTCAGGCCTTTGCCCGCTGGCGACCGGAGTACGGTTATTTTGCCAAACAGGCGGGGTTTACCGTTAAAACGTCCGCCAGCCTTGCTGCTTTATGGCAGGTAGTGAACCAAATCGGAGGTAAAGAGCGTTATTTCTTTGGCAATATTTTGTGGCAGACACGGGCGTTGATGGACCGCGCGATCGGTCATAAGCTGGCGAAAGGCCGCCCGGAGCGCGAATATTTACAGACTGGCGATGCGGTGGATAGCTGGAAAGTGATTGTCGTTGAACCGGAAAAACAACTTACGTTGTTATTTGGCATGAAAGCGCCGGGGCTGGGACGACTGTGTTTTAGCCTGGAAGATAAAGGCGACTATCGTACTATCGATGTCCGCGCTTTCTGGCATCCGCACGGTATGCCGGGGCTGTTTTACTGGTTATTGATGATCCCCGCGCATCTGTTTATTTTTCGCGGAATGGCAAAACAAATCGCCAGACTGGCAGAACAAAGCACAGATTAATCGACAAAACCTGCGTTATTCTTTCATGTTTCCCATTGCATCATGGGGGAAATCACGGAAGAATGCGCACGTTATTTTCTCAACAACAGTGGATTGATATGAAGGTACTGGTTACCGGCGCCACCAGCGGCTTAGGTCGAAACGCGGTAGAGTTTTTATGCCAGAAAGGCATCAGCGTGCGAGCGACCGGTCGCAACGAGGCAATGGGCAAATTGCTGGAAAAAATGGGCGCAGAGTTTGTTCCGGCGGATCTGACCGAGCTGGTTTCATCACAAGCTAAAGTGATGCTCGCGGGCATTGATACGCTGTGGCACTGCTCCAGCTTTACCTCACCCTGGGGGACACAACAGGCTTTCGATCTGGCTAACGTTCGCGCCACTCGCCGCCTGGGTGAATGGGCTGTCGCCTGGGGTGTGCGTAACTTTATTCATATCTCTTCCCCCTCCCTGTACTTCGATTATCACCACCATCGCGATATTAAAGAAGATTTTCGCCCTCACCGCTTCGCCAACGAGTTTGCCCGCAGCAAAGCAGCCAGCGAAGAAGTGATCAATATGCTTTCGCAGGCGAATCCACAAACGCGCTTTACTATTCTGCGCCCACAAAGTCTGTTCGGACCGCACGATAAAGTCTTTATTCCCCGTCTGGCGCATATGATGCACCACTACGGCAGTATTCTGTTACCGCATGGCGGCAGTGCGCTGGTCGATATGACCTACTATGAAAATGCCGTGCACGCAATGTGGCTGGCAAGCCAGGAAGCCTGCGATAAGCTACCTTCCGGGCGTGTGTACAACATCACCAACGGCGAGCATCGCACACTGCGCAGCATCGTGCAGAAGCTGATCGACGAGTTGAATATTGACTGTCGTATTCGTTCCGTCCCCTACCCGATGCTGGATATGATCGCCCGCAGCATGGAGCGTTTAGGCCGCAAGTCAGCAAAAGAGCCGCCGCTGACCCACTACGGCGTCTCCAAGTTGAATTTTGACTTTACGCTGGATATTACGCGTGCGCAGGAAGAGTTAGGTTATCAGCCGGTCATCACCCTGGATGAAGGTATCGAGAAAACTGCCGCCTGGCTACGCGACCACGGAAAACTGCCGCGCTAATCCTGCCCGTATTTCTCCAGCAATGCTTCGGCAATCGCCTGAGTTTCTGCATCCGCTTCGCCGTTATATAACGTCGGGCGGAAATGCATCTGGAATGCCATAATCACGCGCCGCTGCTCGCGCGGTGTCATATCAGGTTTAACGTCATAACCGTAGCGCGCCAAAAGCTCCAGCAATGACGCGGTATCTACCGGTGTGTGCGGCGCGCGCCCGGCAAGGTAAAAGTTAACCCGCTGCGCATCCGGCCAGGCACCAATCCCCTGCTGCGCCAGTTGCTGCCAGGGAAATAATGGCCCCGGATCGTCTTTGCGCTGCGGTGCGATATCCGCATGTGCCACTACGTTTTCCGGCTTGATGTGATAACGGGCAATAATATCTTTCGCCAGTGGAATAAGCGCCTGAATCTGTGCCGGTTCAAACGGGGCAAAATATTTCACTCCGGCCGATTTTTGCCAGCCACGGTTTTCCAGCTCAATGCCAATAGAGGTGTCGTTAAGGCGCGTTGCCCCGCGCCAGGCGCTAATCCCCGCATGCCAGGCCAGTTCTTGTTCCGGCACCAGTTGCCAGATGCGCGGTTTACCGTTGTATCGCGGTGGTACCGCAGGGACCAGATAATGCGAGCTGACCTGCTTATCGGTCAGTGTCGCCAGCGAGCTATCAAAATCATCTGCGGTGTAGTGGATCACCAGCACTTTAATGCGCGGATACGCCGCCTGCGCCTGGCGTCGGGTATCAAGCTGATATCCCTCTTTCTCGACAATGCCTTTTTCGCCTGCACACCCTGCCAATAACAGAGCGGCAGCGACCAGCCAGAAGAATCTTCTCATCGACGCGTTTTCACCGCCGTACCGCTGACGCTAACCATCAGCATACTGCCGTTTTGCCCGACCGTTTCGTAGTCGATATCAATACCGACGACGGCATCGGCCCCCAGCGCCCGCGCCTGGGAGCCTAATTCCTCAAAGGCGATCTCCCGTGCTTTACGCAGTTCTTTTTCATACGCACCGGAACGTCCGCCAACGATATCGCGGATACCGGCAAAGAAATCACGGAAAATATTGGCACCTAAAATCGCTTCGCCGGTCACCACACCGCAATATTCAACGATGGTCTGGCCTTCCAGAGTTGGGGTTGTAGAAAATTGCATGATCGATCTCCTTGTTTGCTAAGCCTTCGATCTCAAAAGCATTATCAGACTGATACGCTATTATTGAAAGGATATCATTATTATCGTAGAACGCTTTCAGAGCGATCGCTTATAAGGAAATCATTATGCGCTACAGCAAATTGACAATGCTTATCCCCTGCGCACTGCTCCTCAGTGCCTGCACCACAGTCACTCCAGCTTATAAAGATAACGGCACACGCAGTGGTCCTTGCGTTGAAGGAGGCCCGGATAACGTGGCCCAGCACTTTTATGACTACCGCATTTTGCACCGCAGCAACGACATCACCGCCTTGCGCCCTTATCTGAGCGACAAACTGGCGACACTGCTTAGCGATGCCTCCCGGGATAATAACCATCGGGAACTACTGACCAACGATCCATTCTCCAGTCGAACCACCTTGCCAGATAGCGCCCACGTTGCCAGTGCATCGACTATCCCTAATCGTGATGCCCGTAACATTCCATTGCGCGTGGATCTCAAACAGGGTGACCAGGGTTGGCAGGATGAAGTGTTAATGATTCAGGAAGGCCAGTGTTGGGTCATCGACGATGTGCGTTACTTAGGCGGTAGCGTTCATGCCACGGCGGGTACGCTCCGTCAGTCCATCGAGAATCGCTAACGCCTTGATCAACCAATAAACCCCGTAAATTGTCCGGCATTTCGTGAGGAATGCCGACATTTATGCTCGCCGACCACCGCCCCCGTTATTTTGTGCTATGTTTATTGAATAATGCGCTTTGCTTTTAACTTTTAAAGCAGAAATATTGCATAATTATTCTGTCAAAGGTACTATCTTCGACCTCAATAGCTATCAGACTGCCAGTATACGAGTGTCAATGAGTATTCAATTAAACGGCATTAATTGCTTCTACGGCGCGCATCAGGCGCTGTTCGATATCACGCTGGATTGCCCACAGGGCGAAACGCTGGTGTTACTTGGCCCCAGCGGCGCGGGTAAAAGCTCGCTGCTGCGTGTACTCAATCTGCTTGAGATGCCGCGCTCCGGTACGCTCAACATTGCAGGCAACCATTTCGATTTCACCAAAACCCCCTCTGACAAAGCGATTCGCGATTTGCGTCGTAACGTTGGCATGGTGTTTCAGCAATACAACCTGTGGCCGCATCTGACCGTGCAGCAAAACCTGATTGAAGCGCCCTGCCGTGTACTGGGGTTGAGTAAAGATCAGGCGCTGGCCCGTGCAGAAAAACTGCTGGAACGTCTGCGTCTCAAACCTTATAGCGATCGTTACCCGCTGCATCTTTCTGGTGGTCAGCAGCAGCGTGTTGCTATTGCCCGTGCGTTGATGATGGAACCGCAGGTACTGCTGTTCGATGAACCGACCGCCGCACTGGACCCGGAAATTACGGCACAAATCGTCAGCATCATTCGTGAGCTGGCAGAAACGAATATTACCCAGGTGATCGTCACCCACGAAGTTGAAGTGGCGCGTAAAACCGCCAGCCGAGTGGTGTATATGGAAAATGGTCATATCGTAGAACAAGGCGACGCGAGCTGCTTTACCGAGCCGCAAACCGAAGCATTTAAAAACTATCTCTCTCACTAAGATTCGGGATAACAACAATGAAAAAAGTTCTGATTGCCGCGTTAATTGCAGGTTTTAGTCTTTCCGCCACAGCTGCCGAAACCATTCGTTTTGCTACCGAAGCCTCCTATCCTCCGTTTGAATCGATTGATGCAAACAACCAGATCGTTGGTTTTGACGTCGACCTGGCACAAGCGCTGTGTAAAGAGATTGATGCAACCTGCACTTTCTCTAACCAGGCGTTTGACAGCCTGATCCCAAGCCTGAAATTCCGTCGCGTAGAAGCCGTGATGGCGGGCATGGATATCACTCCGGAGCGTGAAAAGCAGGTGCTGTTTACCACCCCGTACTATGACAACTCTGCCCTGTTTGTGGGTCAGCAAGGCAAATACACCAGTGTTGATCAGCTGAAAGGCAAAAAAGTCGGCGTACAGAACGGGACGACACACCAGAAATTCATTATGGATAAGCACCCGGAAATCACTACCGTTCCGTATGACAGCTACCAGAACGCAAAACTGGATCTGCAAAACGGGCGTATCGACGGCGTCTTCGGTGACACCGCAGTGGTCACTGAGTGGCTGAAAGATAACCCGAAACTGGCGGCGGTGGGCGACAAAGTGACCGATAAAGATTACTTCGGCACTGGCCTCGGCATCGCGGTACGTCAGGGCAACACTGAGCTGCAGCAGAAACTCAACACTGCGCTGGAAAAAGTGAAGAAAGATGGCACTTACGAAACCATCTACAACAAATGGTTCCAGAAGTAATTCCTGATGAATGAATTTTTTCCTTTAGCAAGCGCCGCCGGGATGACCGTCGGCCTTGCCGTTTGTGCATTGATTGTCGGGCTGGCGCTGGCGATGTTCTTTGCGGTATGGGAGTCGGCAAAATGGCGTCCTGTCGCGTGGGCAGGTTCAGCGCTGGTAACCATTCTGCGTGGCCTGCCAGAAATTCTGGTGGTGCTGTTTATCTATTTTGGCTCCTCGCAGCTGCTGCTGACGCTTTCGGATGGCTTCACTATCAATCTTGGGTTCGTGCAGATCCCAGTGCAGATGGACATTGAGAACTTCGACGTTAGCCCGTTCCTTTGTGGTGTCATCGCTCTGTCACTGCTGTATGCCGCCTATGCCTCGCAAACGCTTCGGGGCGCGTTGAAAGCGGTGCCGGTGGGTCAGTGGGAGTCTGGTCAGGCGCTGGGGCTGTCGAAATCGGCTATCTTTTTCCGTCTGGTGATGCCGCAGATGTGGCGTCATGCGCTGCCTGGCCTCGGTAACCAGTGGCTGGTGCTGCTGAAAGATACCGCGCTGGTCAGTTTGATTAGTGTGAATGATTTAATGCTGCAAACAAAAAGCATCGCTACTCGTACCCAGGAACCATTTACCTGGTACATTGTGGCGGCGGCGATTTACCTGGTGATCACCCTGCTCAGTCAGTACATTCTCAAACGCATTGACCTGCGCGCGACACGTTTTGAGCGGAGGCCCAGCTAATGTTTGAGTATTTACCCGAACTGATGAAAGGGCTACACACCAGCCTGACGCTAACCGTTGCCTCGCTGATTGTGGCACTGATTCTGGCATTGATTTTTACCATCATCCTGACGCTGAAAACGCCGGTGCTGGTGTGGATTGTGCGCGGGTACATCACCCTGTTTACCGGTACGCCGCTGCTGGTGCAGATCTTCCTGATTTATTACGGGCCGGGCCAGTTTCCGACTTTGCAGGAGTATCCGGCACTGTGGCATTTGTTGTCAGAACCGTGGTTATGTGCGCTGATTGCGTTGTCGCTGAATAGTGCGGCGTATACCACGCAGCTGTTTTACGGTGCAATTCGTGCGATCCCGGAAGGTCAGTGGCAGTCCTGTAGCGCCCTGGGAATGAGCAAAAAAGATACGCTGGCGATCCTGCTGCCGTATGCCTTTAAACGCTCGCTCTCTTCTTATTCCAACGAAGTGGTGCTGGTATTCAAAAGTACCTCTCTGGCATACACCATTACGCTGATGGAAGTGATGGGATACAGCCAGTTGTTGTACGGACGCACCTACGATGTAATGGTGTTCGGTGCGGCAGGGATTATTTACCTGGTCGTTAACGGCCTGCTGACGCTGATGATGCGTCTGATCGAGCGCAAAGCGCTGGCATTCGAACGGCGAAATTAATGTGGCTGCGTACATTCGCCGGGGGGTTTTGTAGGTCTGATAAGACGCGCCAGCGTCGCATCAGACATCAGCACGGTGCCTGTGCCGGATGCGGCGTGGACGCCTTATCCGGCCTACATAGTGCATAAATTCTTATAATGAAGACGGACAACTCACTAAGTTATCCGTCTTTTTTTATTTCATTTAAATTATTTAATCATATTTATTGCATATAAATTCACTTGATGGCATTGTTATCCCATGCCGCAGACACGGCCAAAAATCATAAGATTGACAGACGGGAGTTCCATCATGAAAAAGTTAGTTCTTGCCGCTTTACTTGCTTCCTTTACTTTCGGTGCTTCTGCCGCAGAGAAAATCAATTTTGGCGTTTCAGCCACCTATCCACCCTTTGAATCTATAGGTGCTAATAATGAGATTGTCGGCTTTGATATCGATCTGGCAAAAGCCTTGTGCAAACAAATGCAGGCAGAATGTACTTTTACTAATCACGCGTTCGACAGCCTGATCCCGTCCCTGAAATTCAGAAAATATGACGCCGTAATCTCCGGTATGGATATCACCCCGGAGCGTAGCAAACAGGTATCGTTTACCACGCCCTACTATGAAAACTCAGCCGTCGTGATTGCCAAAAAAGATACCTACAAAACGTTTGCCGATCTGAAAGGCAAACGTATTGGGATGGAAAACGGTACTACGCACCAGAAATATATTCAGGATCAGCACCCGGAAGTGAAAACTGTCTCTTATGACAGTTATCAGAATGCCTTTATCGATCTGAAAAATGGTCGTATTGATGGGGTATTTGGTGACACAGCGGTGGTAAACGAATGGCTGAAAACCAATCCACAACTTGGTGTTGCTACTGAGAAAGTGACCGATCCGCAATATTTTGGCACCGGCCTGGGCATCGCTGTACGTCCGGATAACAAAGCCCTGCTGGAAAAACTGAATAACGCGCTGGCAGCAATTAAAGCTGACGGTACTTATCAAAAAATCAGTGACCAGTGGTTCCCACAGTAAGATTCAGAAAGCCGCAACCGCGGCTTGAGACTGATGACAAAGGTAAAATTGCCTGATGCGCTACGCTTATCAGGCCTACATGGCCCATGCAATGTATTGAATTTGCACGCTTTTGTAGGCCGGATAAGGCGTTTACGCCGCATCCGGCATAAACAACGCGCACTTTGTCAGCAATCTGAAGCCGCACATGCGGCTTTTTTATTGCTTCACCAGCAGCGTCAGCACTTCATAGTGCGCGGTATGCGGGAACATATCGAAAAGCTGCACCCGTTCAATACGAAACCCAGGCAGTTCGCGGATATCTTTCGCCATAGTTTGGGCGTTACAGCTGGAGTAGATGATAAAACGCGGTGCCATCGTTGAGAGATAATCACACAGCGGTTTACCAATGCCGCGGCGCGGCGGGTTAACCAGCACCAGCTCCGGCACATCCCCCTGAGCGGTGGCAAACTGAGTGGAGTCCAGCGCCTGAAATTGCAAACGCGTTAAGCCCAGTTCAGCGGCTGACTGCTTCGCACAGGCAATGGCCTCTGATGCAATTTCGATCCCGGTTAACTGCATGTCAGGCGTCGCGCAGTGTAAACCAAAGCCCCCCACACCGCAGAACAGATCCCACATATGTTTAACCGGCAGCTGTCGTACCCAGTCGCGCGCGGTGGCGTACAACTGGCTGGCGACCGCCGGATTAGTCTGGAAGAAACTTTGCGGACGGATCCACAGCGGTACGTCATTAAAACGCTCCGCCAGTGCCTGTTGTTCGGTCAGGTAGATCTCCGTCTCCCCTTCCATAATCGCCATATGTACCGGCTGAATATTGACGGTAATAACTTTCAGCTGCGGTAGTTGTTCGTGTAACCACGGCAGCGCCTTACGCAGTTGCGCCAGCTTGGTATCAGAACGCAGTACAAAGCGCAGCATCATGCCGCCATCGCTCTGGCTTTCAGTCAGCAGAATGTATTTCAGTTCGCCACGCTTACGCGCCACGTTATAAGGCGTTAGCCCCGCTCGGGCGATAAACGGTTTTAGCGCCGCAAAAACGGGCGCAAATGAGGCTGGATAAAGCGGGCAGTCACAAAGGTCTTCCGGTGTACCATCCCGATGCAGCATACCGAGCAGTGGTTTTTCAACGCTACCACTCACCACCATTTTGGCTTTATTACGAAACCCTTGTTCCGGGCCTGACACCGGCGCGCACCATTCCTCAACCGGAAAATCGGCGAGCAGATTTTTAAGATCGACGGTTTTAGCGGAGAGTTGCTCTGGAATCGGCTGCGTTATCCACTGACAGGAACGACAGCGACCCGCGTCGTAAAGTGCGCACTGCATACATTGACCTTCACATCATCAGGGCCGACGATTATACACATTATTGCAACTGGAAGAACCGCCGACTGGTCGAGGGAACGAACAGCAGCATCAGGATGAGCATATCCGGCAGCTTCTGCAGCATCAGGCTATGGAAGATTTCACGTTTTGATTCACCGGGAATGCTGAACAGCTCCGGATAACCATACCCCAGCGAAGCCGCCCACAAGTAACTTGCGGCGGTGATTTGTGTCAGCAGATATAGCCAGCGCGCCCAGCGACGCCCTTTCACCAGTGAAAACGCACACCAGATCTCGATAAAAACCAGCACCAGACTGCTTAAAAAGACCAGCGTTAAGCTCCAGGTTTGTACGCTGCGATGAATGAACTCGCCAATACCGCGCACGCCCAGCGTATTGAAAATCATCAGCACGTCGAGGCCACGGATCATAATAATGGCGAGCGCCGCTACCTGCACCAGCGCAGGCACATTCAGGCGAGCATGAGATGAAGATGTTTTCTTAAAAAATCCCAACGTTTCGTCTTCCATGAAAACAATGCCGCGGCATGCGCGGCATTATGTAGCCAGGTTGGCAAATTTTAGTGTCTTCAGCCACGTCTTGCACGCTGGATATCGCGTATCCGCTGTTTTTCTGCGCGAGCCATCAGATACCAGGCGATAAATCCGACAATTCCGACCGCACCGAGAATTAACGTTGCAAGGGCGTTGATTTCCGGATTCACCCCCATCCGCACGCTGGAAAAGACCAGCATCGGTAACGTGGTGGCTCCCGGCCCAGAAACAAAGCTGGCGATCACCAGATCATCAAGCGACAAAGTAAAAGCCAGTAACCAGCCAGAAATGATCGCGGGCATGATCATCGGTAGCGTAATGACGAAAAATACTTTCAGCGGCGTCGCACCGAGATCCATCGCTGCTTCTTCTATCGAGCTATCCAGTTCCCGCAGACGCGACGAAATAACGACTGCCACATAAGCCGTACAGAACGTGACATGCGCCAGCCAGATGGTAAGCATCCCGCGGTCCGCAGGCCAGCCAATGGCATGAGCAAGCGCGACGAATAACAACAACAGCGACAAGCCCGTGATGACATCTGGCATCACCAGCGGCGCGGTGATCATAAAGGCAAAGCCATTTGATCCGCGAAACCTGCCAAAGCGCACCAGCACCACCGCCGCAATAGTCCCGAGGATCGCCGCCGCCGTTGCCGCACAGGCAGCAATTGTCAGGCTTAAACCAACCGCACTCATCATCGCGTCATCGCGCAATAACTCACCATACCAGCGCGTTGACCAGCCGGCCCACACCGTCACCAGCTTCGAGCTGTTAAACGAATAGATAACCAGCATCAGCATTGGCGCGTAGAGAAAGGTGAAGCCCAACAGCAAAATCACAATCCGCCAGGGCGAACGAACTACCGGTAAATTATTCATCCGTGTTCTCCCACGCTTTTTTGCTGGTGTTTGTGAAACCACATTATCGGCACAATTAGCAGCAGCAACATGATGATCGCTACCGCCGAGGCCACCGGCCAGTCGCGGTTGTTAAAGAACTCCTGCCACAGCACGCGCCCGATCATGATGCTGTCCGGGCCACCGAGCAGTTCCGGGATCACAAACTCGCCCACAGCCGGGATAAACACCAGCATCGATCCGGCAATAATCCCACCTTTAGTCAGCGGCACGATCACATTAAAGAACGTTTTCAGCGGTCGTGCACCGAGATCCAGCGCTGCTTCCACCAGCGAATAATCAATACGAATCAACGCGGTATAAATCGGCAGTACCATAAACGGCACGTAAGCGTAAACAATGCCGATATAAACGGCCAGATTGGTATGCAGAATGGTCAGCGGTTGATCGATAACCCCCAGCCACAGCAGAAAATTATTCAGCACACCGTTGTTTTTTAATATTCCCATCCAGGCGTAGACACGAATCAGAAACGAGGTCCACGACGGCAGGATCACCAGTAGTAATAAGATATTACGGGTCGAAGGCTTACTGTGCGCCACTGCCCACGCCAGCGGATAGCCGATCAGTAAACAGCAAAATGTCGAAATCGCAGCCACCTGTAGCGACTGGAGATAAGCATCGAAATAGAGCGGATCGTCGGTCAGTTGCAGAAAATTACCGAGATTAAGAGTGATGGACAGTTGCCCGTCAGCCCACTCCATCAGTTCGGTATAAGGCGGAATGGCGCGCGCCATCTCCGCCAGACTTATTTTAAAGACGATCAGAAATGGCAGCAGAAACAGCAAGATCAACCAGATATATGGCAACGCAATGACCAGTTTGCGCCCATGCTTCATTTGCAGCTGCGACAACCACAGCTTAAATCCGCCCGGCGGTTTCGACTGGGCAGCAGGTTCAAGTGTATTCATCTTTGCTCCTTAAACCGTCAGCACCACACAGCTGTCCACTTCCCAGCACAAACGCACTTCGTCGCCCCAGGTCGGTAACCCTTTACGATGACGATGGGCGTTTTGTAGCTGGGCGCTAATCATCTGCCCACTTTTCAGACGAACGTGATACACCGAAAGATCGCCGAGATAGGCAATATGTATCACCTCCCCCACCGCGAAGTTACAACCATTGGCGGGCGGCTCTTCGCAAAGCATGATTTTTTCCGGGCGCAGCGCCACATGCACCGGCACATTATCGACCACCGAAGCATCTACATCGACTTTCAGTGGATGCACCAGCCCCGGCGAATAAAGCACCAGGCCATCTTCCTGACGCTCTTTGAGTACGCCTTCAAAGACGTTTACCGAGCCAATAAATTCGGCGCTATAGCGGGTAGTCGGATGCTCGTAGATCTCTTCCGGTTCGCCAATCTGGACAAATTTCCCACGATTCATAATGGCGATGCGCCCCGCCATGGTCATCGCCTCTTCCTGATCGTGAGTAACCATCACGCAGGTCACACCGACGCGCTCCAGAATATCCACCACTTCAAGCTGCATCCGGTCACGCAATTTTTTATCCAGCGCGCCCATCGGTTCGTCGAGCAGCAGAAGTTTTGGGCGCTTGGCAAGGCTTCGGGCCAGCGCCACACGCTGTCTCTGACCGCCGGAAAGCTGATGCGGTTTGCGTTTGGCGAACTCCTGCATATGCACCAGCCCAAGCATCTCGTTGACCCGGCTGGCAATTTCCGCTTTCGGTAGTTTGTCCTGTTTCAGGCCAAAGGCGATGTTCTGCTCCACAGTCATATGGGGAAACAATGCGTAAGACTGAAACATCATATTGATGGGGCGTAGATAAGGTGGCACCTGTGACAAATCGACGCCATCGAGCATAATCTGCCCGGCAGAAGGTTGTTCAAAACCTGCCAGCATACGCAGCAGCGTGGATTTACCACAGCCGGAAGCGCCCAGCAGCGCGAAGATTTCACCTTTGTAGATAGTCAGGCTGACATCATCCACCGCATGTTGACCATCGTAGGATTTGGTGAGGTTGCGGATTTCTAATAGCGGCGTCAGCGCCTTACGGGTTTTCGCCTGCGGGCGAGGGATAGCGTCATTCACGGCTGCTCTCCGGCATTGAATGTGTGCAAGCGCACCATGATGGTGCGAATTGCCGGCGGGTGTGGTGCGCCCGCCCGGCATCTAAGGCTGCGGATTATTTTCCGCTCTTCACTTTGGTCCACGCGCGGGTGCGCACACGGTCGATTTTCGGGTCCTGCACTTTCAGAGTGAACAGCTTCGCACGAACATCCGCAGGCGGATAAATACCCGGGTTCTCACGGACTTCCGCACTCACCAGCGGCGTGGCTGCTTTATTGGCGTTGGCATAGAACACATGGTCGGAAATATGCGCTACTACATCCGGGCGCAGCAGGTAATTCAGGAACTGATAGGCTTCGTCTTTGTTTTTGGCATCCGCAGGCATGGCGAAGACATCAAAGAACGCCATCGCCCCTTCTTTTGGAATCGAGAACGAGACATTCACTCCATTCTTCGCTTCCTTCGCGCGGTTTGACGCCTGCCAGACATCACCTGCCCAGCCGATAGCGACGCAAATATCGCCGTTTGCCAGGTCGTTAATGTATTGAGATGAATGGAAATAACGAATGTTCGGGCGCAGCTTTAACAGCAGATCTGTTGCCGGTCCGGTGTAATCATCCGCTTTAGTGCTGTTGGGATCTTTGCCGAGATAATTCAACACGGTAGCAAAAACTTCTTCTGGCGCATCCAGGAAAGAGACACCGCAGCTTTTCAGTTTTTCCAGATTTTCAGGTTTGAGGATCAAGTCCCAGCTATCGACGGGCGCGTTTTCGCCCAGCACCGCTTTAACTTTATCAACGTTATAGCCAATCCCGGTCGTCGCCCACATATAGGGCATAGCAAATTTATTGTCGGGATCGTGTTTGGCGACCAGCTTCAGCAGTTCCGGGTCGAGATTCTTCCACTCCGGCAATTTGCTTTTGTCCAGCGGCTGGAAAACTCCCGCAGTCAACTGGCGCTCCAGAAAGCTGGCAGATGGAACCACCAGATCAAAGCCGGTACTCCCGGCCATTAATTTGCCTTCCAGTACTTCGTTAGAGTCGAAAACATCGTAGACGACTTTAATACCGGTTTCTTTTTCAAAGTTGGCCACCGTGTCCGGGGCGATATAATCAGACCAGTTATAAATGTGGAGTGTTTTTTGTTCAGCCGCGAGCGTGCCGACAGAGACGGCCATCAGAGCACCCGCAACCAGACCCGATAGCCATTTTTTATTTAAGGCGGTCATATCTCTTTCCTTCTGAAAGTTCGTTAACAAACGAACAAAAGTTGTCACACTGAAAGATATGCAATAAACGTGCATATTTTTTATCGGCGCGGTGTAAGAAAAGAGAACTTTCTCCCGGCCAGCACTGCTCGCTATATAAAAGCATCGCAAGAATAACTTTAGCCAGGGTTTGAGACTATAGTTCGGATTAAAAAACGGTATTTAACAAATTTTTATGCATATTTGCTCTATGTGATAAAGCCAAATCGACACAAGAGAAGTGAAATAATCTTTAAGAAAAGGTTAAAAACAGCAGATAATTTTGCAGCGCGCAGCCACTGCACCAGCGACTGCGTGCTCGAAAGGAGTTATCAGTGGAGGAAATAGTTTTCGGTAACGTTGTTTTGCCCTTCATCATCAGTCGGTAACAGCAGTTGATGGGCATTAGCTTCAAGAATGACCATCGAAATCTGCTCTTCGCTCTGACGCACGAACCATGCAAACTGCTCATAGGTTACGCCCTGCATAACGGATAAAGACTGGCAAACCACCAGCTTTGGCAGATTATCATCCTGCATATCAAGAAATGCTTTCACGGTCAGCGAACTGGCATTGATGGCAGATAAATCCGCCGCCAGCGGCAATACGGCTGAAGGTCGGACTTCCGCCATGGCAGAAAACAGGATCGTGTTATCGATCAGATCGATTTTGGCATCAAAGACACCGTCGAAATTCTGCATATGGGGCAGATGCAGAGCCTGACAGTTATCACATTCAAAAAAACTCATCCCCAGGTCATCGAGCCATTGACGCAGCGTATCCAGACCAGGAACGACCAGCGATGTCATAATTTTGTACAACCTCTTTCGATAAAAAGACCGGCACAGCTTACGCAAAAAGCGCAGGCAAAACCATGATCAGTAATGTGATTGCGACTAACCACCCGTTTTCAGGCAATATTCTGTCGTAGCGTGGCGTTCGATCCAGCGGATCATTTTACCCGCGATGTCGATACCGGTGGTTTTTTCTATTCCTTCCAGCCCCGGCGACGCATTCACCTCCATCACCAACGGCCCGCGATTAGCACGCAGAATATCCACACCAGCAACGTCCAGCGCCATCGTTCGCGCGGCTTTTATCGCGATTTCACGCTCCTGTGGTGTGATACTGGCGACGCTTGCCGCGCCGCCACGATGCAAATTGGAACGAAAATCGCCCTCTTTCGCCCGCCGTTCAATCGCAGCGACCACTTCATCGCCAACAACCAGACAGCGGATATCGCACCCTTGCGCCTCTTTGATATATTCCTGCACCAGAATATGCGCGTTCAGACCGCGGAAAGCGTCAATCACGCTTTCCGCCGCCTGACGCGTCTCCGCCAGCACGACGCCAATTCCCTGCGTGCCTTCAACCAGCTTGACCACCAGCGGCGCACCACCGACCATGTCGATTAAATCGCTGGTATCATCCGGCGAATGCGCAATGCCCGTGACAGGCAGGTCGATGCCCTGACGCGCCAGCAGTTGCATGGAACGCAATTTGTCACGCGCCCGGGCAATGGCGACCGACTCATTGAGCGGATAGCTCCCCAGCATCTCGAACTGGCGCAGTGCCGCCGTCCCATAAAAGGTAATGGCGGTGCCAATACGCGGGATCACTGCGTCAAAATGGGGTAACTTGCGGCCTTTGTAGTGAATAGAAGACGCCGCAGGATTTATGTTCATGTAGCAAGAAAGCGGATCAAGAATTTCAACCAGGTGACCGCGCTGTATAGCGGCTTCACGCAGCCGCTTACACGAATAGAGCGTTCCATCCCGGGACAATATGGCAATTTTCACCCTGCACCTCTCTGTCAGACCTGGTCAAAAGCCCGCGTATCATACATCGACGTGGCGGTTTTAGCGCGTCGCCCAACCCTGTTTGTGCAAATAATCCAGAATAAATGGGCTGTAGATTCAATTGGTCAACGCAACAGTTATGTGAAAACATGGGGTTGCGGAGGTTTTTTGAATGAGACGAACATTTACAGCAGAGGAAAAAGCCTCTGTTTTTGAACTATGGAAGAACGGAACAGGCTTCAGTGAAATAGCGAATATCCTGGGTTCAAAACCCGGAACGATCTTCACTATGTTAAGGGATACTGGCGGCATAAAACCCCATGAGCGTAAGCGGGCTGTAGCTCACCTGACACTGTCTGAGCGCGAGGAGATACGAGCTGGTTTGTCAGCCAAAATGAGCATTCGTGCGATAGCTACTGCGCTGAATCGCAGTCCTTCGACGATCTCACGTGAAGTTCAGCGTAATCGGGGCAGACGCTATTACAAAGCTGTTGATGCTAATAACCGAGCCAACAGAATGGCGAAAAGGCCAAAACCGTGCTTACTGGATCAAAATTTACCATTGCGAAAGCTTGTTCTGGAAAAGCTGGAGATGAAATGGTCTCCAGAGCAAATATCAGGATGGTTAAGGCGAACAAAACCACGTCAAAAAACGCTGCGAATATCACCTGAGACAATTTATAAAACGCTGTACTTTCGTAGCCGTGAAGCGCTACACCACCTGAATATACAGCATCTGCGACGGTCGCATAGCCTTCGCCATGGCAGGCGTCATACCCGCAAAGGCGAAAGAGGTACGATTAACATAGTGAACGGAACACCAATTCACGAACGTTCCCGAAATATCGATAACAGACGCTCTCTGGGGCATTGGGAGGGCGATTTAGTCTCAGGTACAAAAAACTCTCATATAGCCACACTTGTAGACCGAAAATCACGTTATACGATCATCCTTAGACTCAGGGGCAAAGATTCTGTCTCAGTAAATCAGGCTCTTACCGACAAATTCCTGAGTTTACCGTCAGAACTCAGAAAATCACTGACATGGGACAGAGGAATGGAACTGGCCAGACATCTAGAATTTACTGTCAGCACCGGCGTTAAAGTTTACTTCTGCGATCCTCAGAGTCCTTGGCAGCGGGGAACAAATGAGAACACAAATGGGCTAATTCGGCAGTACTTTCCTAAAAAGACATGTCTTGCCCAATATACTCAACATGAACTAGATCTGGTTGCTGCTCAGCTAAACAACAGACCGAGAAAGACACTGAAGTTCAAAACACCGAAAGAGATAATTGAAAGGGGTGTTGCATTGACAGATTGAATCTACAGCGGCTTTCTTTAATGATTGTTCGGCGGATATGATCGCTCCAGGTATCCCGGCGATTATTGCTGCCACGGGTGAGGTAATATTCCGCCAGTTGCTCGTCATACTGCGCCAGTGCGCCTTTATCCAGCGGTTGATAGCTGTTTTCATGCACCAAAATGGAGGCCGGTAAACGCGGCTTAAGATCCGGATTATCCGCAGGCCAGCCAAGGCACAGCCCAAACAGCGGCAGAACATGCTGCGGTAATTTAAGCAGTTTCGTCACCGCTTCAATATTATTGCGCAGGCCGCCGATATATACCCCGCCCAATCCCAGCGATTCCGCTGCGATTAATGCATTCTGCGCCATCATTGCCGTATCAACGACACCGAGCAACAGTTGTTCCGCCAGGCCGAGCTGAGCATCCGGACAGATCTGTAAATGGCGGTTAAAGTCGGCACAGAACACCCAGAACTCCGCCGCTTGCGCTACGTGTTTTTGCCCGCCGGTCAGCGTCACCAGTTCTTCACGTAACGCTTTGTCGGTAATGCGAATAATGCTACTGCACTGCAAAAAACTGGAACTGGACGTCGCACGGGCGCTGTTAATAATCGCCTCACGCTGCGCTTCGGAAATGGGTTCATCAGTGAAATGGCGAATGGAGCGATGGCCACAAATAAGTTCAATGGTTGGCGTCATTATCTTTTTCTCTTTCTGAACGTGAATATTGCGGTGGACGGTTCATCAGCTGTGGGGCAAGACGTTTTGCCACCTGAAGAATAACCACCACCGCAGCGGGAAGCATGAGCAAAACACCGAGAAAAATCATCAGAATCTGCACTTCTGGCCGAGAAAATGGCTCAGGCAGCGACAGGGAGTCGCTTACCGACAGCAGCGCCACCGCCAGTAGCATCATTCCGATAAATTCCAGTATCAACACGCCTTTAGGCAATTTACCGATCGCGCGCATACGCTTCCCTCTGCAAAGTGAGCCTTCAGTCTAAAACTTTTCACTGTATTGTGTTTAACAGTTATAGCTTTTAGCAATTAATGCAACAGGTTAAACCTACTTTCAGCGAATACATTTTAGCGTGATCATTACAGGCATAAATCTATGAGGAGAGAAATAATGCAAACCGTTATTTTTGGTCGTTCGGGTTGCCCTTACTGTGTGCGTGCAAAAGATCTGGCTGAGAAATTGAGCAATGAACGCGATGATTTTCAGTATCAGTATGTAGATATTCGTGCGGAAGGGATCACTAAAGAAGATCTACAACAAAAGGCAGGTAAACCCGTAGAAACCGTGCCGCAGATTTTTGTCGATCAGCAACATATCGGCGGCTATACCGATTTTGCTGCATGGGTGAAAGAAAATCTGGACGCCTGATCGTCTGACAAGCCCTCGCGTTGAGGGCTTTACTGATTTTTTCTGTGCTGTGGTTTAAACAAACTACTGATAAATAAGAAACACAGTGCCCCCAGCGCACACCAGAACACCGCGCTTAGTAACCATGCCAGCTCTTGCCAGAATGAGCGCGTCGGTGAAAAAAACAGCCGCATAATGAGCATCGAACAGGGTGCCGCCAGCATTGCGCCAAACAGAGGTTTCAGGACTTCTCTACGCTGTGAAAAGAAGCTGGCGACTGCTCCTGGAAGACTGAAAAATAGCAAGCCGATTTCAGGATGCCCGGCAGCCCGAAAAGCGCCTTTCATGTGCGTCGCCAGAAAAAGGCACACCACAATGAAGAGGACAAAACAGCAGATTGCCCCCGCCCAACGTTGTTTATGTTTCACTCGTTCCTCCTGACACTGCGTCTATCGAACACATTTTTCGCCAGTGTGGCGTTCAGTAAGATAAAGCCGCTTCGCATTCCATGCTAATATAGGCCAACGCAATTCATATAGCCGTTGATACCTAATGTGATTACACTAGTAAAATATATTGTTACTTTACTATCGTTTAGGTGCGCTGAATGAATCTGCGCCCTGAATTCTGGTAAAAAACATTATCGTAAATTACCATTTCTTTCAACAGCTTACTAGTAAACAAGAAGTTAGCCTCCGTGAATATAAACGTCGCCGAATTGTTAAATGGGAATTACATTCTGTTATTATTTGTGGTCCTCGCGCTTGGGCTATGTCTCGGAAAGTTACGACTTGGTTCGATCCAACTGGGTAATTCCATTGGCGTTTTAGTCGTATCGCTGTTATTAGGCCAACAACATTTCAGCATTAACACCGATGCGCTTAATCTTGGCTTTATGCTGTTTATTTTCTGCGTCGGGGTCGAAGCCGGACCGAACTTTTTTTCCATTTTTTTTCGCGATGGGAAAAATTACCTAATGTTAGCACTGGTGATGGTTGGCAGTGCGCTGGTGATCGCCTTAGGGTTAGGTAAGCTGTTTGGCTGGGATATTGGCCTGACGGCCGGTATGTTAGCTGGCTCTATGACGTCGACACCGGTTCTGGTCGGTGCTGGCGATACACTGCGTCATTCCGGCATGGAAAGCAGGCAGCTCTCACTGGCACTGGATAATCTGAGCCTCGGGTATGCCTTAACCTATTTAATCGGTCTGGTGAGTTTGATTGTTGGTGCGCGTTACTTGCCGAAATTGCAGCATCAGGACTTACAGACCAGCGCCCAGCAAATCGCCCGCGAACGTGGCCTGGACACTGATGCCAACCGTAAGGTTTATTTACCGGTGATCCGCGCCTATCGCGTCGGCCCGGAACTGGTGGCCTGGACCGACGGCAAAAATCTGCGTGAACTGGGTATTTATCGACAAACCGGCTGCTACATTGAACGTATTCGACGTAACGGGATTCTGGCAAATCCAGACGGTGATGCCGTGCTACAAATGGGCGATGAAATAGCGTTGGTAGGCTATCCCGACGCCCATGCCCGACTCGATCCCAGCTTCCGTAACGGTAAAGAAGTTTTCGATCGTGACCTTCTCGACATGCGTATCGTCACTGAAGAAGTGGTCGTTAAAAACCATAACGCTGTAGGTAAACGTCTCGCACAACTGAAGTTGACCGATCACGGTTGCTTCCTTAACCGCGTCATTCGTAGCCAGATTGAGATGCCGATAGATGACAACGTCGTGCTTAACAAAGGTGACGTTTTACAAGTCAGCGGCGATGCCCGCCGCGTAAAAACCATCGCCGATCGCATCGGCTTTATCTCGATTCACAGCCAGGTCACTGACCTGCTGGCATTCTGCGCCTTCTTTGTTATTGGGCTGATGATCGGGATGATCACCTTCCAGTTCAGCACATTCAGTTTCGGCATGGGGAACGCTGCCGGGTTGTTATTCGCCGGAATTATGCTGGGCTTTATGCGTGCTAACCACCCGACCTTCGGTTACATTCCGCAGGGTGCATTAAGCATGGTGAAAGAGTTCGGCTTGATGGTGTTTATGGCAGGCGTTGGTCTGAGCGCCGGTAGCGGTATTAATAACGGCCTGGGCGCGATTGGCGGTCAGATGTTGATTGCCGGATTGATTGTCAGTCTGGTGCCCGTGGTTATCTGTTTCTTGTTCGGTGCTTATGTATTGCGAATGAACCGCGCGCTGTTGTTCGGCGCAATGATGGGCGCACGTACCTGCGCGCCGGCAATGGAGATCATCAGTGATACAGCTCGCAGTAACATCCCGGCGCTGGGCTATGCGGGCACCTATGCAATCGCCAACGTCCTGCTGACGCTGGCAGGGACAATCATCGTCATGGTATGGCCAGGATTAGGATAAAACTGAAGTTGCCCTGAAAATGAAATTTTTTTGCACAACCGCAGAACTTTTCCGCAGGGCATCAGTCTTAATTAGTGCCACTGCTTTTCTTTGATGTCCCCATTTTGTGGAGCCCATCAACCCCGCCATTTCGGTTCAAGGTTGATGGGTTTTTTGTTATCTAAAACTTATCTACTACCCTGCAACCCTCTCAACCATCCTCAAAATCTCCTCGCGCGATAGCGGCTTACGGTCGGTGACAAAATGCAGCGTCATCCCCTCAATAAACGCATCAAGCGCGCGGGCGGTTCCGGGTTCAAACCATTGTTCGAGCGTTTGCTGACTGCGCTGCATCCAGTTTTGCATTACCGTTTTTAATAGCGGTTTTCGGCTAGCCAGCGCGTAGAGCTGGTACATCAGCTCCATGTTATCCGGCGTTGCAACCTGTGAGCTGTAGATCATATCGGTGATAGCCTGGCATGCGCCCGGAGCATCACTAACATCGCTAAAAAATGCCTGATATTGCCGGGACATGATCTCAGTAAAACTGCTGAACGCCTCCAGTAACAACTCATCAATTCCTGAAAAATAGTAGGTCATCGATCCCAACGGTACCCCGGCAAGGGTAGCAATTTTGCGGTGCGTAACAGCATGTATTCCGTAAAGTTTCACCGCCTCCAGCGTGGCCTGGATAATTTTTTCTCGCCGTTGCGGATCGTTAGCGCGACGCATGTCATTTCCTCTCTCTGCAATTGTGTACAAATGTACACAACCTTGCTAATGTTGTCTTCCCTCTTCTTATTTTGACGTGATCTATGACCGTAAATTCTTCACGTAATGCATTGAAACGCCGAACCTGGGCGCTGTTTATGTTCTTCTTTTTGCCAGGCCTGTTAATGGCGTCCTGGGCAACCCGTACGCCTGCTATCCGCGATATTCTCTCTGTCTCGATCGCTGAAATGGGCGGTGTTCTCTTTGGTCTGTCGATCGGTTCGATGAGCGGTATTCTCTGCTCGGCGTGGTTAGTGAAACGCTTTGGGACACGTAATGTCATCCTGGTCACGATGTCCTGCGCATTGATCGGGATGATGATATTAAGTCTGGCACTCTGGCTGACATCGCCCCTGCTCTTTGCCGTTGGTCTCGGCGTCTTTGGGGCAAGTTTTGGTTCTGCGGAAGTGGCGATAAACGTTGAAGGTGCTGCCGTTGAGCGAGAAATGAATAAGACGGTTTTGCCGATGATGCACGGTTTTTATAGCCTGGGCACGCTGGCAGGCGCAGGTGTCGGGATGGCACTGACGGCCTTTGGCGTTCCGGCAACGGTGCACATTTTATTGGCGGCGCTGGTAGGCATCGCGCCTATTTATATCGCCATTCAGGCAATCCCTGACGGTACGGGCAAAAATGCTGCCGATGGCACCCAGCATGGTGAAAAAGGCGTACCTTTTTATCGCGATATCCAGTTGCTGCTGATAGGTGTTGTGGTGCTGGCGATGGCCTTTGCCGAAGGTTCTGCCAACGACTGGTTACCCTTATTAATGGTTGACGGTCACGGTTTTAGCCCTACTTCCGGCTCGCTGATTTATGCCGGTTTTACCCTGGGGATGACCGTTGGACGCTTCACCGGCGGTTGGTTCATCGACCGTTACAGTCGCGTTGCCGTGGTTCGGGCCAGTGCACTAATGGGGGCGTTGGGTATTGGGCTGATTATTTTTGTCGATAGCGCCTGGGTCGCTGGGGTGTCTGTTGTACTCTGGGGACTGGGTGCCGCGCTGGGCTTCCCGCTGACTATTTCTGCCGCCAGCGATACCGGCCCCGATGCACCAACCCGCGTCAGCGTGGTAGCTACGACCGGTTATCTGGCTTTCCTCGTCGGGCCGCCGCTGCTGGGCTATCTCGGCGAACATTATGGATTACGTAGTGCAATGCTGGTTGTACTGGCGCTGGTTATTCTCGCGGCTATTGTCGCGAAAGCCGTCGCCAAACCCGATACCAAAACGCAGACGGCGATGGAGAATAGTTGATGAGCATTAAATTAATTGCGGTAGACATGGATGGTACTTTCTTAAGCGATCAAAAAACCTATAACCGTGAGCGGTTTATGGCTCAGTATCAGCAAATGAAAGCACAAGGAATTCGCTTTGTAGTCGCCAGCGGGAATCAATATTATCAGTTGATCTCTTTCTTCCCTGAAATTGCTAATGAAATTGCCTTTGTGGCTGAAAACGGCGGCTGGGTAGTGAGCGAAGGCAAAGATGTTTTTAATGGCGAGCTGTCGAAGGATGCGTTTACTACTGTCGTGGAACATTTGCTGACGCGCCCGGAAGTGGAAATTATTGCCTGCGGAAAAAATAGCGCCTATACCCTCAAAAAATATGACGATGCCATGAAAACGGTGGCGGAAATGTATTATCACCGTCTGGAATACGTCGATAACTTTGACAACTTAGAGGATATCTTCTTTAAGTTTGGCCTGAATCTTTCCGATGAACTGATTCCACAAGTACAAAAAGCATTACATGAGGCCATCGGCGATATTATGGTGTCGGTCCACACCGGCAACGGCAGCATCGATCTGATTATCCCCGGCGTACATAAAGCCAATGGCCTTCGCCAACTGCAGAAATTATGGGGAATAGACGACAGCGAAGTGGTGGTCTTTGGCGATGGCGGTAACGATATTGAGATGCTGCGTCAGGCAGGCTTTAGTTTTGCAATGGAAAATGCCGGCAACGCGGTCGTCGCAGCGGCAAAATACCGGGCAGGCTCCAATAACCGTGAAGGCGTACTGGATGTGATCGATAAAGTGCTTAAACACGAAGCGCCATTTGACCAATAAAAACGGCAGCACGCCCGGCAACACAATACCTGAATGAAGGCTGCATAATTCGCGGAAATTAACCCGCTGCATTATTTCAGGCGAAATGTTTATGAAAAATTGTCTACTGTTGGGCGCGCTTTTAATGGGCTTTACTGGTGTGGCGATGGCGCAAAGTGTCACCGTCGATGTGCCGAGTGGATACAAAGTGGTTGTGGTTCCTGATTCAGTCAGCGTTCCACAAGCGGTCAGCGTCGCGACTGTGCCGCAAACCGTCTATGTGGCTCCTGCGCCAGCTCCGGCTTACCGCCCGCATCCTTATGTTCGCCATCTTGCCAGCGTAGGTGAAGGGATGGTTATCGAACACCAGATTGACGACCATCACCATTAATTCGAGAATGCCTGATCGCACAAAGCAATCAGGCATTTTTTTACCCTTCGTGAGAATTTCCCATCTGTTTATCTTTTAAAAAGATAACCATCAGCGACAGCCACAAAATTCCGTTTACAAGGTTGAAGAGATTAAACAGTCCGTTGCCCTGAGAGATCCCCTCATAATTTCCCCAAAGCGTAACCATGTGTGAATAAATT
>OGJC01000545.1_pt1 | contig 32885 bp, 29 predicted proteins | sample 1571941 | NCBI WGS metagenome assembly OGJC01 (sample SAMEA2582100, study PRJEB24529) | metagenome | biome: Human gut stool | place: China | collected 2011 | reverse complement strand
ATTTGAAAACAAGAACCTCGCTTAGGCCTGTGTCCATATTACGTGGGTAGGATCAATCATCGTCGTTTAGTTCCACTACGGCTAAGGCCGTGATTAACGCAGCAGCGCCTGTGGAAAGCCATGGCATCAGGTTTTGTTCGACTAAAGGAGAGCATTCAGAGGGTAAGCGTTTAAGCTCTTCCGGACTGAGTTTTCCTGGGTCTGCCGGACAAGTCACATTGGTATTTTTCTTTTCACCTGTGGTGGTTTCTATTTCTGTAATATCTGCCGCCCAACCCTGACCACTCAGAGCTAATGCAATACAGGCCGACAATAGAGTTTTCCTTTGCATAATAAATCCTTCTGGCGAATATAAAGAAAGCCGGATGCACTAACCCGACCAATTAGTTATTTAAAACATAGAAGACATCCAATATTGCCAGTAGATTATTATCTAATCAAACATACTTTCCTATAATTCACAATTATAATTCAGGTGAATAAAAAAAGACCATGAAATATATAAATTGTGTATATAATATAAATTACAAATTAAAACCACATTCTCATTATAAATAATTATATGATGAAAAAACGGTATGAATTAATACTCAAATAAATAAAGCAGAGCTTAAACATAACTCTGCTTTATAATTAAAGGGACAAAATAATTTTACATCTGTTACTGTTTCGGTCGCAGATTCTCATCAAATACCAGGCGTTTCCTGCCAGGTTCAATTTCCCGCAATGGCTCGACTTGATGTAACGTCTGCTTACAGCGTGTCACCAGCACCTGGTACTCATGCGTACCCTGCTTTTTCCATGCCAACTCCTGCTCACTGAGTTCACGAATCGCTTTCGCCGGGCTGCCGACAATCAGGTAATTAGCTGGCATTTCTGCTTTGGCTTTCACAAATGCGGATGCACCAACAATGCTGTTCTCGCCAATCACCGCACCGTCCATCACTACCGCGTTCATTCCCACTAATGCATTGCGGCGGATAATGCAGCCGTGAAGGATAGCGCTATGACCAATATGTCCATCTTCTCCTACAACAGTATCCTGCTCGGGAAAACCGTGCATAACGCAATTATCCTGAATGTTCGCGCCATCTTTCACCACGATACGACCAAAATCGCCACGCAGGCTGGCATTTGGCCCAACGTAAACGCCCTTGCCGAAAATAACATCGCCGATCAATACCGCTGTCGGATGGACAAAACTCTCTTCTGGCACAACCGGAGTCAGACCGTCTATCTGATAAATTGGCATAACGCCTCCTGTTCAATATTCAAGCCGCCAAAACGTTGAAAATACAGGCTTCCCGGCGCAGGCAGTTCACCGACCGAGGTTTCACCTTTTTCACTAACGAACGCTAAAGCAGCAGGCGCTACGCGCTGATAAATGTTGATACACAGCTGACGCGCCGTATGCCCTGCCCAGTGTGCCGGAAGCAACTCCTCCGGCAACAATGGGTCTTTAAGGACGACACGGCGATAAAAATGGATCAGTAAAAGCTGAATATGAAATGCCCGCTCCGGGGTTAACTCGTCTGCCGCCTCTTTTAAAAGCGGCACCAGCGGGCGGAATGACTGAATAAAGGTTTCGTACATGGCATTTTGTTCAGTTAAATGCCAGCACTCTTCTACTCTGGCACGCAGTGCTGCGCGAGAAAGCGCCAGTGGTATTTGCGCTTCAAAACAAATCACGTTATCCGCCACACCCGCTTCATGCAAAAGTGTCTGTACATCGGCCAGTTTTTGCGACGGCGATGCCATCAGGCTGGGTGCCAGTGCGCCAAAACCTTGCCAGATCAACTGCTTTTTGACATCAGCCAGCGTTGATTTATCTAAACCTTCCGAGAGCAACAGGAGCCATTTACCATCCCATGCAGGTTGCTCTGCGCGATAAATTTTACTTTCTGCCCGTCGCGTCAGGCGCAAGCCTTTATCACTGAGGCTATAGAAACTGCGTCGCCCGATGCGGGAAACATCCAGCCAGCCTTCTTTATTAAGACGAAACAAAGCGGTGCGCACGAAACGCTCACCAAATCCCAGCCCTTCCAGCAAAGCAGCCAGACTACCCAACCAGATTTCACCACCACGATGGGAAAGCGAATCACCATACAGAGAGGAGATCAAAGATGTGCCACTGACCGGAACAGCGTTTACAGCATGTTGGATAAAAGTATCAAGTTTACTCATTCGCTTCAGTCTGTTGTTATTGTTGTGATTTATGAATCATAGCACAGGTCGTATCGACTTCTGGCCCTGGCGCTTTACCCCACCAGGGCCAGACGATACGTCAGGCACCAACAATATTGCGCAGATCAAACACCCGACACGCCTTGCCTTCTGAACGCGGGATACTGCCACAGTTAACGATCATCACATCGGTAGAGATCCCCACCATCGACTTAATCCGATGGCGCAGCTGGTGGCATACCTGGCAACGCTGCTCATGCGTCAATGTCAGGCTACTTTCTTTCAACTCCACTTTCACAGAAAGTGAATCAAGATGCCCCCGGCGGTTCACCTCCAGTTGGTAATGCGGCGATAAATGTTCGAATTTGACAATCTCTTCTTCCAGTTGTGACGGAAAGACATTTACACCGCGAATAATCAACATGTCATCGCTGCGTCCGCTGATGCGATCCATGCGGCGCATAGTCCGCGCCGTTCCTGGTAACAGTCGGGTTAAATCACGCGTGCGGTAACGAATGACCGGCAATGCTTCTTTGGTCAGCGTGGTGAATAACAGTTCGCCATGTTCACCATCGGCAAGCGGTGTGCCGTCATGAGGATTAACAATTTCAGGATAGAAATGATCTTCCCAAATGGTTGGGCCGTCGGTAGTTTCCAGACACTCCATCGCCACCCCCGGCCCCATCACTTCTGACAGGCCATAAATATCCAGTGCGGTGATCCCCAGGCGACGCTCAATCTCTTTACGCATGGCCTGTGTCCACGGCTCAGCACCAAATACTCCAACCCGCAGCGAGCAACCGCTGGCATCACCGCCCAACTGCCGCTCCAGCTCTTCAATCAGGTTAAGGCAATAAGATGGCGTAACCATGATCATATCTGGTTGAAAATCACGGATCAGTTGCGCTTGTTTTTCCGTCTGCCCGCCAGACATCGGGATCACCGTAGCGCCCAGACGTTCGGCACCATAGTGCGCACCCAGCCCACCAGTAAACAGGCCGTAACCATAGGCAACATGAATTTTGTCTTTGGGCGAGCCCCCTGCCGCACGCAAAGAACGCGCTACAATATTGGCCCAGTTATCAATATCGTTTTGCGTATAGCCGACAACTGTCGGTTTACCTGTGGTTCCCGAAGAAGCATGAATGCGCACCACTTGTTCCATTGGCACGGCAAAGGTGTCAAAGGGATAGTTGTCGCGCAGATCCTGTTTGGTGGTACAGGGAAATTTACGCAGGTCTGAAAGTTCCCTGAAATCATCAGGATGTACGCCTGCTGCGTCGAATTTGCGCCGATACATCGGCACATTTTCATACGCGTGTTTGAGCGTCCATTTCAGACGCTGTGTTTGCAACGCCTGTAACTCATCAACAGACGCGGTTTCAATCGGGTCAAGCTTTGTATTGGTTATCATTGTAGGGTACTCGCAGGTTGATATGCTCAAACACGCTCCAGAATCATGGCGATGCCCTGACCGACACCGATGCACATGGTGCACAATGCGTAACGACCGTTACGCCGATGCAGCTCATGGCTGGCAGCCAGTGCCAGGCGGGCACCACTCATTCCCAACGGATGGCCTAAGGCGATAGCGCCTCCGTTGGGGTTAACATGTGGGGCATCATCAGGCAGCCCCAATTCGCGTAGTACACCCAACGCCTGGGCCGCGAACGCTTCGTTCAGTTCAATCACGTCCATATCGTGAATACTCAGCCCTGCGCGTTCCAGCACCCGGCGAGTTGCAGGCACCGGACCAAGCCCCATCAGGCGCGGTTCCACCCCGGCGGTTGCCATGGCTACGATACGCGCCCGCGGTGTCAGTCCTTGCGCTGCTGCCATCTGTTCACTGGCAATAATCAACGCAGCGGCTCCGTCATTCACCCCGGAAGCATTGCCTGCGGTAATCACCCCATTGGCACGAAATGGTGCTTTTAACCCACGTAACTGTTCCAGCGTCGTTTCCGGGCGCAGATGCTCATCATGTTGTATTTCTGTTACAACACCTTTCTTGTTTTTCAACACAACCGGAACAATCTCCTCAGCCAGAATGCCTGAGGATTGCGCTTTTGCCGTACGTTGCTGACTGCGTAGCGCAAAACTATCTTGATCTTCTCGTGAGATTTTTAACAGTTCAGCTACATTCTCTGCCGTTTCCGGCATGCTGTCAGTTCCAAATTGCTGAGCCATGAGCGGGTTCACAAATCGCCAGCCAATAGTGGTATCGAACATCTCAGCCTGACGAGAAAATGCACTGGCTGCCTTGCCCATAACAAACGGTGCCCGTGACATTGACTCCACGCCACCGGCGATCAGCAAATCGCCATCGCCCGCTTTAATCGCCCGTGCGGCAAACCCCAGTGCGTCCAGCCCGGAACCACACAAGCGGTTAATGGTTGTGCCGGAAACACTCTGCGGCAGCCCCGCCAGTAAAGTCGCCATCCGGGCTACGTTACGGTTATCTTCTCCCGCCTGATTAGCACAGCCGAGGATCACATCATCGATACACTCCGCATCGAGACGCGGGTTTCGCACCAGCAGTTCCCGCAAAGGGATAGCAGCCAGATCATCAGCCCGAACACTTGATAATGCCCCGCCGTAGCGACCAATTGGCGTACGAATTCCGTCACAAATAAAGGCTTCACGCATCAGGCTTCTCCTGTAATGGTGCCGCCGATGCGGTGAGATTTACCGCGAAACAGCGCAACCGTTTTTTGTTGTTGGTTAACAATTTCGATGTCGTAAACACCGGTTTGCTTGCCCTGATGACGTACCTGCGCAGTAGCAGTTAAGGTGTCTCCGGCAAAGCCTGGACGCAAAAAATCAATCGTGCAGGCAGAAGCGACGGCTGCCAGCCCCTGGCTATTGCAGGCGTAGGCAAAGGCAGTATCAGCCAGTGAAAATAGCTGCCCGCCGTGGCAACTTTGATGACCGTTAAGCATTTGTGCAGTGACGGTCATGGTCACTACAGCAAAGCCTTCATCCATTGAGATAATGTCGATGCCAAGCGCTTTGGCGCAGGCATCGTTCTCATACATTGCATGGGCATTTTGCCAGGCCTTATGACTCATAACCGCTCTCCAGAAGCGCCCGTTGGCGCAGCAATGAACATGGGCGATAGCGTTCTTCGCCATAGTGATGCTGTAGATTTTCAAGGAGCCTTAATATTCGCTGCCAGCCAAGTTGCGCTCCCCAGGCAAGTGGGCCATATGGATAATTCACCCCAAGACGCATGGCGGTATCGATATCCTGTTCAGAGGCCACGCCTTTTTGAAGCGCATCAAGGGCTTCATTGATGATCATTGCTACCGTTCGCCAAATCAGCATTCCTGGGTAATCTGCAATTTGCAGCACTGTTTTGCCCTGCTGTTGCAGGTAATAAATGGCCTTGCGGGTCGCTGAGTCCGGGTTCACCGCTGCAGCAGCAATGGTCACCACCTTGCCCGCCATTTTATCGATCACTACCACCGGGCGTGCCAGTCGTATTGCCAGCGCCTGTGCCGTCTCGCCTTGTGTCTCAATCAATAAAACATCGTCAATTTCCGTGACACCGTCACTTTTCTTTTCTACTTTCATTGGGCTAAAACTGTCGCTTACCGCTTCCAGGCCAACAACTGCCTCACGTTCCGCGCGCCAGTCGTACACGCCCAGCCCACTTTTCTCGCCCAACCGTCCACCAATCACCAGTTCCTGTTGCACCAGCGAAGGTAAAAAACGACGCTCCTGCCAGAAAGCGTTAAACACCGAACAGGTGACAGCAAAATTGACGTCCTGACCAATCAGATCGGTTAATTCCAGCGGCCCCATCGGGAAACCAGCGCCATCGCGAAGTGCAGCGTCAATCACTTCTGGTGCAGCAACCTGCTCTTCCAGTGCCCGCCAGGCCTCGGAATAATAAGGACGCGCAACACGGTTAACGATAAATCCAGGAGTCGAATGACAGCGCACAGGCTGCTTACCCCAACTCAACGTTAGTTCACACAACTGCTCAACAACTTCCGCCGCCGTTGCCAGCCCACTGACCACCTCCACCAACTTCATCACCGGTGCCGGGTTAAAAAAATGCAGCCCCGCAACACGTTCAGGATTTTTTATCTCCGCAGCAATCGCGGTTATAGAGATTGACGAAGTGTTAGTGGTCAATAGCGTTTGTGGCGGGCAAACTTCCGCCAGCTGTGCAAAGAGCGCTTTTTTGACTTCCAGACGTTCAGACGCCGCTTCAATGACCAGGTCCGCAGCTGCCAGCGCGTGAATATCGGTCACCGGGATCAGGCGTTTCAATGTGCGTTCACAGGTTTCAGCAGTCAGTTTTCCCCGCGTCACGCGTGAATTTAGCCGCGCGTGTATCCCGTCGATTGCGCGGGTCAGCGCTTCAGCAGAAATGTCATACAGTAAAACCGGGTGTCCATGAATGGCAGCAACTTCAGCAATGCCTGCCCCCATGGTGCCGCTCCCAATCACTGCCACAGTTTGCACATTTATCATCATGCTATTTCCCCGTGAACTGCGGTGAGCGTTTAGCCAGGAACGCACTGACACCTTCACGATAATCTGCGCTCCGTCCGGCAAGTCGCTGATAGTCACGTTCCAGATCCAGTTGCGTATCGAGCGTATTGGTTTCAGCGCTATTTATCGCTTGCTTGATAAGTCCAAGACCAAATGTCGGTTGTGTCGCCAGATGCCGTGCCAGCTGTTGCGCGGTATCTGCCAGCGTTTCATCATCAACAACCTGCCAGATCATCCCCCATTCGTGCGCCTGTTCAGCACTCAGTTGATTCCCCAGCAGTGCCAGCCCCATGGCGCGCGCTCGTCCGGCAACGCGTGGCAGTAACCAGGTTCCACCGCAATCGGGTATTAAGCCTAACTTACTAAACGCCATGACGAATTTTGCTGAACGGGCAGCAATAACGATGTCGCCCCCCAGTGCCAGTGTTGCGCCTGCCCCTGCCGCCACGCCATTGACTGCACAGATCACCGGTTTTGGCAGTTTTGCCAGGCGACGTACCAGTGGGTTATAGAAACGTTCAACTGACATCCCTAAATCCGGTGCGGGGCCTGTGGGATCAACGTTACGATCGTTAAGATCCTGACCAGCACAAAATCCGCGCCCGGCACCTGTAAGTAACAGGCAACGGATAGTGTCGTCGCGCTCGACCTGTTTCAGGCACTCTGCCAGTTGTGCGTGCATCTCATCATTAAAACTGTTCAGGCGTTCCGGGCGGTTGAGCGTTAGTGTCATCACGCCCTTTTCTACATGACTGAGGATGAATTCCATCATTAGCGTCCTTTAAAGTCGGGCGTGCGTTTTTGTAAGAAAGCGGAGATGCCTTCATGACGATCTTCTGTTGCCGCCAGCAAGGTGAATAACTGTCGCTCCTGGGCAAGTCCGGCTTGCAAAGCCACTTCCTGCGACTGGCGCAGCGCTTGCTTTGCCGCTTGTAAGGCCAGCGGCGAGTGACGTGCCATTTTCGATGCCAGCTGTAAGGCGTATTCGAGGGTTAAATCGCTGGGGAAGACGTCGCTAACCAGCCCGGCCTGCTGTGCTTGCTGAGCGGTGATACTTTCTCCGCTCAGCACCATTTTGCTGGCTAACGATTTACCGACACTACGGATTAAACGTTGCGTTCCTCCTGCGCCTGGCATGATGCCGAGAGTGATTTCCGGCAACCCAAAACGCGCGTTCTCTCCGGCAACCACCACATCGCACAACAATGCCAGTTCGCAACCCGCCCCAAGCGCGTAACCATTGACGGCTGCGATAAGTGGTTTATTAAAGGCCTGCAATCGCGCCCATAGCTGCGGACGTGTATCGTTTAAGGTGGCCGCGAGATCTTTTTCTGCCATTTCGTTGAGATCGGCCCCAGCGGCAAAAAAGCGTGCATTACCGGTAATCACACAGACCGAAATGCTGGTATCGGTAGCCGCAGCTTCCAGTTCATTTACCAGTTGCATCAGCAGGGCATTATTTAGCGCATTACGTGCGGCGGGACGGTTAAGGGTCAGCAACAATACTCGTTGCTGACGGCTGACGATCAGTTCGCTCATGCCATCCCCTTCGCGTCAAAGTCAACTACCACATCGCTGGTCAGCGGCAGTGCCTGGCAACTCAACACATAACCTGCGGCCAGTTCATCCGGTTCCAGACTGTAATTGGTTTCCATCGCCACTTTGCCACGCAGCACTTTGCATTTGCAGGTCGCACAGACGCCGCCTTTGCAGGCATAGGGCAGATCCGCCCCCTGGCGCAATGCCGCATCGAGAATGCTTTCATCGTCGGCATTAAGCACGATTTCCCGATCCCGCCCATCCTGACGTACAGTCACTTTTTGTCCGTCACTTTGCACGTTAACGCTACGTTTGACGCGCGTGCCAGGCGTATTAAACCGCTCCAGATGAATGGTTTTATCTGGCATTCCCAGTGCTTTTAAGGCGGTTTCCGCGTCATCCATCATCGCCGCCGGACCACAAATAAATGCCTCATCATAAAGACGAAAATTAATGAGCGAGGCCCCAAGTGACTGTAATTTTTCACCGTCAATACGCCCGTGAAGCAGATCGCTGTCGAGGGTTTCCTGACTGAAAATGCACAACAACTGTAAACGCTGAGGATATTTGTCTTTCAGGTCTGCCAGTGCCTGGCGAAACATCATGCTCTGGCTGGTACGGTTACCGTAGATCAGGGTGAACTGACTTTCAGGCTCGGTTTGTAAAGTGGTGGCGATAATCGCCAGCATTGGCGTAATACCTGATCCTGCTGCAATTGCCAGATAGCGCCCCTGGCGTTCGGCCTGCGGCTGATAGCCGAAATGCCCCTGCGGCACCATGACCTCCAGCGTCATACCCTGGCGGATGTGTTCGCGGGCATAGCGGGAGAAACGTCCGCCTTCAATGGCTTTCACCGCCACACTAATTTCGCCAGGCAGATAGCTGCGGCAAATGGAGTAACAACGGCGTAATTCTTCACCATCAAAGCTGGCTTTTAAGGTCAAATGTTGACCGGGGCGAAAGCGATACGCCTCCTGCAAAGGCTGGGGCACCGCAAAGGTAATGGTCACCGCATCACGGGTTTCCGACTCGACTTTTGCCACTGTTAAGGAATGAAACGTTGTCATGGCATCCTCAAATACATTTGAAATAATCGAAAGGTTCGCGGCAACTATCGCAGCGGTACAATGCTTTGCAGGCCGTGGAACCAAATTCACTGATAAGTGTGGTATGGACGCTGGCGCAGCGCGGGCAACGTACTTCTGGCGGCAAATGGGCATGGCAACTGTGTCCGGCGGGCGGGCTAATGCCATACTCTCGCAGACGCTCACGGGCATCGGGGGTCATCCAGTCGGTGGTCCATGCCGGGTCGAGTTGCAGCACAACCTGAACGGGGGTAAACCCGTTGGTTGTCATTGCCTCACGTATCGCGCCAATCAAATGTTCCGTTGCCGGACAACCGGAATATGTCGGCGTAAAGCCGATCACCCATCCTTCTCCCATCTGTGTCACATTACGCACCATGCCTAAATCAGTAATGGTCAGCACCGGGATCTCCGGGTCCGGGATCTGGCTGAGTAGCGCCCATATCTCATGAACCTGTGGCGGTGCAATGGTGGCCAGACGTTGCATACCCATCTCCTCTGTTACCATTGCTGACCGGGCAAGACACGCTGGAGATACTGCATTTCTGCCAGCATGGGTCCAAGGTGTTCGGTATGCAGTCCTTTTTTACCGCCAGTGCGATACGCCTGCTCTTGCGGTACGTTCAATGTGGCTTCGTTGATCCCGGCAAAAACTTCGGCTTCCCACGCTGCGCGTAAAGTGCGTGGATCAACCGCAATACCCTCTTCACTCAGTGCAATATCAATCTCGTCGGCATCGAACAGTTCGGCGGTAAAACGCCACAACTTGTTGATGGCCTGCTGCATCTTTTGCCCTGATACGTCAGTACCATTGCCCAGTCGCTCCAGCCAGCCACGACTAAAACGCAGGTGATAGCGCGCTTCTTTAATTGCTTTGGCAGAAATCGCCGCCAGTTGCGGATCACGGCTTTCCATCAGACGGGTAAAGAGCGCCACATGCCATGCATCGATGAAATACTGGCGTGCAATGGTGTCGGCAAAATTGCCGTTTGGTTGTTCAACCAACAATAAGTTGCTGAACTGGCGCTCGTCTCGGGTGAAGGCCAAGGTATCTTCATCACCTTCTCCCGCTAATTCAGCGGCATACGATAAGAAGTTGCGTGCCTGACCTAATAAATCGAGGCCAATGTTTGCCAGTGCGAGATCGATTTCCAGTTCCGGTGCGTGACCGCACCATTCACCCAACCGCTGGGAGAGCACCAGGCAGTTATCGCCCAGGCGCAAGGTGTAAGCCGTTAACTGATTCATTTCCGACCTCACATGTGCTCAATGCCATCAGGGATGGTGTAAAACGTTGGATGGCGATAGACCTTGCTTTCAGCCGGATCAAAAAATTCACCGCGTTCTTCCGGTTGCGAGGCAACAATTTCACTCGCCTTCACCACCCAAATTGAACATCCTTCGCTACGACGGGTGTAAGCATCACGGGCATTTTCCAGTGCCATCCGCTCATCGGCAGCATGTAAACTGCCAACATGGCGGTGTGATAAGCCCTGTTTGCCACGCACGAAAACTTCGTATAACGGCCAGTAAACATTACTCATTTTGAATCTCCTTATGCGACCTTACGGGCATGTTGTTTTTGTGCATGGGCCAGCGCTGCTTCCCGTACCCAGGTACCTTCTTCCCAGGCTTTACGTTTGGCGTCGAGCCTCTCCTGATTACAAATTCCGCGACCGTTAATTACTTCGTTAAACTCCTGCCAGTCGATCTCACCAAAGCGGTAGTGACCGCTTTCAGTGTCAAAATGCAGATCCGGGTCAGGAACGGTCATACCGAGCATTTCAACCTGTGGAACGGTGTTATCCACGAAACGCTGGCGGAGTTCGTCGTTGGTGAAACGTTTGATTTTCCAGGTGAGACTTCTGGCGCTGTTTGGCGAGTTATCATCGTTTGGCCCGAACATCATTAAGGCTGGCCACCAGAAACGGTTAATGGCGTCTTGCAACATCTGCTTTTGAGCTTCGCTGCCCTGCGCCAGTGCCATGCAGGCTTCAAACCCCTGACGCTGGTGAAAACTCTCTTCTTTGCAGATTTTCACCATTGCTCTGGCATACGGGCCATAAGAAGTGCGGCATAACGCCACCTGATTGACGATCGCTGCGCCATCCACCAGCCAGCCGATAACACCGATATCAGCCCAACTCAATGTCGGATAATTAAAGATGGAGGAATATTTCATCCGTCCGTCGAGCATTTTTTGGTAGATGTCTTCTCTGGCGCAGCCCAGTGTTTCGGCGGCGCTATAGAGATACAGACCATGACCGGCTTCATCCTGCACTTTGGCCAACAGAATGGCTTTACGCCGCAAGGTTGGTGCGCGAGTGATCCAGTTACCTTCAGGCAACATACCAACAATCTCGGAGTGCGCATGCTGCCCAATCTGGCGGATCAATGTCTTTCGGTAAGCATCGGGCATCCAGTCCTGTGGCTCGATATCCGTTTCCTGGGCTATCCGTTGCTCAAAGCGTTCTTCTTGGGTCACGTCATCACCTTTACGATTCCAGTTTTCGTGAATTAATTAAAAACACGAATCACATTGTTTTATGAAAGTTACACAATAGTTAAGTAAAATCACAAATTTTGTATGTTTGAACTGTGACGGATTTCGCACCCTATTTTTATAAATCATTATTTATCAGTGCATTAATTTTTTCCGCAGTTGCTATACAGATCGCATAGTTAACATTTCGTTAAAAGACCCCTTGCTTTTTATGATTCGCGATTTAACTATTAGCAACAGAAATGTGAAACATCTGGAGAGTAGCGATGCAGCAGTTAGCCAGTTTCTTATCCGGTACCTGGCAGTCTGGCCGGGGCCGTAGCCGTTTGATTCACCACGCTATTAGCGGCGAGGCGTTATGGGAAGTGACCAGTGAAGGTCTTGATATGGCGGCTGCCCGCCAGTTTGCCATTGAAAAAGGTGCCCCCGCCCTTCGCGCTATGACCTTTATCGAACGTGCGGCGATGCTTAAAGCGGTCGCTAAACATCTGCTGAGTGAAAAAGAGCGTTTCTATGCTCTTTCTGCGCAAACAGGCGCAACGCGGGCAGACAGTTGGGTTGATATTGAAGGTGGCATTGGGACGTTATTTACTTACGCCAGCCTCGGTAGCCGGGAGCTGCCTGACGATACGCTGTGGCCGGAAGATGAATTGATCCCCTTATCGAAAGAAGGTGGATTTGCCGCGCGCCATGTACTGACCTCAAAGTCAGGCGTGGCAGTGCATATTAACGCCTTTAACTTCCCCTGCTGGGGAATGCTGGAAAAGCTGGCACCAACGTGGCTGGGCGGAATGCCAGCCATCATCAAACCAGCTACCGCGACGGCCCAACTGACTCAGGCGATGGTGAAATCAATTGTCGATAGTGGTCTTGTTCCCGAAGGCGCAATTAGTCTGATCTGCGGTAGTGCTGGCGACTTGTTGGATCATCTGGACAGCCAGGATGTGGTGACTTTCACGGGGTCAGCGGCGACCGGACAGATGCTGCGAGTTCAGCCAAATATCGTCGCCAAATCTATCCCCTTCACTATGGAAGCTGATTCCCTGAACTGCTGCGTACTGGGCGAAGATGTCACCCCGGATCAACCGGAGTTTGCGCTGTTTATTCGTGAAGTTGTGCGTGAGATGACCACAAAAGCCGGTCAAAAATGTACGGCAATCCGGCGGATTATTGTGCCGCAGGCATTGGTTAATGCTGTCAGTGATGCTCTGGTTGCGCGATTACAGAAAGTCGTGGTCGGTGATCCTGCTCAGGAAGGCGTGAAAATGGGCGCACTGGTAAATGCTGAGCAGCGTGCCGATGTGCAGGAAAAAGTGAACATATTGCTGGCTGCAGGATGCGAGATTCGCCTCGGTGGTCAGGCGGATTTATCTGCTGCGGGTGCCTTCTTCCCGCCAACCTTATTGTACTGTCCGCAGCCGGATGAAACACCGGCGGTACATGCAACAGAAGCCTTTGGCCCTGTCGCAACGCTGATGCCAGCACAAAACCAGCGACATGCTCTGCAACTGGCTTGTGCAGGCGGCGGTAGCCTTGCGGGAACGCTGGTGACGGCTGATCCGCAAATTGCGCGTCAGTTTATTGCCGACGCGGCACGTACGCATGGGCGAATTCAGATCCTCAATGAAGAGTCGGCAAAAGAATCCACCGGGCATGGCTCCCCACTGCCACAACTGGTACATGGTGGGCCTGGTCGCGCAGGAGGCGGTGAAGAATTAGGCGGTTTACGAGCGGTGAAACATTACATGCAGCGAACCGCTGTTCAGGGTAGTCCGACGATGCTTGCCGCTATCAGTAAACAGTGGGTGCGCGGTGCGAAAGTCGAAGAAGATCGTATTCATCCGTTCCGCAAATATTTTGAGGAGCTACAACCAGGCGACAGCCTGTTGACTCCCCGCCGCACAATGACAGAGGCCGATATTGTTAACTTTGCTTGCCTCAGCGGCGATCATTTCTATGCACATATGGATAAGATTGCTGCTGCCGAATCTATTTTCGGTGAGCGGGTGGTGCATGGGTATTTTGTGCTTTCTGCGGCTGCGGGTCTGTTTGTCGATGCCGGTGTCGGTCCGGTCATTGCTAACTACGGGCTGGAAAGCTTGCGTTTTATCGAACCCGTAAAGCCAGGCGATACCATCCAGGTGCGTCTCACCTGTAAGCGCAAGACGCTGAAAAAACAGCGTAGCGCAGAAGAAAAACCAACAGGTGTGGTGGAATGGGCTGTAGAGGTATTCAATCAGCATCAAACCCCGGTGGCGCTGTATTCAATTCTGACGCTGGTGGCCAGGCAGCACGGTGATTTTGTCGATTAATCGGTGAATGAAGGGCAACGGCGAATAGTTGCCCTTTTATTTCACTAAGTTTTGTGACGTTGTCACATTATGCATGATGTGTACATCTATTTTCAGGGCATCCACTGTATGAAAAGCTGGCACACCTGCCAAACAACCTGGCAGGTGCAGGCAATCCCCTTTGCATCAGTACTGATAATGTGAACCTGACTAAACCGCCCACAGAGCGCGGTTGCTAACAAGAACACAACATCTGACGAGGTTAATAATGGGAAGCCCCTCTCTGTATTCTGCCCGTAAAACAACCCTGGCGTTGGCAGTCGCCTTAAGTTTCGCCTGGCAAGCGCCGGTATTTGCCCACGGTGGTGAAGCGCATATGGTGCCAATGGATAAAACGCTTAAAGAATTTGGTGCCGATGTGCAGTGGGACGACTACGCCCAGCTCTTTACCCTGATTAAAGATGGCGCGTACGTGAAAGTGAAGCCTGGTGCGCAAACAGCAATTGTTAATGGTCAGCCTCTGGCACTGCAAGTACCGGTAGTGATGAAAGACAATAAAGCCTGGGTTTCTGACACCTTTATTAACGATGTTTTCCAGTCCGGGCTGGATCAAACCTTTCAGGTAGAAAAGCGCCCTCACCCACTTAATGCGCTAACTGCGGACGAAATTAAACAGGCCGTTGAAATTGTTAAAGCTTCCGCGGACTTCAAACCCAATACCCGTTTTACTGAGATCTCCCTGCTACCGCCAGATAAAGAAGCTGTCTGGGCGTTTGCGCTGGAAAACAAACCGGTTGACCAGCCGCGCAAAGCCGACGTCATTATGCTCGACGGCAAACATATCATCGAAGCGGTGGTGGATCTGCAAAACAACAAACTGCTCTCCTGGCAACCCATTAAAGACGCCCACGGTATGGTGTTGCTGGATGATTTCGCCAGTGTGCAGAACATTATTAACAACAGTGAAGAATTTGCCGCTGCCGTGAAGAAGCGCGGTATTACTGATGCGAAGAAAGTGATTACCACGCCGCTGACCGTAGGTTATTTCGATGGTAAAGATGGCCTGAAACAAGATGCCCGGTTGCTCAAAGTCATCAGCTATCTTGATGTCGGTGATGGCAACTACTGGGCACATCCCATCGAAAACCTGGTGGCGGTCGTTGATTTAGAACAGAAAAAAATCGTTAAGATTGAAGAAGGTCCGGTAGTTCCGGTGCCAATGACCGCACGCCCATTTGATGGCCGTGACCGCGTTGCTCCGGCAGTTAAGCCTATGCAAATCATTGAGCCTGAAGGTAAAAATTACACCATTACTGGCGATATGATTCACTGGCGGAACTGGGATTTTCACCTCAGCATGAACTCTCGCGTCGGGCCCAAGATCTCCACCGTGACTTATAACGACAATGGCACCAAACGCAAAGTCATGTACGAAGGTTCTCTCGGCGGCATGATTGTGCCTTACGGTGATCCTGATATTGGCTGGTACTTTAAAGCGTATCTGGACTCTGGTGACTACGGTATGGGCACGCTAACCTCACCAATTGCTCGTGGTAAAGATGCCCCGTCTAACGCAGTGCTCCTTAATGAAACCATCGCCGACTACACTGGCGTGCCGATGGAGATCCCTCGCGCTATCGCGGTATTTGAACGTTATGCCGGGCCGGAGTATAAGCATCAGGAAATGGGCCAGCCCAACGTCAGTACCGAACGCCGGGAGTTAGTGGTGCGCTGGATCAGTACAGTGGGTAACTATGACTACATTTTTGACTGGATCTTCCATGAAAACGGCACTATTGGCATCGATGCCGGTGCTACGGGCATCGAAGCGGTGAAAGGTGTTAAAGCGAAAACCATGCACGATGAGACGGCGAAAGATGACACGCGCTACGGCACGCTTATCGATCACAATATCGTGGGTACTACACACCAACATATTTATAATTTCCGCCTCGATCTGGATGTAGATGGCGAGAATAACAGCCTGGTGGCGATGGACCCAGTGGTAAAACCGAATACTGCCGGTGGCCCACGCACCAGTACCATGCAAGTTAATCAGTACAACATCGGCAATGAACAGGATGCCGCACAGAAATTTGATCCGGGCACGATTCGTCTGTTGAGTAACCCGAACAAAGAGAACCGCATGGGCAATCCGGTTTCCTATCAAATTATTCCTTATGCAGGTGGTACTCACCCGGTAGCAAAAGGTGCCCAGTTCGCGCCGGACGAGTGGATCTATCATCGTTTAAGCTTTATGGACAAGCAGCTCTGGGTAACGCGTTATCATCCTGGCGAGCGTTTCCCGGAAGGCAAATATCCGAACCGTTCTACTCATGACACCGGTCTTGGACAATACAGTAAGGATAACGAGTCGCTGGACAACACCGACGCCGTTGTCTGGATGACCACCGGCACCACACATGTGGCCCGCGCCGAAGAGTGGCCGATTATGCCGACCGAATGGGTACATACTCTGCTGAAACCATGGAACTTCTTTGACGAAACGCCAACGCTAGGGGCGCTGAAGAAAGATAAGTGATTGTTTCAGACAAAAAAACGGCACCAGGTGCCGTTTTTTACTTATGAGCGAACCAGATTAATACCGTACACACACCGACTTAGTTTCACACCAACCGTCCAGCCAGTCGGGGCCAAAATCACGGCCCGTTCCTGACTGCTTCATCCCACCAAACGGTAAGTTAGCGTCAATTAAGGTATGGCTGTTTACCCACACCGTCCCTGCCTGTAAGCGATCGCTATATTCCAGAGCCTGGGAGAGATTTTGCGTCCAGACACTGGCAGTTAAGCCATATTCCGTGTCGTTTGCCAGTTGTAACGCCTCTTCTCCATCCGCTACTCGCACCAGGTTTACCACCGGACCAAACACCTCTTCACGAGTTAAGCGCAATTTAGCATCGGGATTTACCACCAGCGTTGGCGCAACATAATACCCCTCTCCGGCTGGTCCATTCGACCCGCGAATCAGCTCTGCTTGCTGTGCCTGCGCATCGTCGAGGAATGAACACACTTTGTCGCAGTGCGCACGAGAAACCAAAGGGTTAATCTGTGCAACAGGTGACATCCCCGGTCCCACTTGCAACGATTTTACCGCCTGCTCAAATCCACTAACCAGCGTGTCAAACAACGGCGCTTCAATATAAATTCGCGAACTGGCGGCGCATACTTGCCCTTGATTCAGGAAGCTTCCGGTCATCAAGCCTTCAATAACCCATTGCGGATCAGCATCTTTTAATACAATTGCCGGGTTTTTACCGCCCAGTTCCAGCGTTACACGCGTTAAGTGATCAGCAGCAGTTCTGGCAATACCTTTTCCCGTCGCGGTTGAACCGGTAAAACTGATTTTCGCAACATGAGGATGTGACGTCAGGGCCGCGCCGCATACAGCACCTGACCCGGTGACGACATTAATAACGCCATCAGGGATACCAGCCTCGCTGGCCAGTTCCGCCACGCGCAACATCGTCAGTGGCGTGGTTTCCGAAGGCTTAATCACGATTGAACAGCCTGCTGCCAGTGCTGGCATCACCTTCCACATACCAATCATCAACGGAAAGTTCCATGGCACAATTCCCGCCACTACGCCAACCGGCTCTTTACGCGTCCAGGCCTGATAACGCGCCCCCTGGGGTAAGGGAATCGACAAGTCCAGCGTTTTACCCGCGATTTTGGTCGTTAACCCGGCGGTATAACGCATCCAGTTCAGCGTACAGCCCACTTCAAAAGCACGGGAAATGGCAATTGACTTGCCTTGCTCCAGGGTTTCCAGTTGCGCCAGCTCCTCACTGTGCTGCTCCACCAGATCAGCAAAACGTAGCAGAATACGTTCACGCTCTGCGGGTAATCGCCCGGCCCAGCGACGCGAGACAAAGGCCCGCCAGGCAGACATGACTGCGTTATCTACATCCGCTTCGTTGGCATCAGCAGTAGACGCAATTTCTTGCCCGGTGGCCGGATCAAAGATCGCCAACCGTTTTTCACTTTGTGCGGGGCCAGGACGACCATCAATATAAAGACCGTGTTGACGATCGAGAAACTGTTGGACCTGGCTTAATACTGCTACATGCGGCTCTGTCATCACTTTTCCTTATTATTTACCCAGTGTGATTTCAGTGTACGCAGCGACAAGAAAAGTCACTTTTTTCGCTGTGACATTCGCTTTGTCAGCTGTGACAAGCTCCGCAAATCGTGACAATAACCGCTTATGTCTCTATGCCTGACAAGACTTATTTCCTATAGTCAGGCTCATTAGCTTCGTTTATTGCAACACAAATGCAACAATAAAAATACATTTCACAGAGCGAAAACGTGCCATGAACCCCGCAGTGGATAATGAGTTTCAGCAATGGCTTTCCCAAATCAATCAGGTATGCGGAAATTTTACCGGACGCCTGCTGACTGAGCGTTACACGGGTGTACTGGACACGCATTTTGCCAAAGGACTAAAGCTGAGTACCGTGACAACCAGCGGGGTGAATTTATCCCGCACCTGGCAGGAAGTAAAAGGCAGCGACGATGCCTGGTTTTACACCGTTTTTCAGCTTAGTGGTCAGGCAATAATGGAGCAGGATGAGCGTCAGGTGCAGATTGGCGCTGGCGATATTACGTTACTCGATGCCTCACGCCCCTGTTCGCTTTACTGGCAGGAGTCTTCTAAACAGATTTCATTACTTTTGCCACGCACTCTGCTGGAACAATATTTTCCCCATCAAAAACCTGTCTGCGCAGAAAGACTGGACGCTGACTTACCCATGGTGCAACTCAGTCATCGCCTGTTACAGGAGAGCATGAATAATCCGGCACTTTCTGAAACAGAAAGTGAAGCTGCGCTACAGGCGATGGTGTGTCTGCTGCGCCCGGTACTTCATCAGCGGGAATCTGTTCAACCTCGTCGTGAACGTCAGTTTCAAAAAGTGGTTACGTTGATAGACGATAATATTCGCGAAGAGATATTACGCCCGGAGTGGATAGCCGGAGAGACAGGTATGTCAGTACGTAGTTTGTACCGAATGTTTGCCGATAAAGGTTTGGTAGTCGCGCAATATATTCGTAACCGTCGTCTCGATTTTTGTGCAGATGCGATTCGCCATGCCGCAGATGATGAAAAACTGGCAGGCATCGGCTTTCATTGGGGATTTTCTGACCAGAGTCATTTTTCAACGGTATTTAAGCAACGCTTTGGGATGACGCCAGGCGAGTATCGACGTAAATTCCGCTAACTAATTGGCGTTGTGTGTACTGCAACGCCAATTAGTTAAAACAGATATTTGACTATGCATTTTTCAGGGCAAAAGGCAATTTGACAGGAGTTTTTGAATATTCACCTTGTTTCAGGAAAATAGATCAATCGCCTTCTCCTGTAGCGTTATCCCGATATTGCGGTTTTGCTATTAAAATTTTCGCACCCATTTACCGTTTATCCCTTGTACATATTCCCCCGGTTTGGCCCGAGCTACGAGCTTTTGCCCGGCGAGTTTCGCGATATCATCTACCGACACATTATTTTGCTTTGCCAGTTGTTGGTAACTCGCTTTACGTTCGGCATTAATGTCGGCTACTAATTTCTCTGTTTCAGCATCCGTTTTCAGCGCAACCAGATAACCATAAAATGTTTCCCCTACCCGCCCCTGAGTTCTGGCTTCATCCAGAGTCAATGCCATTACATTGCTGCTTACCAGCCCAACAAGAAACGCACAAAGAAGTAATGTTTTCTTCATCATCACCTCAGAAAAGATCGCTACGAGTTTCAAGCAGCTCTTCGACATCTTTGTCTGCCTTGATGATGATCTCATGCTCAATTTTAACGTTCATATTGATAGTGATCGGTTCCTTAGGTGCAGCGACTTCAATGCGAGGCGTACAGCCAACCAGCATAAAAGATGACGTCAACGCAGCCAGTAAAATTTTCATTGTTTTTCCTCACACTCTTTTCCTTGCGGACAGTCATTTCCCGGCAGACGTGCGTTCTGCTCCAGCCATGACTGGAGATTATCGCCAAAGCGTAAACTGCGCCACAGCGTAAAAATATTCTCTTCATGATGGTAATTAAGGTTTACCGTACCGCTTTTACCATCAACGCGACTGGTACCTGTAATGTTGGCCTGCATGGTTAATAAACCGAGATTATCTAAATTAATTTTTGTCGATGAACGGCTAATTTCCATATAGCGCAACCAGTTAATTGCTGAACCCGCAGTCATATTGTCTTTCACCACCGCATCTGCGGTGTCTTTATCCAGCCGCAAGGTCATTGGCCCGCTATTTGCCAGCCAACCATCTTTCACTATCCATTTTTCGTTGTTTAGCCATAACGGCAATGCACCACTAAATGCCCCGGACATGGCGAATTGTTTCGGATTGACGGCGCTAACCAGTTCGCTGGATGAGAGATTATTCAGCCGCAACAGCGCCGGGTCATGTTGCGGCATACGTAATTGTTTCATCAGTACGTTACCGCCTAACACATCGACGCTAACATCAGTCAACAGCAAGGGTTCTTCTTCAGTCCACGGATAACGCCCTTGCAAATCAGCCGTAATATTTTTCGCTGTCACCAGATTAATCACTTCGGCAATTCGCAACGTAACGGGGCCGCGAGTCCCCAGATGCCAGGCTCCATCGGCAAAACGGAAAGGCAGGACAAAATCGACACCGTTAACCTGATTATCTGGCATCCAGGCACTACCGCCTTTCAACACGCCGTGTCCTCCCGCGCGGAATCCTTGTTCAGGCGCAGCAGAAAATGCAACCTGAGCATACAGTTCACCATCGCGTAAGTTCATCTTCCAGTCGGGTGGCACCAGCGGCTGGAATACGGTCAGTGATTGTTTAGGCCACCAGGCGTTACCGCGCAGACGAATACCGTCCCAGCGACCATTTACCCGAACCGGGCCAATCTCACCAGCATGTAAATCGCCTTTAAAGAGGAAATAGGTAGGATCGCGCCCATCGACGCTAAATTTTAAGGTTGATGGCGGTAACACACTGCCGCCAGTGAACAGCGTTTGCCCGGCGTCCAGTGACAGCGCGCCGCTAAAGGAGGGATGCTGTGCGTCACGTACCCAGACGATGGGCTTGTCGAGAATTAATCGCGGCTTTTCTACCGTCATCGTACCGTATTGTAACTGGTCGAAACCGGTGGAGAGATCGGTCAGCGTAATCGTGCTGTCATGCCACTCACCTTTTCCTGCGACATCCCAGGTGGCATTCATCGGTGTAAAACTCCCTTTTCCCCAGTAGCGCCACTGCCAGCGGCCAGCGTCAGGGAGAAAATCATTCGCCAGCCCATCCATATGCAGCACGAAATCGCCCAGTTCATTTTCATGCGCCTGCAAGATGGCCTGCAAACGTCCGTCAACACCACGTTGGGTGACTTTTACACCCGCTAAAGGCCAGCGGATTTCATCGATGTCCAGCGAATCGATGACTCTTCCCTTTGAACGAAGTAACGCGCCTGGCTCAAAGGTCAGCGTTGGGTCAGACAGACTTCCACTTAGCTGCGCAGGTAAACGGGCATATAAAATGAGGTCCGCCTGTTTCGCTTCACCGGTCAGCTGCAGAGGCAGCTGACTGTTATCCATGCTTAATTTTCCTGGGCCAAAATTTAGCACCGCGTTGCCTTTACCCGCTTGCCCCTGGGTCAGCACACTCAGTCGTCCGCTGACCAGAGCGTTCTCAAGCCCTGCCTGCCAGTTGTCGACTTTGACACCCAGTCGGCCACTCAAAGGAAAACCTGCATACGGCCAGCTCCAGCGACCATCGCTTACGGTCAATTGTTGACGAGTAATTTGCCACGGCAAATCGAGCAACGGATCGCCGTTATCCCGTGCCAGCACGATCAATTGCCCGCTATTTTCCTGCCAGTCCAGCTCGGCATCCACCAGTGACGGTTCCTGCGGCAAGTTTAACGTCGCAGTAGCATGCCCACTTACAGGAAGTCCATCCGGCACGAGCGGCATAGCAAATTCCCCCACCAGTTTTACCGGCGGCTGATTTTCAAACGCGACGACATCCAGTTCGCTGACTGTAAGTTGTTGCCCTTTCAGCTGGCCTTGAAATTTAACTTTTTCGCCCTGATAACGCAGTTGCTGGATATCAGAGGTTAATGCGAGAGAGAGTTTTCCCTGCCATTCCTGCCAGGGAGAAAAAATCAGTTTATCGATATTGATCCAGGTGTTAGGCAGCATGGCCTGCCACTGCGCGAGTGTTTTTGGAGCGGCTGGCGATTGCTCCGTCTGCGGCAATTTCGCCAGACAAGCAGAATCAAGTTCTACCGTGCCGACGTTCAATAACCAGCGGCTGGGATGTGAAAGGCTGGCGTTGGTGATATGCGCAAGCTGACAATCTCCCACCAGATAACGGAGATCGGGAATGATTAAACCTTTACGCGTAATGCGTGGGCTTTCATCTAATGCAATACGTGTCCCGAGCGGTAGCCAGATGCCCGCCAGCGTGGGAACCCACAGCCCGAGCGTCATCAGCAGCGTCAACGGCACAAGAATAATCAGTAATAACAGCGCGAGAACGGCTTTATATTTACCCAGCATGGGTAGTTAATATCCTGATTTAGCGAAAAATTAAGCATTCAATACGGGTATTGTGGCATGTTTAACCGTTCAGTTGAAGGTTGCGCCTACACTAAGCATAGTTGTTGATGAATTTTTCAATATCGCCATAGCTTTCAATTAAATTTGAAATTTTGTAAAATATTTTTAGTAGCTTAAATGTGATTCAACATCACTGGAGAAAGTCTTATGAAACTCGCCGTTTATAGCACAAAACAGTACGACAAGAAGTACCTGCAACAGGTGAACGAGTCCTTTGGCTTTGAGCTGGAATTTTTTGACTTTCTGCTGACGGAAAAAACCGCTAAAACTGCCAATGGCTGCGAAGCGGTATGTATTTTCGTAAACGATGACGGCAGCCGCCCGGTGCTGGAAGAGCTGAAAAAGCACGGCGTTAAATATATCGCCCTGCGCTGTGCCGGTTTCAATAACGTCGACCTTGACGCGGCAAAAGAACTGGGGCTGAAAGTAGTCCGTGTTCCAGCCTATGATCCAGAGGCCGTTGCTGAACACGCCATCGGTATGATGATGACGCTGAACCGCCGTATTCACCGCGCGTATCAGCGTACCCGTGATGCTAACTTCTCTCTGGAAGGTCTGACCGGCTTTACTATGTATGGCAAAACGGCAGGCGTTATCGGTACCGGTAAAATCGGTGTGGCGATGCTGCGCATTCTGAAAGGTTTTGGTATGCGTCTGCTGGCGTTCGATCCGTATCCAAGTGCAGCGGCGCTGGAACTCGGTGTGGAGTATGTCGATCTGCCAACCCTGTTCTCTGAATCAGACGTTATCTCTCTGCACTGCCCGCTGACACCGGAAAACTATCATCTGTTGAACGAAGCCGCCTTCGAACAGATGAAAAATGGCGTGATGATCGTCAATACCAGTCGCGGTGCATTGATTGATTCTCAGGCAGCAATTGAAGCGCTGAAAAATCAGAAAATTGGTTCGTTGGGTATGGACGTGTATGAGAACGAACGCGATCTATTCTTTGAAGATAAATCCAACGACGTGATCCAGGATGACGTATTCCGTCGCCTGTCTGCCTGCCACAACGTGCTGTTTACCGGGCACCAGGCATTCCTGACAGCAGAAGCTCTGACCAGTATTTCTCAGACTACGCTGCAAAACTTAAGCAATCTGGAAAAAGGCGAAACCTGCCCGAACGAACTGGTTTAATCTTGCCGCTCCCCTGCATTCCAGGGGAGCTGATTCAGATAATCCCCAATGACCTTTCATCCTCTATTCTTAAAATAGTCCTGAGTCAGAAACTGTAATTGAGAACCACAATGAAGAAAGTAGCCGCGTTTGTTGCGCTAAGCCTGCTGATGGCGGGATGTGTAAGTAATGACAAAATTGCTGTTACGCCAGAACAGCTACAGCATCATCGCTTTGTGCTGGAAAGCGTAAACGGTAAGCCCGTGACCAGCGATAAAAATCCGCCAGAAATCAGCTTTGGTGAAAAAATGATGATTTCCGGCAGCATGTGTAACCGCTTTAGCGGTGAAGGCAAACTGTCTAATGGTGAACTGACAGCCAAAGGGCTGGCAATGACCCGTATGATGTGCGCTAACCCGCAGCTTAATGAACTCGATAACACCATTAGCGAAATGCTGAAAGAAGGTGCACAAGTGGATCTGACCGCGAACCAGTTAACGCTGGCGACCGCAAAACAGACATTAACTTATAAGCTGGCGGATTTAATGAATTAATAGCTGCCACAGCTCCCGGCGGCAAGTGACTGTTCGCTACAGCGTTTGCCGTTGGGTAATGCACACATCCCAATCGCCGTACCATCCAGTTGACGGGCAACAGAAAGCGAACCGCCGATCATTGCACAATTTGCTTCTCCACTACTGGACATCGACGCTTTTAAACCTGGCGCTACGTGCGCGGCAGTCGCCTGCTGAACAGGTTCACTACTACACGCCGACAACAATAAAGCGGCACACCCTACCCAAAACGCTGCTCGCATCTTTTCTTCCTCTGATCTTCAAGCCAAACGACACCGCCATAAATAATAGGCAGCACAGAGGGCGGCGTCGAGAGCTGTCCTGCGCGTTGCCCCGCATTTTTACTTTTTTATGGCTATTTTTTTGCCCTCTGTTTGATCAAAACATTCATTACGCTGATGTGGGGGACACAAAAGCGAAAATGCAGAAGAAAGCCATTTGCTAAAATTGAAAGATTACTACTGGGCGCGCAGCAATTTCGTGCGCCCCTCATTTGCGCAATGTAAGGGTGTCATATGATTACTATTGACGGTAATGGCGCGGTTGCTTCGGTCGCATTTCGCACCAGTGAAGTTATCGCCATCTACCCTATTACCCCCAGTTCCACGATGGCAGAACAGGCTGATGCCTGGGCCGGAAACGGCTTAAAGAACGTTTGGGGAGACACACCACGCGTGGTTGAAATGCAGTCGGAAGCGGGTGCTATCGCTACCGTGCATGGCGCTTTGCAGACGGGTGCCCTTTCAACATCGTTTACGTCATCGCAGGGTTTGCTGCTGATGATCCCGACGCTGTACAAACTGGCAGGCGAACTAACACCGTTTGTCCTGCATGTAGCGGCACGTACCGTTGCCACACATGCACTCTCTATTTTTGGCGATCATTCCGACGTTATGGCGGTGCGCCAGACGGGTTGCGCGATGTTGTGTGCAGCAAACGTCCAGGAAGCGCAAGACTTTGCTCTCATTTCGCACATCGCAACGCTGAAGAGCCGCGTGCCATTTATTCATTTCTTTGATGGTTTCCGCACGTCCCACGAAATCAATAAAATTGTCCCGCTGGCCGATGACACGATTCTTGATCTCATGCCGCAGGTCGAAATTGATGCTCATCGCGCCCGGGCACTCAACCCGGAACATCCGGTGATCCGCGGTACGTCCGCCAATCCTGACACTTATTTCCAGTCTCGCGAAGCCACCAACCCATGGTACAACGCGGTCTATGACCATGTTGAACAGGCGATGAATGATTTCTCTGCCGCGACAGGTCGTCAGTATCAGCCGTTTGAATATTACGGGCATCCGCAAGCGGAACGGGTGATTATCCTGATGGGCTCTGCCATTGGCACCTGTGAAGAAGTGGTTGATGAATTGCTAACCCGTGGCGAAAAAGTTGGCGTGCTGAAAGTTCGCCTGTACCGCCCCTTCTCCGCTAAACATTTACTGCAAGCTCTGCCGGGATCCGTACGCAGCGTGGCGGTACTGGACAGAACCAAAGAACCCGGTGCCCAGGCAGAACCGCTCTATCTGGATGTAATGACCGCACTGGCAGAAGCCTTTAATAATGGCGAGCGCGAAACTCTGCCCCGTGTCATTGGTGGGCGCTATGGTCTTTCATCCAAAGAATTTGGCCCAGACTGTGTACTGGCGGTATTTGCCGAGCTCAACGCGGCTAAACCGAAAGCGCGCTTTACGGTTGGTATTTACGATGATGTGACCAATCTGTCACTGCCGTTGCCGGAAAACACCCTGCCAAACTCGGCGAAACTGGAAGCCTTGTTTTATGGCCTTGGTAGTGATGGCAGCGTTTCCGCGACCAAAAACAATATCAAGATTATCGGTAATTCCACGCCGTGGTACGCACAGGGCTATTTTGTTTACGACTCCAAAAAGGCGGGCGGCCTGACGGTTTCTCACCTTCGAGTGAGCGAACAGCCGATTCGTTCCGCTTATCTCATTTCCCAGGCTGATTTTGTTGGCTGCCACCAGTTGCAGTTTATCGATAAATATCAGATGGCTGAGCGTTTAAAACCTGGCGGCATTTTCCTGCTCAACACGCCGTACAGCGCAGATGAAGTGTGGTCGCGCTTGCCGCAAGAAGTTCAGGCCGTGTTAAACCAGAAAAAAGCGCGCTTCTATGTGATTAACGCGGCGAAAATCGCCCGCGAATGTGGCCTGGCGGCCCGTATTAATACCGTCATGCAGATGGCTTTTTTCCATCTGACACAAATTCTGCCTGGCGATAGCGCCCTCGCAGAATTGCAGGGTGCGATTGCCAAAAGTTACAGTAGCAAAGGCCAGGATCTGGTGGAACGCAACTGGCAGGCTCTGGCGCTGGCGCGTGAATCCGTAGAAGAAGTTCCGTTGCAACCGGTAAATCCGCACAGCGCCAATCGACCGCCAGTGGTTTCCGATGCCGCCCCTGATTTCGTGAAAACCGTAACCGCTGCGATGCTCGCCGGGCTTGGTGACGCCCTCCCCGTTTCGGCGCTGCCGCCAGACGGCACCTGGCCGATGGGCACTACGCGCTGGGAAAAACGCAATATCGCCGAAGAGATCCCCATCTGGAAAGAGGAACTCTGTACCCAATGTAACCACTGCGTTGCCGCTTGCCCACACTCAGCTATTCGCGCAAAAGTGGTGCCGCCTGAAGCGATGGAAAACGCCCCTGCCAGCCTGCATTCGCTGGATGTGAAATCGCGTGATATGCGCGGGCAGAAATATGTCTTGCAGGTGGCACCGGAAGATTGCACCGGTTGTAACCTGTGCGTCGAAGTTTGCCCGGCGAAAGACCGTCAGAATCCAGAGATTAAAGCCATCAATATGATGTCTCGCCTGGAACATGTCGAAGAAGAGAAAATCAATTACGATTTCTTCCTCAACCTGCCAGAAATCGACCGTAGCAAACTGGAACGTATTGATATTCGTACATCGCAGCTGATTACACCGCTGTTTGAATATTCAGGTGCTTGCTCCGGTTGTGGCGAGACGCCGTATATTAAATTACTGACTCAGCTCTATGGCGACCGGATGTTGATCGCTAACGCCACTGGCTGTTCTTCAATTTATGGCGGTAACCTGCCCTCTACACCGTATACCACCGATGCCAACGGTCGTGGGCCGGCATGGGCGAACTCTCTATTTGAAGATAATGCCGAATTTGGCCTTGGTTTCCGCCTGACGGTCGATCAACACCGTGTCCGCGTGCTGCGTCTGCTGGATCAATTTGCCGATAAAATCCCGGCGGAATTACTGACGGCGTTGAAATCAGACGCCACGCCAGAGGTTCGTCGTGAACAGGTTGCAGCTTTACGCCAGCAACTCAACGATGTTGCCGAAGCACATGAACTGCTACGTGATGCAGATGCACTGGTGGAAAAATCAATCTGGCTGATTGGTGGTGATGGCTGGGCTTACGATATCGGCTTTGGCGGTCTGGATCATGTATTGAGTTTGACGGAAAACGTCAACATTCTGGTGCTGGATACGCAATGCTATTCCAACACCGGTGGTCAGGCGTCGAAAGCGACACCGCTGGGTGCAGTAACTAAATTTGGCGAGCACGGCAAACGTAAAGCGCGTAAAGATCTTGGCGTCAGTATGATGATGTACGGTCATGTTTATGTGGCGCAGATTTCTCTCGGCGCGCAGCTGAACCAGACGGTGAAAGCGATTCAGGAAGCGGAAGCGTATCCGGGGCCATCGCTGATCATCGCTTATAGCCCATGTGAAGAGCATGGTTACGATCTGGCACTCAGCCACGACCAGATGCGCCAACTCACAGCTACCGGCTTCTGGCCGCTATATCGCTTTGATCCGCGTCGTGCCGATGAAGGCAAACTGCCGCTGGCCTTGGATTCACGCCCGCCGTCAGAAGCACTGGAAGAAACGTTACTTCACGAGCAACGTTTCCGTCGGCTGAATTCGCAGCAGCCAGAAGTGGCAGAACAGTTATGGAAAGATGCTGCAGCTGATTTGCAAAAACGCTATGACTTCCTGGCACAAATGGCCGGAAAAGCGGAAAAAAGCAACACCGATTAAATGCTCTGGATAAGGATTATCCAATTCTAAAAAAAAAGCCCGGACGACTGTTCGGGCTTGTCTTTTTATATGTTGGAAAATCAGTGGCAATGCAATGGCCCAACAGAAAATAAAATCTGTGACAATAAAGGCATATAACCCGCGCAGAATAACGTATAGCAAATTAAAAGTATAATTTTTATTTTGTATGTATTATCTTCGATACATTCACCAGACTTATTATCATTTCAGAGGAATTATTTGATTAAGGTTTTACTTAAGGCGTAACAAATGATATTTATCGGCTAACTGAACTTCTCCTTTAGGATGTTTTCACTCCCCGAAATGGGGATAAAAGGCAAATAAAATAACTAAAGGATTTATTCAATGAAAAGCAAAGTACTGGCACTTTTAATTCCTGCCCTGCTCGCCGCAGGTGCTGCACATGCAGCCGAAGTTTATAATAAAGACGGCAACAAATTAGATCTGTATGGCAAAGTTGATGGCCTGCATTATTTTTCTGATAATTCAGCGAAAGATGGCGACCAGAGCTATGCGCGTCTGGGTTTTAAAGGCGAAACCCAAATTAACGATCAACTCACTGGCTACGGTCAATGGGAATACAATATTCAGGCAAACAACACTGAATCTTCAAAAAACCAGTCATGGACCCGTCTGGCATTTGCCGGGCTGAAATTTGCAGATTACGGTTCTTTCGATTACGGACGTAATTATGGCGTAATGTACGACATCGAAGGCTGGACCGATATGCTGCCTGAATTTGGCGGTGACTCTTATACCAATGCAGACAACTTTATGACTGGTCGAGCCAATGGCGTCGCGACTTATCGTAATACTGATTTCTTCGGTCTGGTAAATGGTCTGAACTTCGCGGTGCAGTATCAAGGTAACAACGAAGGAGCCAGTAATGGTCAGGAAGGCACCAACAACGGACGTGATGTTCGCCATGAAAACGGTGACGGCTGGGGTCTTTCCACAACATATGATTTAGGCATGGGCTTTAGCGCTGGTGCGGCATACACCTCTTCTGACCGCACCAATGACCAGGTTAACCATACTGCGGCGGGTGGTGATAAAGCAGACGCGTGGACTGCTGGGCTAAAATACGATGCTAACAATATTTACCTGGCAACCATGTATTCAGAAACGCGTAATATGACCCCGTTTGGCGACAGCGATTATGCTGTGGCAAACAAAACCCAGAATTTTGAAGTCACTGCACAGTACCAGTTTGATTTTGGTCTGCGTCCGGCAGTCTCTTTCCTGATGTCTAAAGGCCGTGACCTGCACGCTGCGGGTGGTGCAGACAACCCGGCAGGTGTTGATGATAAAGATCTGGTTAAATACGCCGATATTGGCGCGACTTACTATTTCAATAAAAACATGTCCACCTACGTTGACTATAAAATCAACCTGTTGGATGAAGATGACAGCTTCTACGCTGCCAATGGCATCTCTACCGATGATATTGTCGCTTTAGGTCTGGTTTATCAGTTCTAAATCCTCCTGCCCGCTGTTATGGCGGGCTTTTTCTGCTTATTCTTCCTCCTTTGATCTAAATTAAAAATGTGAACTCCGTCATTACACAAAAAGTGTCATCTGGCGTTACACTTTATGCGGATACTAAAACAGGAGGTTTTATGAACAGAACGATTCTTGTCCCTATCGATATTTCCGATTCAGAATTAACTCAACGCGTGATTAGCCACGTTGAGGCAGAGGCAAAGATTGATGATGCAGAGGTTCATTTCCTGACGGTAATACCTTCACTGCCCTACTATGCCTCTCTGGGTTTAGCGTATTCCGCAGAATTACCGGCAATGGATGACCTGAAAGCGGAAGCCAAATCGCAACTGGAAGAGATCATTAAAAAATTTAAACTGCCAACCGACAGAGTGCATGTCCATGTTGAGGAAGGCTCGCCCAAAGACCGCATTCTGGAATTGGCGAAGAAGATCCCCGCTCATATGATCATCATTGCTTCCCATCGACCGGATATCACCACTTATCTGCTCGGTTCCAACGCCGCAGCTGTAGTGCGTCACGCAGAGTGCTCCGTGCTGGTTGTGCGCTGACACTAACGCCCGCACATTGCTGCGGGCTTTTTGATTCATTTCGCAAATGTGCTGACATTTTCCCCTCTAATCCGTACCATACACGCCACAGTTTTTATATCAGATTTCTTATGCTGGGCGTTCCGGCATGACGCATACTCTTCTGATGCCATATAACGAATTGAGTCGCTTTTAAATGTCGCAAAATCAAGAAATTAGTAAGAAAGAACAATACAACCTGAACAAGTAAGGGCAAAAATCACAACTATCTGACTCATAAGTGTTTTACTTATTTTTCAATGTGTTAAACATCATCAGCGAGAACAATAAACTACGATAATCCACTCTTTTTTTGCCCCTTTTTTGCCCCTTTTGCAGCGTTTTGCCCCATTTTTGCCACAAAAAAAAATTCCAAAACGTCTCAATCAAAGTCAAACCAACCGCAGCACGTTCTTGCATACGACGTGACTGCGGTTTTTCAACTATTCAGATACATCACTCCCATCACATTCATTCCTCCGCATCATAGGCATATAGGCTATATCACCTTGATATTTTTCTTCTTCAGATAAAAACTGTTATCTATGTATACTTTTAAACCCAATCCGTGTAGAGTCTCTGCATAAGATAGTTTGCAGTTGCCGCTTCAGCTTGCGCCATAAACCGCCTGATTTTTGCTGCCACCTGTTAGCATTCCTGTATACCTGAAACGACAATGTTTATCTACGAACTTTAAGAACACCCAAGATAAAAATTGTCAACTATATCATATATAACACATTACTAATTCGAGGCTATATGAACAGCATACTGATAATCACATCTCTCCTTATCATATTCAGCATTTTTAGTCATGCCCTAATAAAATTAGGGATTGGCATATCCAATAACCCAGACAAAACCGATGTATAAGTCAACATATCCTGAATCAGACATACAATATCGCAATGAAAATCAATAATATTTTAAGGAATATCTTCATGAAATCAAAAGACACCCTAAAGTGGTTCCCTGCGCAGCTTCCTGAAGTAAGAATTATCCTAGGGGATGCTGTAGTGGAAGTAGCAAAACAGGGAAGACCTATCAATACCAGAACATTGCTTGATTACATTGAAGGAAACATAAAGAAAAAATCATGGCTGGATAACAAAGAATTATTACAAACAGCGATATCAGTTCTTAAAGACAACCAAAATTTAAATGGTAAAATGTAATATAATAAACTTACTTTTTTATCATTTTTCCACTTTAACAACATTTTGCTCCACTTTTCCACGACCAAACAACTTGAAATCTGGTTAAAATAACACGCAACACTATTCTTCTTCCTTGAGTCCGCCCGGAACTCGAAAAACAAACCGAGTTAAAGCCATTTTTCACAAAATCGATTTTGGGTCTCACCAAAATTACGGGGTTGCATACGCATTCGTTTATTTTCGAACGTGTACATACAAATATGCACAAAAATAATCATAATTATTTTCTGAGATGCATTATGATATGAACACCAATTTCGTATAGAGTCTCACTATGTCTCAAATTTTTGCTTACTGTCGGATATCAACGCTGGATCAGACCACCGAAAATCAACGCCGGGAAATCGAAAGTGCAGGTTTTAAAATCAAACCTCAGCAAATAATCGAAGAACACATTAGTGGCTCAGCAGCAACCAGTGAGCGTCCTGGTTTTAACCGGTTGCTTGCTCGCCTGAAATGTGGTGATCAATTGATTGTGACAAAACTGGATCGCCTTGGTTGTAATGCAATGGATATCAGGAAAACAGTGGAACAACTGACCGAAACAGGTATCAGAGTGCATTGCTTAGCATTGGGGGGCATTGACCTGACCAGTCCAACAGGAAAAATGATGATGCAAGTAATTTCAGCAGTCGCTGAATTTGGACGAGACCTTTTACTTGAACGCACTCATTCCGGGATAGTAAGAGCCCGCGGCGCAGGGAAACGTTTTGGTCGACCACCTGTGTTAAATGAAGAACAGAAACAGGTGGTATTCGAACGAATTAAGTCAGGTGTAAGTATAAGTGCCATTGCCCGGGAATTCAAAACCTCGCGGCAAACCATTTTAAGAGCCAAAGCAAAACTTCAGACACCTGACATATAAAAAATAATCTCGGTGTGAGATGCTTTACGTCTTCCAAGCCCCCTTCCTTGCCGTAAATGGAAAGATACATCTAATTATAGAATTTATATGTTTTACCCTACGGCAGTGCTGGCCATTCAATATCCTGTGAAGTTGACGTATCAACACGGTTCAGCAATACCCGATACTTTTTCCATGCTTCCAGCAACGAGATTTCTTCCTCCGTTGCAATTTCCAGATCTGCAGCATCCTGAAGCGGCGCAATATG
>OGJC01000537.1_pt1 | contig 33247 bp, 30 predicted proteins | sample 1571941 | NCBI WGS metagenome assembly OGJC01 (sample SAMEA2582100, study PRJEB24529) | metagenome | biome: Human gut stool | place: China | collected 2011 | reverse complement strand
GAGGCTTTGAACAAGGCCTTATATGATATCAATCACCGACCACGAAAATGTTTAGCTTACAGAACTGCTTGTGAAGCTCTAGAGGATGAGTACGAGTAAATGTTGCACTTATTCTTGCAATTTATCAATTGAGTCTGAAAGTTTTAAATTTCTACTTCAGCAATTGGTTTGCGATAGTTAGGCGCTTGAGCATAGTGACAATAAAGCTTCCCTAGTTCGAGTCTTGGTTGAAATACCTCAAAGTCACTAGCAAGGATATAGCAAGGTTTGTAAGTGCAACTAATTGTGATTGCTACTTCCTCTTTTAGATCCTCTAAGAATAGGTCGAGTGTTTCGTATTCATAGATACGCTCTATCTCTCCCTTACCCTCAAATAATGCCTTGACTAGAATGGATGTTCCATTACCGTAAAAGACGGTGTTAGACGCTATGCTTTCGTAGTTTCTCATTTCCATACGATAGTATCTATCTGCTCTGGTATCTCCGATTTCAATTTCTTTAGGCACGGTATAAAAATATCTGTCTTGGTTTACTGCCAGCGTGAATCGTCTGCGGACTTCAATCTGTTTTAAGTATTCATCAACCCCACTACCGATAGTTAATACACTTCGGATAATCGAGGATTTATCTGAAGAGTGGTTTTTATCTAGCCATTGTTCTAAAAATCTGTGAAGATATACCATAATTTTTCTCTCCTTCTTATTTGTCTATATTTATATTGTAGACTATTTTTTTAAAAAAGCACAGCTCTCTACTCAATATTAACATTTTGTTATATTCAGTTAAATAGACATTGGGATAAAATTAATTATTCCATACGTTTTACTCTAAGTAATTTTGAAAAACCTAAGTATGAATTATAGTATTCATGTTTTTTCTTCATGGTAGAAACAAAAGCTAACTTTACCGGAACTGCATTTGCTCTTGAATGTTTAAAACTTAAATCTTTTGATTGTGGGATAAATCTTAATTCATTCTCCAAATACTTATACACTCTTTCAGGAATTACTAAATTACAGATGTACTTAGCTTGATCATTGTTTCGAAACATTCGTAGGTAGTACTTCTTATCAGTCTTTCCTATAAACACCTTACACTCTCCATAGTACATAGTCAGATGGTCAGAAACTTCTAATTCATTTAGGAGGAGGGATCTGCGAGGTAAATATTTTCTGATACCATCTTTATTTTCTAGAACAAATTTTAAATCAGAACCCTGGTTATTATCTTTCGAAGAGTTGGCATTCCCTATCCGAGTTGCTCTAATAGTCTTTTCTTCCAAAATACGTTCTAACAATTGCACAGCTAAGTCTGCATCAATTTTCTCATAGTATTCTTTCAACTTCATTTTCGAAGCAGAATCCAGAGCATATTCACATCCGTCACCATGAGGCGATTTGGGATGACTCGATAAGTAGATTTTCCCTTTTTTCTCATTTATGATTAAATCCACTTTGTAACAACCAGGGCAAAATAATTGGTTTTCATATTTAAGTTTTGTGCTAACTTTATCATTTTGATACTCCTTTTGTAGTTCATGAAGTTCTAGTCTCTCATGATTGTAAATACAGTATTGAAATTTATTTTTTGTAAACATAATAATCCTTTCTAGTTTTCATCGATTCAATCTTATTTAAAGAATACTGGAATGTGTAGTTATCTAAAGCCGCCATCTAAATTTCTTAAACAACACAAAAACGCTCTAGACAGTATGACTAGAGCGTTTTCTATATATCCGAACATCTAATTTATTTCACAAAAAATGTAGTCAAAAATGTAGTCATCCGGTTGATTTTTATTGCAATACATTGAATTTTGAAAATTCAATGTATTGCATGAAATCAAGGTTTTCAGCATGTACTGAAATGTAATGAAACCTTATTTAACTTCTGTAAACACTACATGTTTACGTAATTTTGGTGAGTATTTTTTCAATTGAAGACGGTCTGGAGTGTTACGTTTGTTTTTAGAAGTAAGGTACAAGCGTTCACCAGATGCTTTGTGTTCAAGTGTGATATTTACGCGCATGATAGCTCCCTTCTATTATTCTGCTGCTGCAGCTTTGGCGATTTTACGTCCTTTGTAGTATCCTTTGAGGGATACACGGTGAGAACGTGAGTAATCTCCGGTAGTTTCGTCAAAATGTACAGATGGAGCTGTAATTTTGTAGTGAGTGCGGCGTTTGTTTTTCTTCGCTTTTGAAGTGCGACGTGCAGGTACTGCCATTTTCTTTATTCTCCTTTTAATATAAGTTCGATTCAATCTCTTTGATTTTCATCAACTGTAATAGTATATCAAAAAAATTTTGTAAAGTAAAGTTACTTGACAGATTTTCTTTTACTTTTTGGAAAATAGCAGAGCATGCTAGCTTTTTAGAGAAAATATACCGAAACAGTCCTCAAAATCTGTTACTTGTGGTAAAATAATTATATTATATGAATGAAGAGGAAAGCTATGAAATTACAAAAACCGAAAGGGACTCAGGATATTCTCCCTCAAGAGTCTGTCAAATGGCAATATGTAGAAGAATTTGCTCGCAAAACATTTAAAAAATATCATTACGCAGAAATTCGCACCCCACTATTTGAGCATTATGAAGTGATTAGTCGTTCTGTTGGAGACACGACTGACATTGTAACCAAAGAAATGTATGATTTTTATGACAAAGGCGACCGTCATATCACATTACGCCCAGAAGGAACAGCACCAGTTGTACGTTCTTATGTGGAAAATAAGCTCTTTGCACCAGAAGTCCAAAAGCCGGTGAAACTTTATTATATGGGCTCTATGTTTCGTTATGAGCGTCCTCAGGCTGGACGTTTGCGTGAGTTTCATCAGATTGGTGTAGAGTGTTTTGGATCCAACAATCCTGCGACTGATGTGGAGACAATCGCCATGGCAGCTCAATTTTTCAATGAAATTGGTATTCAAGGTGTAACGTTGCAGTTGAATAGTTTGGGGAATGCAGAGAGTCGCGCCGCTTACCGTCAAGCATTGATTGATTATTTGACGCCGCTGAAAGACAGTCTTTCTAAAGATAGCCAGCGTCGTCTGGAAGAAAATCCTCTCCGTGTGCTAGACAGTAAGGAAAAAGAAGATAAACTCGCTGTTGAAAATGCACCCTCTATTCTGGATTATCTAGATGAAGAAAGCCAAACTCATTTTCAAGCTGTGCGTTCGATGTTGGAATCACTAAAAATTCCTTATGTTATCAATACCAACATGGTTCGCGGATTGGATTATTACAATCATACGATTTTTGAATTTACTGCAGATGTGGCGGGCAATGAATTGACAATCTGTGCAGGCGGCCGCTATGATAGCCTCGTTGCTTATTTTGGCGGACCAGAAACGGCTGGTTTTGGCTTTGGAATGGGCGTGGAGCGCCTGCTTCTTGTTCTTGAAAAGCAGGGTGTAGTCTTGCCGCTAGAGGATAGTTTGGACGTTTATGTTGCAGTTTTGGGAGACGGTGCTAATAACAAAGCTTTGGAAATTGCACAAGCACTTCGCAAGCAAGGATTTACAGCTGAACGTGATTATTTAAACCGTAAGTTGAAAGCGCAATTCAAGTCAGCAGATACTTTTTCTGCTAAAGTGTTGATAACTCTTGGCGAAAGTGAAATTGAAAGTAACCAAGTTACCGTCAAAAACAATCACACTCGTGAAGAATTAACGGTTGATTTAAATCAGATCCAAGAAGATTTTCAAACAATTTTTGAACAACTGGGGTTTTAATTTAAAAAGGGAGAAAGCCAGTCAAATGGCTTTTTTCTCATAACATAGTAGAATGTTGAAGTAGAAGTGGAGAGAACAATGAAAAAAATAATCATTCCGTCTGTAATTCAGTTTCTAATTGTTTTTTTGATTATAGGAGGAATTGCCTATTTTGTAAGAGGGGATTTCTTTTTTCGGTTTTTAGCACCGATTTTTGGCTTAGCAGCAGGGCTATTGCGCTTAGCATCAAGTTATGTGGTTAAGGTTTTGCATCCTGAATTATATGACAAAGAAAGTAAGAGGTGAGTCGTCATCTTCTTTTGTGAAATATTACGTTAAGATATGAAGATTTTGAAAAGCATGTCTTCTTTTTCATCGCTTTTGTGGTAAAATAGTAAAAGAATTAAAAGTTTGGAGAATAAAAATGAAACGTTCAATGTATGCTGGGCGTGTTCGTAGTGAACATGTTGGTCAAGAAATCACTTTGAAAGGTTGGGTGTCCCGTCGTCGTGACTTGGGAGGGTTGATTTTCATTGATTTGCGCGACCGTGAAGGCATCATGCAGCTAGTTATCAATCCTGAAAATGTGGATAAAGAAGTCATGGAAATCGCTGAAAGTTTACGCAGCGAATATGTGATTGAAGTGACTGGAAAAGTAGAAGCCCGTACGCAGGCGAATGATAAATTGGCAACGGGAGCTGTTGAACTACACGTGGAGAATCTGACAGTTCTCAATACGGCCAAAACGACTCCATTTGAAATCAAAGACGGTATTGAAGCGAATGATGATACCCGTCTCCGTTACCGTTATTTAGACCTTCGTCGTCCTGAAATGTTGGCAAATTTGAAATTGCGAGCTAAGGTAACACATTCTATCCGCAATTACTTGGATGAGCTTGAATTTATTGATGTGGAAACGCCGTTTCTTACTAAGTCAACTCCAGAAGGGGCGCGTGATTATTTGGTACCAAGTCGAGTGAACCAAGGTCATTTCTATGCTCTGCCACAAAGCCCTCAAATTACCAAGCAACTGTTGATGAATGCTGGATTTGATCGGTATTATCAAATTGTAAAATGCTTCCGTGATGAGGATTTGCGTGGAGACCGTCAACCAGAGTTTACACAGGTTGACTTAGAAACTTCTTTCCTATCTGATCAAGAAATTCAAGATATTACAGAAGGCTTGATTGCTCGAGTGATGAAAGAAACGAAGGGGATTGAGGTTACATTACCATTCCCACGAATGAAATATGATGATGCAATGGCTTTGTATGGAAGTGATAAACCAGATACACGTTTTGAGATGCTATTGCAAGACTTGACAGATCTTGTCAAGGGAATTGACTTCAAAGTTTTCTCAGAAGCACCAGCCGTTAAAGCTATTGTTGTGAAAAATGCAGCTGACAGCTATTCGCGAAAAGATATAGATAAGTTGACAGAGCAAGCAAAACAGTATGGAGCAAAAGGACTTGCTTGGGTGAAAGTGGCATCAGGTGAACTAAATGGACCAGTTGCTAAGTTTTTGAAAGACTTGACAAGTGACTTTACAGATGCTTTACAGCTTGAAGACAATGATTTGGTTCTTTTTGTAGCGGATACACTGGAAGTTGTCAATGCAGCACTAGGTGCTTTGCGTATACGTTTGGCAAAAGAGTTGGGCTTGATTGATGAATCGAAATTTAATTACCTTTGGGTTGTGGATTGGCCAATGTTTGAATGGTCGGAAGAAGAAGGTCGTTACATGAGTGCACACCATCCATTCACTCTTCCACAAGCGGACACAGCTCATGAATTAGAAGGTGATTTGAGCAAGGTTCGTGCTATTGCTTATGATATTGTCTTGAATGGTTATGAATTGGGGGGTGGAAGTCTTCGTATTAACCACAAAGATTTGCAAGAACGCATGTTTAAAGCCCTTGGTTTTTCTGAAGAAGAAGCTACTGATCAATTCGGTTTCTTGCTAGAAGCAATGGATTATGGTTTCCCGCCACATGGTGGACTGGCAATTGGACTCGATCGCTTTGTCATGTTGCTGGCTGGCGAGGAAAATATCCGCGAAGTGATTGCTTTCCCTAAAAACAACAAAGCAAGTGATCCAATGACTCAGGCACCAAGCATAGTTGACGCCAAACAACTTGAAGAATTAAGTTTACAAGTAGAAACTCATGAAGAAAAGTAAGATTTACAAACGATTGCGTTATTATTTGCGCCGTCTAGCCTATGATTTTAAGTTGATACGAGTACTTAAGAGTATTTCTCGTGAGAAGTACGATGAAAAGATTTCTGCTTCGCTCATTTATGGTTTTCTATCTGCGGTTGCAGTGAATCTTTTCTTTCAACCGGGACATGTTTATTCAAGTGGTGCGACTGGATTGGCACAGATTTTAGCTGCTTTAAGTACACGTTTTTTAGGATTTACTATTCCGGTTTCTGTGACTTTCTACCTCATCAATATCCCGCTGATGATTTTGGCTTGGTATCAAATTGGGCACAAGTTTACGGTATTTACTTTTATAACCGTTTCCATGAGCTCGCTGTTTATCCAGTTTGTTCCTGAAGTGAGTTTAACAAATGACCCGATTATCAATGCCTTGTTTGGTGGGGTCATCATGGGAATGGGAATCGGCTTTGCTTTGCGTTCCAATATTTCTAGTGGTGGGACGGATATTGTCAGCTTGACGGTTCGGAAGAAAACCGGCAGAAATGTAGGAAATATTTCCTTTATGGTCAATGGCATGATTATGATTATTGCCGGTGTGACTTTCGGCTGGAAATATGCACTATATTCAATGATTACGATTTTTGTGTCAAGCCGTGTGACAGATGCAGTCTTTACTAAGCAAAAGAAGATGCAGGCGATGATTATTACCAGTCATCCCGAAGAAGTTATTGATAAAATTCATAACAAATTGCATCGTGGTGCAACCATGGTTAATGGTGCAGAAGGAACTTACAATCATGAGAAAAAGACTGTTTTGATTACAGTCATTACGCGTGCTGAATTTAATGAATTTAAACATATTATGCGTAAAACCGATCCGCATGCTTTTGTATCGGTAGCAGATAATGTTCACATTCTTGGACGTTTCGTAGAAGAATAAAATATCAGATTGGCTTGTTTAGCCAATCTGATTGTTTTTTGTTATGTGACTTTCAGTCCGTCTCGTGGTTTTTAGTGCGAGACAAATAAAACAGATGTTACGATTATTTAAGTACGAGAACTTGTTTTGCAGGGACAGTATAGGAATCTTTGTTAGTATTGAGAGGAACGTCAAGGCTGATCTCTGGGTAGTTGATAAAAATAGCTTGTTTATCCTGATTTGGATAGCTAAATGCTTCGTTTCCAAAGTTAATGAGGATTGTGATTTGATCTTCTTTTTCTTTAATTTTATATTCGACCACAGAATCAGTTAGCCATTCGATAGAACAGTAATCTTTAATTTCTGTTCTTGTTTCCAAACTGAGGAGCGGATTTGCTTTTCTGAATTGGACTAACTGGCGAATAAAATCTACATCTTTCTCATATTCAATGGAGCGTAGCCAATCAAGACGGTTGATGGTGTCTGGAGCATTATAAGTATTATCCATGAGGTTTTTACTGCGGAAAAACTCTTGCCCGCTATGGATGAATGGTACTCCCTGAGCTAACAAAGTAATATGCAAAGCAAGTCGTGCATCTGCTAACCGCTTATTTAGAGAGATATCTGGCTTTTTAATTGTAAAATAATCAAAAGCCGTTGCATCGTCATGGCATTCCACGTAGTTGATAGCTTGCTGGGGTGCAATAAAATGTGCTGTTTCCGTTAATCCAACATTAGCTGTCAATACATTTTCTATCGTATCTATTGGTTTGGAATCTTGGATTTGACTGCCTTCTAAAATCGTTTCTTTGATTGTATTGCGGAAGTGGTCGCTGAAAAAACCATAGCTTGGTAACTGAGCGGCGTTGAATTGATGTGCAAGCCGATTGCTATCCAGTCCGGTGGCCATACGCCACCCTTCTCCATACAAATAAACATTTGGATAAAGAAACTTCAATTCCTCTGCAATCTGCTTCATGGTTTCCATATCTAGAATACCCATGAGGTCAAAGCGGAAGCCATCCATTCCATAAAGAGTTAGCCATTGTTTGAGGGAATGCTTAATATAGCTACGAACCATTGCCCGCTCACTTGCCACATCGTTCCCACAGAAAGTCCCATTTGTCAAATTGCCGTTGTGATCGTAGCGGAAGAAATAGCCTGGGACGATTTTTTCAAAAGCATAGGTTTGGGGATCGTAGACATGATTGTACACGACGTCCATGATAACACTAATGTCGGCTTGATGATAAGTAGCGATTGCTTCTTGCAATTCAACGATTCTTGTATAAGGATCATGTGGATTCGTTGCAAAGCTACCGTCAGGAAGATTGTATTGCATAGGGTCGTAGCCCCAGTTATACACGAGTTCTGGATGATTTTCATCAACGCTGCCAAAATCATACAAAGGCATGAGTTGGATATGAGTAACGCCCAGTTGTTTGACATAATCCATTCCCAAAGTGTGTTCTTGTAAATCAGGAGACTCTGTTAGGGACTTGAATTTACCAGGGTAAGAAAACTCAGCTTCTTTTTGCATGGAAAAATCTCGCACACTCATCTCGTAGATAACAGCTTTTGTTATTGGAATTTGTGTTGCTGCTCGGTGAATTGGGCGAGTAATTTTCTCTGGATTGACAACATAACTAACGCCAGAATTGCTTTCTGAAGATAAGGCATAAGGGTCGTGAACTTCCACCCAGTGGCCATTCACTTTGTGTAGATAGTAATAAGCCGCCCCATCAAAGTCTCCAGAGACTTCTGTTTGCCAAACTCCTTTTTCTCCGAGCATCATTGGGTAAATGTCATTTTGCAAATGAAGCAATACTTGTTCAGAAATTGGTGCCCAAAGCTTAAAAATAGTTGCTTGTGGAGTATAATGAGCCCCTAAATCGCTTCCGTTGTAGGCAAATGTTTGGTCAAAAATCGGTTTTCTCACAATATGGCGAAATTGTAAGAAAGTTTTATTGCGATCTTGGTCGTAAATCCAATAATGGCTAGCTAAATCCAGCGGTTCAAGAGGAGCAAGACTGTATTGCACGAAGTTGTCATGTTCTCCTACAGCTCTTATCCGTAAAGTTTCTGCACGATCAACCGTTTCAATTGTAAATTGTAATGGTTCGGCATAAAATTGTTTTTCTAACTCAATAGTGATGAGACTTTGGTCATCTAAATAGGCTTGGAATGTTCGGAAAGCCATAAACTTCCTTTCTTTATCGTTCGATAATGCGATGTGGAATCAATTGGCGATAGCAAATTTGTCGATTTTCTTTGGTATCATTGATAATTTGTAGAATAGTCTTGAACGAAACCCGCCCTAGCTCTAATGTGTTAATGTCTACATAAGCTGTTAAATCAAGTTTGGGTTTAATAGAGTCAAAGGCTAGAGTGGGAACAGACAATTGATTTTCATTTAAATAATTACAAACTCCTTCTGCCAGCATACTGTCTGTTGTGATAATAGCATCAATTTTTGTACCATGACTGAGAAGGCGCTTGGTAAATTGATATCCTTTGTCTTCCAAAAATTCATTTGCAAAGGCTGTATTTTGAGGGTCAAGCTCTAAGTGATAATCCTCTAGTGCTTTTTGATACCCTTTATAGCGATCTTGCGTTACAAATAGTCTTTTGCTACCACCAATAAAAGCAATATTGTGGCAGTCTTTTTTGATAAAATATTCTGTTGCATCATATCCAGCTTGGATATTGTCATTATCCACCAAAGGAATAAACGGAGAAAGCGATTTTCCTAAAATTAAGAAAGGAAATTGTTCTTCACTGACCATTTTCACTAGTGGATCATTTTCTTGAGAGTAGAGAAAGATGAGTCCGTCCACACGTTTTCCCAAAACCATTTGGGAAATGGCTTCCATGCGCTCTTTTTCATTTTTCCCGGTTGCAATTTGGATAGCGTAGTGATGCTCGGAAGCCACCTGAGCAATTCCGCGGAAAACAGAAGGAAAGAACGGATTTTGATAAAAAGTGTCTGAATCATCAGGTAAAACAATCCCAATGACTTGTGTGTAACTGCTAACAAGACTACGTGCATTGAGATTAGGGTGATAATTCAATTCTTTCATAGCCTTGCGGACTCTTTTTTTTGTTTCATCGCTAATGCTGGATTTGTTTTGAATCACACGGGTAACGGTAGAAGGCGAAACTCCTGCCAATTTAGCAACTTCTTTAATAGTAACTCGCATAAAAAAACCTCCTACTTTTTCATTTTTTCATCACGGAAATGTGTCCGATAGAAAATAATGACGAGATAAAGAACAAAAAGAATGTTTTGAATGGTAATCATAGTGGTCATGGCTTGACCGAACAATAACCCTGCTGCAACAGCAATCAAAGTTGGCAATCCCAAACAGTTCAAAGCAAAGTGATAGCATTCTTTGACTGTTTTAAAGGAGAAGAGACGGGATTTTTTCGTTAAATAAAGGAAAAAAGTAGCACCTAGAAGGACAATAAAGAAGTTTAATGCCAATAGAAATCCTGAAATCAGAATCAAAAATAGACTGACTGTCACACGATTTTGTTGGAACCAGTCTTGAGAAATGGCAGCACTCAGAGCGGCTTTATCTTTCAAAGCAGCTTGATTAATATGCTGGTATTGAATTTCTGCTAGTTTTCTTCCTTTTTTACTAATAACCAATTGCTTTGGCTCAAAGGCAAGCGTTAACTTTTCTTCTAAGGTTGTATTCTCTTTTCCAAGAAGGACAGTTCCCGTTTTGCTATTGTGAGTTGCTTGCTGGCCAGAATAGCTAAATTGATGATTTTCTATTTTAGCGTTCTCTGCAATATCAGCCATCGTTTCTTTTGTTAGCGAGTCAAAAACACCGTCTACAAAAGTGGTGAGTGGGTAACTTTTGAGTGAAGAATTTTGAATCGCAATTGGTATCATGGATAAGGAAATTAAAAAGACACTAGTGAAAATCAGCTGAAACCATGTCAGCAATTTCCGATTAGCAAAAGGCTTTTTAAAACCATAAATACTGGAAAAATAATTAAATGGATAAGGTAGCATAAGCGTTTCTTTCTAAAATTTATAATCAGGTGACGACCAATAAACTGTGTTTATTGGCTATCATACAACTATAAATAAAAGAGGGTGGGACAAGATTATCCCTTGTCGCCACCACTTGTTAAACCAGATACAAAGTTCTTTTGTAGGAAGAAGAATAAGATACAGATTGGCAAGGCAATCAAGATAGCACCTGCTGAGAAGTAGGCAATCTTCAAATTCTTCACATCACTAACAAAGGTTTGTAAACCAACAGCAACTGTATAGAATTCTTTTTCACGAAGTAAGAAACTAGATAAGATGTAGTCTCCGAATGGTCCCATGAAAGCCCAGAGAGCTTGTACAGCAATCATTGGACGAACGAGTGGCAGTACAATTTGCCAGAAGCGTCTGAAGTGCCCAGCACCGTCCAATTTAGCGGACTCATCAAGCGAGATAGGCACAGTATCAAAATATCCTTTCATGAGCCAAGCGTTCATTGGGATACCACCGCCGACATAAAGGAAGATGAGGAACCAACTGTGGTTGAGCGCATTTAACATCAAAGCCATAACGAAGAAGGCGGTCAGGGCAGCCATTGTTGGCACCATTTGAATGATTAAGAAGAAAACCAAACTTTGTTTTCTAGCGAGGAAATTATAACGGCTATAAGCGTAACCAGCTAGTACAACTATACTTGTTTGGATAATCATTGTCAAGATAGCAATGATTAAAGTGTTAAAGTACCAAGTCCCATAAAGAGTTTCAGTAAAAAGCTTGCTAAAGTTTTCTAGGCTAAAATTAATATCTGTATCTAGCTTAAACGCAAGGACATTCCCTGTCTTGAAAGCAGACATAATCGTAATCAAGAGAGGATAGATAATGATAATAGATAAAGCCACTAGATAGAAATAAGTTAAAAAGTGGTTTAAACGGCGTTTAAATTTAATAGAATTATTCATCTTACACATCCTCCATATCAAATGCATGTAGTTTCTTGAACGCAATCATGGAGATTGAAATCACGATAAGAGAAATGATAAGTGTTACCGCAGCAGCCATTGAGTATTGAGGAGCTGCACCTGTCGTTAAACGATAAATCCATGAAATGAGGATGTCAGTCGAACCTGCACCACCACCAACTGTACCAGGACCGCCATCATTAAAGAGGTACATGATAGAGAAGTTGTTGAAGTTGAAAGTATACTGACTGATGAGTGTAGGGGCAGCAACTGCTAAAATCATTGGGAAAGTGATATTGCGGAATTTTTGCCATGCATTTGCACCATCAATGTAAGCTGCTTCGTAAAGATCGTTTGGAATGGATTGCAAGATACCAAGTGTCAATACATAGATGTAAGGGAATCCAAGCCAACCTTGCATCATAATTAGAGCAATTTTAGTCCAGGTTGGATCTGTTTTCCAAGGAATCAGATGTCCATTTAAGAATGGCAAAACTTTACCAAGAAGCGGAATGACTTGGGTATTGATCGCACCGATACTATCGTTGAACATGTTACTGAAAGTTAAGATAGTGATAAATGCTGGGACAGCCCAAGGCAGTAGGAAGATAACGCCGAAAATGCGTTTTCCTTTAATAAATGGTTGGTTTGCAATAATAGCGGTAAAAATACCAATAACGATTTGGACAGTTGAGGCAGTCAGTGCCCAGATAATAGTCCAACCAAGAACGGCTCCAAAAGCAGAACGGAAAGTGCTAAGTCGCCAAATATTAGTGAAGTTTGTCACGCCAACCCAATCCAAGAGCTTGGTTGGAGGCAAATGTTGGAAATCATAGTTTGTAAAGGCGATTAAAAGAGTGACCAATACAGGGAAAATGATAGCAAAAGTCATTGCAATATACGAAGGAATAATCAATAGGTAAGGAAAACCATTAGCGTAAATTCCTTTTAACATATCTTTGAAAGTCGTAGGAACTGGATAATCATTATTCCAACGTTTCGCAATAGTATAAGCATCTTTTAAATTGAGAGCATAAAAGATGAAATAAACAATGACAAGAATAAAGTGGAATGCACCACGAATCAACATGAAAAGAGAGTTATCGCGTCCAGGCACCTCACCGAGAGTAATTAAGTTTCCTAACTCAGGAGCAGCAATGGCGAAAAAGTAAATCAAAAATAAGATGGTAACTCCTAAAAAGATAGCCCCTTTTGCTTTTTGTTTATTATAAATTTGCCCAAGTCCTGGGATGAGGGAGAGCAGCAATGCTTTACGTGGCTGTTGTTGTGTAGTCATCAGAGTCTCCTTTTTCTAAAATATAGAACTCGACTGGTGCTGCCAATCGAGTTCTATCCTACCTCAATCTGTTTTATTTTTTACCAAATTTTTGATTGATAGTATCTTTAATCAATTTAACGGCATCATTTACAGCGGTTTTAGTATCTTTTTTACCACTTACAGCATCAAAGAGCATACTTGCTGCTGGATCCCATACAGTACTCATTTCAGAGATATTTGGCATAGGTTGAGCAGATTGGAATTGTTTAATAACAGCTGAAGTTAATTCATCATTCTTTCCTTCAGCGTATTTACGAGCCTCTGTGTTTGCAGGTACTTCGTTTGTAGCATCATAGAAAGCTTTTTGTTGTTCAGTCGAAGTCAAGAAATTAACAAATTTTTGAGCTGCTTTGGCATTTTTAGATCCTGCAGGGATGACCCAAGCTTTACCTCCACCAAAGGCTTCATAGTTTTTGCCATTTGGAAGTGTAGGAATAGTGGCAACACCATAGTTCACTTTAGCTTCTTTAAATGATGCAGCTTTCCAAGGGCCTTCAATGATAGCAGCTGTTTTACCTGATTGGAATTGAGTTTGAATTAAGTTTGCGGCACCTTTAGTATCTTGCATTCCTTTTGGCCATTTTGCATACCAAGTTTTAGCGTATTCAACACCTTTGATAGAACCGTCATTTGCAAGTCCAATGTCTTTAGGATCGGTACCGTTCTTACCAAAGACGTATCCACCATTACCAGCTAACAGACCGTAAGTATAGTAGAAGTTTGTCCAGTCAGCAAGGAAAGCAGTTGTTTTGCCTGATTCGTTTTCAAAATTGTACTTACTGTCTTTTGCAAGTTCTTCTAATTCAGCAAATGTTGTTGGAGCTTTAGAGATAAGGTCTTTGTTATAATACATTACCAAAGTTTCGATAACAGCAGGAGCACCATAAGTTTTACCTTTAGTTGTCACAAGTGCTTTAGTTGTATCATCAGTCATTGAACCTTTGTCAAGTTTCACTTCTGAAAGTTGACCGTCAGTACCGAGACTACCTACGCGGTCATATGGAGACATCATAACGTCTGGAGCCTTGCCAGATTGGTTGTCAAGTGAAAGATTTTCAAGACCTTTAAGTTGGTCACCTGTCTTAATAGTAACTTTTGTACCAGTTTCTTTTTCAAAAGCAGCAGCAGCTTTCTTCATGTAGCCTTCGTATTGTTTTTCTACGTAGGCTGTAATGTTCTTGCCATCGCTAGAAGAAGAATTACTTGTTTTACTTCCGCAAGCTACCAAAAGCAAGCTAGCCAACCCTACAGTTCCAAGAACTGCAGCACTTTTCAACATTTTACGTTTCATGATTTATTCCTCCTAAAGAATAAAATAATAAGATAACAATTTAAAATAGTTTACGCAAACGTTTTCTTAAACTATACTTAGTATATCACAAACAGAAAACGTTTGCAACACTTTTTTTAAAAATCTTGAAAATTTTTTATTTTCCACTCCAAAAATCTTGATAAAATATAGAAGAAAATGATTCAATTGTCCAAAATATTTTAAAAATTTACAAAAAAACTAGAAAAATGGTTGCACACATGTCGGAATTAAGTTATAATCAAATCAACGCAAACGTTTTCGTTAAATGAATGCAAAATTTAACAGAAAAATTTATTGAGGTGATAAGATGAAAGAGCGTCAAAGTGGTGTTCTCATGCATATTTCTTCTCTTCCAGGAAAATACGGAATCGGCTCATTTGGGAAAAGTGCTTACGATTTTGTGGATTTCTTGGTAAGAACAAAGCAACGCTATTGGCAAATTTTGCCTTTGGGCACGACCAGTTATGGAGATTCTCCTTACCAATCATTCTCTGCATTTGCGGGGAATACACATTTTATTGATTTTGACCGACTGATTGAAGAGGGTCTACTTACTGAAAGTGAGCTTGACGGTTTAGACTTTGGACAAGATCCAAGAAAAGTAGATTATGCGAAAGTTTTCAACAATCGTAGACCGGTTTTAGAAAAAGCTGTGAAACGTTTCTTAGAACGCGGAGATTTAGCGGCTTATGAAAAATTTGTAGCAGATAATGCGTCTTGGCTTGAAGTATTTGTTGAATACATGGCGATTAAAGAGCATTTCGACTTGAAAGCTTGGACGGAATGGCCAGATGCAGCGGTACGTCGTCGTGAAGCGTCTAGCTTGGCAACTTATCGCGAAAAGCTAGCTGATCGATTGACCTATCATCGTGTTACGCAATATCTCTTCTTCAAACAATGGTTAGAATTGAAAAATTATGCTAACGAACATCATATTGAAATCGTTGGCGATATGCCAATATATGTGGCAGCTGATAGTTGTGATGTGTGGGCACAACCTCATTTCTTTAAAACAGATGTACTAGGTCAACCAACATGTGTAGCAGGATGCCCGCCAGATGAATTTTCTGCAACCGGTCAGCTTTGGGGAAATCCAATTTATGACTGGAAAGCAATGGACGAGGACGGATACAGTTGGTGGATTGAACGGTTACGTGAAAGTTTCAAGATTTATGATGTAGTTCGCATTGACCACTTCCGTGGCTTTGAATCTTACTGGGAAATCCCTGCTGGCTCCGATACAGCCGCTCCTGGTAAATGGGTGAAAGGCCCTGATTACGCTTTGTTTAAAGCTGTGAAGGAAGAATTGGGTGAACTAAACATCATCGCCGAGGACTTGGGCTTTATGACCGACGAAGTAATTGCTTTACGTGAAAAAACTGGTTTCCCTGGTATGAAAGTCACTCAATTCGCCTTTAATCCAGACTCTGAAAGTATTGATAGCCCCCACCTTGCACCTAACAATTCTGTCATGTACACAGGGACACACGACAACAATACTGTTCTTGGTTGGTACCGTGATGAGATTGATGATGCTACACGTGAATACATGGCTCAATACACCAATCGTAAGGAATATGAAACAGTTCCTCATGCGATGTTACGAACCATCTTTGCTTCTGTCAGCTTTATGGCTATTGCGACCATGCAAGATTTACTAGAATTAGATGGTTCAGCTCGTATGAACTATCCTTCAAGCATTGGTGGCAATTGGTCATGGCGTATGACAGCAGAAGAATTGGATCCTGTGGTTGAAGCAGAGTTATACAGCTTGACGAAAACATATCGTCGTTTAAATAAAAAATTATTAAAGAAAGAGAATGAACTGTAACGTTCTTTTCTAGGTAGGAGAAAAAATGTCGAATTTACAAGAATTTATTCAACAAACTTATCAAAAGGAAATTGCTGAATGTAGCAATGAAGAATTGTATATTGTCCTTTTAAACTATACAAAATTGGCTAGTGCACAAAAGCCAGTTAATACTGGTAAAAAGAAATTATATTACATTTCAGCAGAATTTTTGATTGGAAAACTGTTGTCAAACAACCTCATTAATCTTGGCCTTTATGATGATGTCAAAAAAGAGTTGGCAGATGCTGGTAAAGATCTAATTGAAGTTGAAGAAGTAGAATTAGAACCTTCACTTGGAAATGGCGGTTTGGGACGTCTGGCTGCTTGTTTCCTTGATTCAATTGCGACTCTTGGTTTGAATGGAGATGGTGTAGGTCTGAACTATCACTTTGGTCTTTTCCAACAAGTCTTGAAAAATAATGAGCAAACGACAGTACCAAACTTCTGGTTAACAGAGCAAAATTGGCTAGTGAAATCAAGCCGTAGTTATCAAGTACCATTTGCTAATTTTACATTAACATCAACTCTTTATGATATTGATGTGCCTGGTTACAAGACGGCTACTAAAAACCGCCTTCGTCTGTTCGATCTTGACTCAGTTGATGCAAGTATCATTGAAGATGGGATTGGCTTTGATAAGACAGATATCGCTCGTAATTTGACTCTATTCCTTTACCCAGATGATAGTAATAAGCAAGGTGAATTGCTTCGTATCTTCCAACAATACTTCATGGTATCAAATGGTGCGCAATTGATTCTTGATGAAGCGATTGAAAAAGGGAGCAATCTTCATGACTTGGCTGACTACGCAGTTGTGCAAATTAATGATACTCACCCATCAATGGTCATTCCTGAGTTGATTCGTCTCTTGACTGCACGTGGGATTGAGCTTGATGAAGCAATCTCAATCGTTCGTAATATGACTGCTTATACAAACCACACAATTCTTGCTGAAGCGCTTGAAAAATGGCCACTTGAATTCTTGGAAGAAGTTGTTCCACACTTGGTTCCAATCATCAAAGAATTGGATAAGCGCGTGAAGGCTGAATACGCAGATCCAGCTGTTCAAATCATTGATGAACACGATCGTGTGCACATGGCTCACATGGATATTCACTATGGATATAGTGTCAATGGGGTTGCTGCTCTTCATACAGAAATCTTGAAAAACTCAGAACTCAAAGCCTTTTACGACATTTATCCAGAAAAATTCAACAATAAAACAAACGGAATCACCTTCCGTCGCTGGCTCATGCATGCAAATCCACGCTTGTCAAATTACATTGATAGCTTGATTGGCCGCGATTGGCACCATGATGCTTCAAAATTAGAAGACTTACTTGAATTTTCTGGTAAGGCTGATGTGAAAGCTGAACTTGAAAAAATCAAAGCTCACAACAAACGGAAATTAGCTCGTCACTTGAAAGAGCACCAAGGTGTTGAAATCAATCCTGAATCAATCTTTGATATCCAAATCAAACGCCTTCACGAGTACAAACGCCAACAAATGAATGCTCTTTATGTCATTCACAAATACTTGGACATCAAGGCTGGAAACATTCCTGCGCGTCCAATTACAGTCTTCTTTGGTGGGAAAGCTGCTCCAGCATACACGATTGCGCAAGATATTATTCATTTAATCCTTTGCTTGTCAGAAGTAATTGCTAACGACCCAGAAGTTTCTCCATACTTGCAAGTCGTTATGGTTGAAAACTATAATGTAACAGCAGCTAGCTTCTTAATTGCAGCCGGTGACATTTCTGAGCAAATCTCCCTTGCTTCTAAAGAAGCTTCAGGTACTGGTAACATGAAATTCATGCTAAATGGTGCTTTAACGCTTGGTACTTCAGACGGAGCAAATGTTGAAATTCATGAATTAGTCGGCGATGACAACATTTATATCTTCGGTGAAGATTCTGAAACAGTTATTGATTTGTATGCCAAAGAAGCTTATAAGTCAAGTGAATTCTATGCTCGTAAAGCAATCAAACCGCTGGTTGATTTCATTGTCAGTGATGCTATTCTTGCAGTTGGTAAGAAAGAGCGCTTGGAACGACTTTACAATGAATTGATCAATAAAGACTGGTTCATGACGCTTCTTGACTTGGAAGACTATATTGAAACAAAAGAACGCATGTTTGCGGATTATGAAGACCGTGATGTCTGGCTTGAAAAAGTTCTTGTCAATATTGCAAAAGCAGGCTTCTTCTCTGCTGACCGTACGATTGCTCAATATAACGATGAAATTTGGCATTTGAACTAGTTCAATAGCAAATAGGCCCCTTGATTGATAGTTGAGGGGCTTTTGTTTGAAAAAAATAATTGACACTAGTGAAACTTTTGTTGCCATTTTTGACTGCTTACGTTATAATAAATAAAACTGAAAACTTTTTCACAACGAGGAGGATTATTGTGAAAAAACGACCAATTTATCTATATGTCTTGCTGACACTATCAGCCATTCTATCATCTTTTACACTTGTAGGAACCTTTTTTGGCAGTGAAAAAATAACGAATACAAGTTCTTATAAAGGATTGTCTGAAACGGTTGTGAAGCAAATCGTGGAAGTAACTGAAAGAAGTCTTGTCTTTCTTCATAATATTCCGCATAAAATATTAGTTATCCTTTCCATTCTACTGTTGATTGCTGCCATTGTGTTTATCGTCAAGAAAAACATTCTATACGCTAATTTTGCCTATATTGCTTATGTGCTATTAGGAATTATTGGGACAATTTACAATTATATCGGTGGTATGCCACTCAACAATCTTTATAAAGATCAAACGATGCGTGCCACAGCAATCTCATCGACAAGAGTTTTGACCATTATTTATTTTGCATTTAATATTCTTTTCCTTGTTATTGTCTTTTTCAAGATGAAACGGCAGCAACAAGACTTAGCAAAAGAAGAATTACAATAGTTGACAAAACATATCTATCAGCTTAAAATTTTAAGAGAATGATAGATGTGTTTTATTTTTAGAAAGTGAGAAAATATGAAGATTTCCTTGGTTTATATTAGCTTAAGTGGGAACACAGCGAGTTTTATCAAACGTTTGTCCACTTTTTTGCAAGAGCGACATGAAAATGTTGAGATTGAGCAGGTGGATATAAAAGATATGGTGAAAGAGGAGCGACCATTTTACGCTATGTCTCAGCCTTTTGTAGCCTTTTTGCCAACCTACTTAGAAGGTGGAAATGGTTTGGATAATGGGGATGTGGAGATTCTTACCAATGATTTAGGTGACTTTATTGCTTTTGAAGAGAATTACAAGCGCTGTTTTGGCATTGTTGGTAGTGGTAATCGTAATTTTAACAACCAATATTGTTTAACAGCTAAGCAATATGCAGAGCGATTTGGCTTTCCAGTCTTGGACACATTTGAACTTCGTGGCTTGAATGAAGATGTTAAACGAATTGGTCTGAAAATTGAAGAATTATACGGAATGTAATAAAAAATCCTATCGTTGTAAATACCGATAGGATTTTTTGATAGGGTTAGAAAATTACATTTTTTCTGGAGCATCAACGCCGAGAAGACGAAGAGATTCTTTTAGAACAACAGCTGTTGCGTAGCTGAGAGCCAGACGGCTGTCACGTTCAGGGCTTTCGTCCAAGATACGAGTGTGTGCGTAGAATTTGTTAAATGCTTGTGCAAGACTGATCGCATATTTTGCAATGAGTGATGGGTCATAATTGTCAGCTGCACGTTTGACAACACGGGCAAAATCTTGTAGCAGTTTAATGATTTCCCAACTTTCAGCATCATCTAGGCTGTATGTTGCTTCAGCACTTGGCTTGAAGTCAGCTTTGCGAAGGATTGATTGGATACGTGCATAAGCGTACTGGATATATGGTCCTGTTTCTCCTTCAAAAGATACCATGGCTTCCAAATCAAAGTCGTAACCGTTGCGGCGGTCTGTTTTTAAATCGTAGAATTTAACAGCTCCTACTCCGACAGCACGAGCAACAGCTTCTTTGTTTTCAAGGTCAGGATTTTTGGCTTCAATTTGTGACTGAGCACGATTGATAGCTTCTTGAAGGGTTGGCTCAAGAAGGATGATATTTCCTTTACGTGTAGACAATTTTTGGCGGTTCTTTGTTACCAATCCAAAGTCTACGTGAATCATATCATCGCTCCAGTCAAATCCCATCTTCTTCAAAACGGCTTTTAATTGTCTGAAGTGATTAGCTTGTTCTTGACCTACAGCATAAATGTTTTTAACGAAGTTGTAAGTGCGAGCACGGTACATAGCTGTCGCAATATCACGTGTAATGTAAAGTGTCGCTCCGTCAGATTTTTTAATCATAGCTGGCGGAAGGTTGACATCATCAAGATTGACGATGCTAGCTCCTTTAGACTCTTCCAACAATCCTTTTTCTTCAAGGATTTTGATGCCTTCGTCCATCTTGTCATTATAGAAGGCTTCACCAGCCAGACTATCGAATTCAACGCCAAGCAATTTGTAGATACGGTTAAATTCTTTCAGGCTTTCGTCGCGGAACCATTGCCATAATTCAGTAGCTTCAGGATCACCGTCTTCTAATTTTTTGAACCAGAGGCGACCTTCGTCATCAAGCTCAGGATCTGTTTCGATTTCCGCATTGATACGAACGTACAGTTTCAGTAATTCATCAATTGGATTTGATTCGACGGCTTCTTTGCTGCCCCATTTTTTATAAGCCACCATTAAAAGACCGAATTGTTTTCCCCAGTCACCTAAGTGATTGATTTTAATGGTGTTGTAACCCAATTTACGGAAAATATTAGAAAGAGCATCACCGATAACGGTTGAGCGCAAATGACCAACTGAAAATGGTTTTGCAATGTTTGGACTGGAGAGGTCAATGGTGATGTTTTCTCCATTTCCTTCATTTTGCTGCCCATAGTTATTTCCTTCTTTTACAATTTCTTTGATAACTTGAGCTGAAATTTTTGATTTATCAAGGAAGAAATTAACATAAGGACCAGTTGCCACTACTTTTTCAAAGTTTGTTGAGTCAATTTTTTCTGCAATATCTGTTGCAATCGCTTGAGGCGCTTTTCGTTCTACTTTCGCTAAAGAAAAGGCAGGAAAAGCAATATCACCTAAATCTGAGCTTTTGGGTTTTTCTAGTAAATTTAAAATAGCGTCTTGGTCTAAGCTGTCAATGACCTTAGCCAGTTCACTTGCAATCAATTGTTTATTATCCATGGTTTCTCCTTTGGTCTTTTACTAGTATTTTAACATATTTTTTGACGAATCTTCAATTTTTTTGGTATAATTTTGAGTATAAATATACATTATTGAGGATAAAATGAAAAAGAGTGAACGTCATAAACTAATTAAGCGAATGATTAAGGAAGAAAAACTGAGTACACAAAAAGATATACAGGATCGTTTAAAGGCACAAGGCATCATTGTAACACAGACAACCCTCTCTCGGGACTTACGTGAAATTGGATTGACGAAAGCTAAGAAAAACAATGAAGTTTATTATGTTTTAGCAGATGAAACAAATAAAATCGATTTGGTTGAGTTCTTGTCTTATCATGTAGAGGGTGTTTCTCGGGCGGAATTTTCCTTGGTTCTTCATACTCGCTTAGGAGATGCTTCTATTCTGGCTAACTTTGTGGATGCCAATAAAGGTGAGCTAATTTTAGGAACGGTAGCAGGAGCTAACACGCTCTTAGTTATCTGTCGTGATACAGCAGCTGCAAAACAAATGGAAGAGCAGCTTCTTGAGAAAATGGATTAAGAGGAGAAGATGATGGAGCTGAGATAGAAGCGCTCAGCTTCCTTTATTTATATAGTCCTAATGACAAGATGTAGTCTGAGTGGGATGACGAAATCAAGTGTCTCCGAAATATTTAATTTCTGTCCGACTCTCATTGCTATTTAATAAACGGAAAGGATGAGAATGACAAAAGAAAAATTATCTCCAGGAATGCAACAGTATTTAGATATAAAAAAAGATTATCCAGATGCTTTTTTGTTGTTTCGCATGGGAGATTTTTATGAATTATTCTATGATGATGCGACCAATGCGGCACAGATTTTAGAGATTGCTCTGACTAGTCGCAATAAAAACTCGGAAAATCCAATCCCAATGGCAGGAGTTCCTTATCATTCGGTACAGCAATACATTGATGTCTTAATTGAAGCAGGCTATAAAGTTGCGATTGCAGAGCAAATGGAAGATCCTAAAAAAGCGGTTGGAGTAGTCAAACGCGAAGTAGTACAGGTGATTACGCCGGGGACAGTAGTTGATTCTTCAAAACCAGACAGTCAAAATAACTTTTTAGTGGCTTTGGATAAGCTGGCAGGTATATATGGGCTGGCTTATATGGATGTGGGAACAGGTGAATTTCAAGTTACAACTCTCAGTGATTTTAACATGGTCTGTGGAGAAATCCGAAACCTGCGAGCGCGTGAAGTGGTCATAGGGTATGAATTGCCTGAAATGGAGCGTCAAGTATTGGAGACTCAAATGAATCTCCTTTTATCGCGAGTAGAAACTACATTTGATGATGTTCAGCTACTAGGAAAGGACTTGTCACCGCTAGAGCACCAAGTAGCTGGAAAGTTATTAGAGTATGTTCATAAAACGCAGCTACGTGAGCTTAGTCATTTGAAACAAGTTCATCATTATGAAGTCAAAGATTTCTTGCAGATGGACTACTCAACTATGGCAAGTCTGGATTTAACAGAGAATGCTCGGACAGGAAAGAAGCACGGTAGCCTTTATTGGTTGATGGATGAGACCAAGACAGCTATGGGAACGCGATTGTTGAGAGCGTGGATTCAACGTCCGTTGATTGATAAAGAGCGAATCATCAAGCGGCAGGATGTAGTGCAAGTCTTTTTAGATCATTTCTTTGAGCGCAGTGACTTATCAGACAGTCTCAAAGGAGTGTATGATATTGAGCGTTTAGCCAGTCGGGTTTCGTTTGGCAAGACCAATCCGAAAGATTTATTACAACTTGCTGCGACATTGAGTCATGTACCACAAATTAAGGGAATTTTAAAAGGAATTGACAGCCCAGTTTTGGAAGATTTGATTGCTAAATTGGATGAAATTCCTGAATTGGCGGCCTTGATTCAGTCAGCAATTTCGTCGGATGCTCCAAATGTCATTACAGAGGGTAATATTATTAAAACAGGTTTTGATGAAACTTTGGACAAGTATCGAGTGGTCATGCGAGATGGAACGAGTTGGATTGCAGATATTGAGGCGAAAGAAAGAGAAACTAGTGGAATTAACAACCTGAAGATTGATTACAATAAAAAAGATGGTTATTATTTCCATGTCACCAATTCCCAGCTTGAACACGTTCCCAGTCATTTTTTTCGCAAGGCAACTTTGAAAAATTCAGAGCGTTTTGGTACGGAAGAACTGGCTCGTATTGAAGGCGAGATGTTGGAAGCGCGTGAAAAATCAGCTAATTTGGAATACGAGATTTTTATGCGCATTCGTGAGGAAGCTGGTAAATATATCAAACGCCTGCAATCCTTGGCGCAAACTCTGGCAACAGTTGATGTGCTGCAAAGCTTTGCAACTGTAGCTGAAAAGCAACACTTTGTGAGACCAGAATTTACTGAGCAGCGCTCTATCCAAATTGATAAAGGGCGGCATGCGGTTGTAGAAAAAGTTATGGGTGCACAAACCTATATTCCTAACAGCATTTCAATGGACGAGAATGTTAATGTTCAGCTAATTACAGGTCCAAATATGAGTGGGAAGTCAACTTATATGCGGCAGTTAGCAATCATTGTGATTATGGCTCAAATGGGCTCTTATGTTTCAGCTGAAAGCGCTCAATTGCCGATTTTTGATGCAATCTTTACTCGAATTGGTGCAGCGGATGACTTGGTTTCTGGACAATCAACCTTTATGGTTGAAATGATGGAAGCGAACCATGCTATTTCTCAAGCAACAGAAAATTCACTCATTCTTTTCGATGAGTTAGGAAGAGGAACAGCGACCTATGATGGCATGGCGCTTGCTCAGGCGATTATTGAGTATATTCACAATCGGACAGGCTCCAAGACACTTTTTGCGACTCACTATCACGAGTTGACAGAACTATCAACTAGCTTGACACAACTAGAAAATGTCCATGTAGCAACTCTAGAAAAAGATGGTCAAGTAACATTTCTTCATAAGATTGAAGTCGGATCTGCTGATAAATCTTATGGGATTCATGTAGCAAAAATTGCAGGTTTGCCAAATGATTTGTTGACAAGAGCGGATCAAATATTGACACGCTTAGAAAGCCAAGCAAACGAGAAGTCGTCTCTTGGCATCTCTAATACATTGCCTGCGGATGCTCGTGAAAAAAATCAAGTGGCTAAGCAAATGTCTTTATTTACAGAAACAACTGAGTCACCTATTTTAGACGAGTTGCGCCAGTTGGACATTTATAATATGACCCCAATGGAAGTGATGTTGGCTGTGGCAGAGATGAAGAAGAAACTTTAAAATGTTGAAGCTATAGTGGGTGTGGCTGGCTAACAGCTCAATTTTCTGAAATGTCATACCAGAATTGCGGCTAGGGTCTAATCTTCAAATCACAACAATTTAGTAAGCTATGATCGTTTTCTATCAATCTGCATTTTTAGTTGGGTTCAAATAACCGCCGTGAGTTTTTTCACAGCGGTTATTTCTTGCTATTTGCATTGTTCCTTTAAGTGATGATTGATTTTCTCAATTTTCTTTTTAGTCAGATAAGCCAGGATTGCCCAAAGGATAAGATAAACAACAGTAAATTCCAAAATCAACTGTAAGATGAAAATGGGTTTACTTGGAAACCAGCCAGCTAAAAGAGCTAAGGGAATGAATCCTAGAATCATAAGCCCATAGTGACAGATAGTTGCTTTGAGGATGCTCCAATCTTTTTTGAAAAGCTCTTTTCCTAAGCTAAAGAGCAAGCCGATTAGCCCCCATATTACTGCGCAATAGAGAACGACTAAGGCGCCGTGAATATGATGCTGTTCCATCCAAAGACCAACTGCTGAATAAGGGTTGAGCGGATGATAGACAGGTGCAAAAAAGTAAGAAAAGATGACGGATAAGAGGAGTCCGATAACAATGCCTCCTAGAGCATCTCTGAATAATGTTTTTTTCATAGTTGTAATTTCTCCTTTATAGCTTTGAGATAACGGCGAGATGAATACGTTATCAGACCGTTTTTCATTGCAATCTGAATCAGACCGCTGCCAGTCAATTTCAGATGATCAATCTGTTTGATATTGATGATTTCAGATTGGGAAATCTGTAGAAAATCAGTGGGAAGCAATTCCAAAACTTGATAAAGCGGAAGCCCTAAGAGATAATTGCCTGTCGCTGTTTCAGCCCAAACTTGCCGATTTTCAGTATAGACACGTTGTATCTCTGTGCTATTTAGTAGGTAAATTTCCTCCTCTTTTTTGGCTCGAATGGTTTTATTTTTACCGATATGTTGAGCAAATGTCAGCAGTTGTTGAACGGAATCCGACAAAACAGGCGCTTCAATAATGATCTTTTCTTCTGAAAATTTTTCATCAATATGTAATTGAACTTTCATAAACACCCCTTCTTTCCCAATGATGTTGGTTTGTTGCTGATTTTCGTTCATACCAAGAGGTCACTAACTACCTCCCTCTTCCTAAATCTATTAAACATTATTTCGACTAGGAAAACAAGGACTTTTACCTAAGTGGTTGCTTTGCTTGTCTATTTGGTTCTTTCTAGGAAACGATGTGTGTTCCCCTCACACCGGACTTCTGATAGAAAAACAGCTTTATGTTATAATAATAGCTAGAATACTTACGGAGAAAACTATGTCAAAAATTATTGAACTACCAGAAAATCTTGCCAATCAGATTGCGGCAGGTGAGGTCATTGAGCGGCCTAGCAGCGTTGCCAAAGAGTTGGTAGAAAATTCTATTGACGCGGGCGCTAGCCAAATTACAATTGAGATTGAAGAAGCGGGACTCAAGAGCATTCAAGTCATTGATAATGGCGAAGGAATTGAGCATGAGGAGGTTTCCTTGGCTTTGCGGCGGCATGCTACTAGTAAAATCAAGAAACAAGCCGACCTTTTTCGAATTCGGACATTGGGCTTTCGCGGTGAAGCGCTTCCGTCGATTGCTTCTGTTTCACGCTTGACAATTGAAACTGCGACAAATGGTGGAACACATGGAACGCTTCTGATTGCGCAAGGTGGAGAAATTGAAACTATAGAACCAAGTAGCTGTCCTAGAGGCACCAAAATCAAGGTGGAGGATCTCTTTTTCAACACACCTGCTCGCTTAAAATATATGAAAAGTCAACAAGCAGAACTATCTCACATTGTAGATATGATTAACCGTTTGAGCTTAGCTCATCCAGAGGTCGCTTTTATCTTGCTCAATGATGGTAAAGAGTTGACTCGGACGGCAGGAACAGGAAATTTGCGTCAAGCAATTGCTGGTATCTATGGATTAACAACAACAAAAAAAATGATTGAAATTTCAGCTTCTAATCTGGATTTTGAAGTATCGGGTTATATTAGCCTACCAGAATTAACGAGGGCTAATCGGAATTACATCACCATTCTCATCAATGGTCGCTACATCAAGAATTTCCTGCTCAATCGAGCTATTTTAGATGGATATGGTAGCAAGCTCATGGTGGGACGTTTTCCGATTGCTGTGATTGATATTCGGATTGACCCATATCTTGCTGATGTCAATGTTCATCCGACCAAGCAAGAAGTGCGGATTTCAAAAGAGAGAGAACTGATGGCCTTGATTTCGCAAGCCATTTCTGCGAGTTTAAGAGAGCAGGATTTGATTCCGGACGCTTTGGAAAATTTAGCAAAATCAACCATTAACCGAGCAAATAAACCTGAGCAGACGAGTCTCCCACTCAAAGCAAACCGACTCTATTACGATAAAGAAAGAAATGACTTCTTTGTGAAACCACAAGTGTCAGAAGCCCAACCTTCTTTTGAGGAATCTGACCGATTAGACCAACAATCTGCTGATACAGCTGAACTCAATTCAAAAGCTGCTTCTGTCAAATTTGCAGAAAAGCAATCTCCTTCTTACAATCAACTAGATCATCCAGAGCTGGATCAGGCGAGCTTAGAGAGAGCTTTAGATAAGTTGGGTGGAGAAGAAACTTCAACTTTTCCAGAATTGGAATATTTCGGGCAAATGCACGGCACCTACCTTTTTGCTCAAGGAAACGGTGGCCTTTATATTATTGATCAACATGCAGCTCAAGAGCGAGTAAAGTACGAATATTACCGCGAAAAAATCGGAGATGTAGATGCTAGTCAGCAACAGCTTTTGGTTCCCTATATCTTTGAATTTCCAGCCGATGATATGCTACGTCTGAAACAACGAATGTCTCTTTTAGAAGAAGTGGGGATTTTCCTAGAAGAATATGGGGCTAATCAATTTATTCTTCGTGAACATCCCATTTGGCTTAAGGAAGAGGAGATCGAATCAGGTATTTATGAGATGTGCGATATGCTCCTTCTAACCAAGGAAGTCTCTATCAAGAAATATCGCGCTGAGCTAGCTATTATGATGAGTTGCAAACGCTCTATTAAAGCCAATCACAGTTTGGATGACTATTCAGCGCGTGATTTGATTTTTCAGTTATCACAATGTGACAATCCCTACAATTGTCCACATGGTCGTCCCGTTTTGGTCAACTTTACCAAATCTGATATGGAAAAAATGTTCCGTCGGATTCAGGAAAATCATACCAGTCTGAGAGAATTGGGGAAATACTAAATATCCTGAAAACAGAGAGTTACCATATTCTCTGTTTTTTAGCTTTTTCTATCCAATGTGAGGTTTTTCCAACAGCTTCAATTTTTTCTAGTTGAAAATATGATATACTAAAAGGGTTGAAAAGGAGAAGTCATGTACGAATATTTTAAAGGAATTTTAAGTAAAATCACAGCCAAATATATTGTAGTGGAGGTGGGGCAAATTGGCTATATCCTGCATGTGGCCAATCCCTATGCCTATTCAGGTCAGGTCAATCAGGAGATTCAAGTTTTTGTTCATCAGGTGGTCAGAGAGGATGCCCAGATCCTCTACGGTTTTCGTACAGAGGATGAAAAGCAGCTTTTTCTCAATTTGATTTCGGTTTCTGGTATTGGACCTGTTTCTGCTCTTGCGATAATCGCTGCCGATGATAATGCCGGTTTGGTGCAGGCTATTGAGCAGAAAAACATCACTTATCTGACAAAATTTCCTAAAATCGGCAAAAAAACAGCCCAGCAGATGGTGCTGGACTTAGAAGGAAAGGTTGTGGCAACAGGTGTTGCTCCTAAGCAAGTTGCTGTTGCAGCTACTAGTGACAATCAAGAATTGGAAGAAGCCATGGAAGCCATGTTGGCTCTGGGCTACAAGGCGGCTGAACTCAAGAAAATTAAGAAATTCTTTGAAGGAACCAATGATACCGCGGAAAACTATATCAAATCCGCTCTTAAGATGCTGGTAAAATAAAGGAGAAAAGATGAAACGATGTAGTTGGGTAAAAAAGAATAATCCTTTATATGTCGCTTATCATGATCTAGAGTGGGGGATTCCTTTGCATGATGAGCGGGCTTTATTTGAGTTGCTCTGCCTAGAGACCTATCAGGCAGGACTGTCTTGGGAGACTATTCTCAATAAACGAGCAGCCTTTCGACAAGCTTTTCATGGCTATGATGTTCATCAGGTGGTAGCCATGACAGACGCGGAGTTAGAAGGTATTTTACAAAATCCTGCCGTCGTACGAAATCGTCGGAAAATCTATGCAACACGTGCCAACGCCCAAGCTTTTCTGAAAATACAGGCAGAATTTGGCAGTTTTGATTATTATCTCTGGTCTTTTGTAGACTTTACACTAATTGACAATCCTGTAAAGGATTACAAGCAGATGCCCTCCAAGACTCCATTGTCTGAAAAACTGGCTAAAGACATGAAGAGACGAGACTTCAAGTTTGTAGGACCAGTTTGTGTCTATTCTTTCCTGCAGGCGGCAGGTCTCATCAACGATCATGAGGAGACTTGCGATTTTAATCCAGCAAGAAAAACAATCAAACGATGTTAATAGCTTTGCTATTTTTTATGTGAGCAGTCAGTGCAATATTTATTGACCGATACTGTTTTATATTTTTCGTAATATTGCCGTATTTGTGATGATATGACATCACTACAAAACCATGACCAAAGTTCCAATCGTAATCAAAATGCTACCAATCAAGGATTTCATAGTAAAATCCTCGTGGAGAAAGATAAAAGCAAGAATGAGTGTGAGGACAACACTAAGCTTATCAATAGGAACGACCTTGGAGGCTTCTCCCTCCTGCAATGCTCGGTAATAACAGAGCCAGGAAGCGCCCGTCGCTAATCCAGATAAAATCAAGAAAATCCAACTTTTCTTGCTGATGTTAGCAAGACCGAGTTGCCCTTTGGTCAAAAAGACCATACCCCAGGCCATTAAAACAACGACCACTGTCCGAATAGCTGTCGCTAGATTAGAATTGACGCCAGAAATCCCGATTTTGGCTAAGATAGATGTCAGTGCTGCAAATAAAGCAGAAAGAAATGCAAAAACTGCCCACATCATTAAATCACCTTAAATGTTTTGCTTTCTTTATCTTATCACATTTGATTCTATCTAAACATAGTAAAACCAAAAAAACTCAGGCAGCAAGAATTATCTGGCTTTTCTTTATATAAAGCCTAGTTTCGTTAAAGCTAATCTTTATTTTTGCAACGCATGACCCTCATGTGTATAATTGAATAGATTATATTATTGATGTGGCGCAATTATAGTTATAATTAGAAGAAGGCTGGCAATTCCAGACTTTTTCTTTTTGAAAAATTGTCAGTCTTATCAATTTGCTTACAGATTCTTTTCTTAAAATGAAGTTTTTAAGATTTTTTGTGATAAAATAAAATCAATTGCGAATAGTAAGGTAGGAGGTTTTATGAAAGCAGAAATTATTGCTGTGGGTACTGAAATTCTGACAGGTCAAATTGTCAATACAAACGCCCAATTTTTATCTGAAAAATTAGCGAGTCTGGGAGTAGATGTGTATTTCCAAACAGCGGTCGGAGATAATGAAGCTCGTCTGTTATCCATTTTAGAAATCGCTCGAAATCGTAGTAATTTGATCATCTTAACTGGAGGATTAGGTCCAACAGAAGATGACTTGACTAAGCAGACTTTGTCAAAATTCTTAAATCGTAGGTTGGTATTTGACCGAATGGCTACGGAGAAATTGGATCGCTTCTTCGCAAGTCGACCGGACTATGTGCGAACACCAAACAATGAGCGACAAGCTCAGATAGTAGAAGGGTCGACTTCTCTCCAAAACGAAACCGGACTTGCGGTGGGGGGCGTGATTGAAGTCGGTGGTGTGACTTATGTCGTTCTGCCTGGTCCGCCTAGTGAATTAAAACCTATGGTAAATAATGAGCTGGTTCCGCTTTTAGCGACTGGCCAAAAATTGTATTCAAGAGTTTTGCGTTTCTTTGGTATTGGTGAAAGTCAATTAGTAACCCTTTTAGGGGATTTAATTGATACTCAAACGGATCCGACCATTGCTCCTTATGCTAAGACGGGAGAAGTAACTTTGCGATTGTCCACCAAGGCTACTAGTCAAAAGGAAGCGGATGTTAAGTTTACTCGTTTAGAAAAGAAAATTTTGGCAGTACAGACTTTTGAGAAACAACATTTAGCTGATCTTTTCTACGCTTATGGAGATGATAATTCTCTGGGACAAACAGCTTTTGAACTGTTGAGAAGAGCAGGAAAGACCGTCACAGCAGCTGAAAGTTTGACTGCAGGACTTTTTCAAGCAACTTTGGCAAACTTTGCTGGAGCCTCCAATGTTTTTAGTGGTGGCTTTGTTACCTACAGTATGGAGGAAAAGAGCCGAATGTTGGGCATTTCATTGGCAGGCTTGGAAAAGCATGGGGTAGTTTCAGCTTTTACAGCTGAGAAAATGGCTGAGCAGGCAAGAAAATTGACCGCTAGTGACTATGCGGTGAGCTTGACAGGTGTCGCAGGTCCAGACAGCTTAGAAGGACATCCAGCAGGGACAGTTTATATCGGCCTAGCAACCACAGAAGACGTTCAGTCTATTAAGGTTAATATTGCCGGTCGCAGTCGGACAGATGTACGTAAAATAGCCGTTCTGCATGCTTTCAATCTGCTGCGAAAAACTTTATTAAAAAACGAAAATATGCTATAATAATTGGATAGGCAAAAAAATAATTTATCACTATACAGGAGAAATAAATGGCAAAAAAACAAAAAAAATTAGAAGAAATTTCAAAGAAATTTGGCGAGGAACGTCAAAAAGCGCTAGATACTGCACTTAAAAATATTGAAAAAGATTTTGGCAAAGGGGCGATTATGCGCCTAGGTGAGCGCGCTGAACAAAAAGTTCAAGTCATGAGCTCAGGTAGTTTGGCACTAGATATTGCACTTGGTGCAGGAGGGTATCCAAAGGGGCGGATTATTGAAATCTATGGACCAGAGTCTTCTGGTAAGACGACCGTAGCTCTTCATGCAGTAGCGCAAGCTCAAAAAGAAGGTGGTATTGCAGCTTTTATTGATGCAGAACACGCTCTTGACCCGGCTTATGCACAAGCCCTTGGAGTTAATATTGATGAACTCTTACTTTCTCAGCCAGACTCTGGTGAGCAAGGTCTTGAGATTGCTGGGAAATTGATTGACTCTGGTGCGGTAGATTTGGTAGTTATTGACTCCGTGGCAGCCCTCGTACCACGTGCTGAGATTGATGGAGACATTGGAGATAGTCACGTTGGTTTGCAAGCGCGGATGATGAGTCAAGCTATGCGTAAATTATCTGCTTCTATTAACAAAACGAAGACAATTGCGATTTTCATCAACCAATTGCGTGAAAAAGTTGGTATTATGTTTGGAAATCCAGAAACAACACCTGGTGGTCGTGCCTTGAAATTCTATGCGTCTGTTCGTTTGGATGTTCGCGGAAATACCCAAATCAAGGGAACTGGTGATGAAAAAGATACCAATGTTGGTAAGGAAACTAAGATTAAGGTTGTGAAGAATAAGGTTGCTCCGCCATTTAAGGAAGCTTTCGTAGAAATCATGTATGGCGAAGGAATTTCTAAAACAGGCGAGTTGATTAAAATTGCGACAGACCTTGATATTATCAAAAAAGCGGGTGCTTGGTATTCTTATAATGATGAAAAGATTGGTCAAGGGTCTGAAAATGCTAAGAAATACTTGGCGGATCATCCAGAAATTTTTGATGAAATTGATCATAAAGTTCGAGTGCATTACGGTTTGATTGAGGATGATGCTGAAGATGAAAAAAATGCAGAAGCAACTAAATCAGCAAACAAGGTGGAGGAAGTAACGCTAGACTTGGATGACGCGATTGAGATTGAGGAATAATTTTTTAAAAATAGGTCGCAAGACGGAGGGATTTTGTGGTATAATATAGTATGATAATAGTACCGTGTGGCGAAAGGAGTACTTACATGATTACAATTTATACTGTCTCAAGTTGCACTAGTTGTAAAAAAGCAAAAACATGGCTCAATGCTCACCAGTTAACTTATAAAGAACAAAATCTTGGTAAAGAAGGAATTACAAAAGAAGAGTTATTAGATATTCTAACAAAAACTGAAAATGGGGTTGCAAGCATTGTTTCTTCAAAAAATCGTTATGCAAAAGGCTTAGGTGTAGATATTGAAGAATTAAGTGTGAATGAAGTGATTGACTTGATTATGGAAACTCCACGCATCTTGAAAAGCCCTATTTTAGTAGATGACAAGCGCCTACAAGTGGGCTACAAAGAAGACGATATTCGTGCATTCTTACCTCGCTCGGTTCGTAATGTTGAAAATACAGAAGCGCGTTTACGCGCAGCCTTGTAAAGAGTGGAATTTCCACTCTTTTTTATTTCGATGTTTATTGATGATAAATTGTAAAATATAGTGCAACAAAAAAACTCATAGCGTTTCATTGGTGT
>OGJC01000536.1_pt1 | contig 33254 bp, 26 predicted proteins | sample 1571941 | NCBI WGS metagenome assembly OGJC01 (sample SAMEA2582100, study PRJEB24529) | metagenome | biome: Human gut stool | place: China | collected 2011 | reverse complement strand
ATGAGAAACTTTCAACATTCTTAGGATACTTAAATGACATCTATGCAGGAAATCCTTACTCATATTCAAGCGAACTTTCAAGAAAGTCAGTGGGAATGTTTAGAGATATAGCAGTGGAAAGTCAATTCAAACCAAAGTTGAATAAATGGTTGATAATGGGTGGACTGACTCATGTAGATGGAGGAACAAAAGATACATACTATGGAAAAGGATATTACACTTATGACATAGGAAGCTCAGATATGGACGCAGATACTAAAATAACAGGAGCATATATGCTTGGAGAGTATGGAGTATCAGATACATTAGCTTATGGAGTAGTAATTGGAGGAAACAAGCTTAAATCTGATTTGTCTAATGGCTCAAAAGTAGATGGAGATGCGCTGTATATGGGAGCATATGCTAAGAAGTATATTGGAAATCTAAAAGTAACAGGAGGATTAGGGCTACAGTATGGAGATTATGATGCAGATAGAATTGCAGTAAATAAGGTGGCTTCTAGTCTGGCAGAATCAGTGATGAAATATTCAGATAATTACAACGATATGACATACGATATTTATCTGAATGGAAGATATTCTCATAACATAGGAGAAAACCTGTTCTTAGAGCCATACGGAACATTGTCATATACATATGTAGACCAAGAAGGCGCAGATGAAGGAAGCAAAGTATTAGCAATAGAAACAGATTCAAAATCATTTGACTACACAGCAGCTAAAGTGGGAGTAGACCTTAAGAAAGTAATCCCTCATGAAAAGGGAAAGAGTACACTTTCAGCAGGGGTAAGCTATACAAGACTTCTTACTGGGGCAGATGAAGAAAATATCACAGGAAGATTTAAAGGTGGAAGCGATTTTGATATTTTGGTTGCTCATAAGAATGAACACAGCATAGGACTTAATGCTAAGTACACACTTGAACTTGAAAGTGGAATCCTATTTGATGTAAAAGGAAGCTATTCATTTGAAAGAGATTCACATAATGGAACTGGAAAAAACAGAAACAAAGGTGAATGGATAGTAGGAGCAGGACTGGGGTATAAGTTTTAAAAAATAAGAAAAAGTTAATTACTAAAAATATTCTTTAAATCTGAATAAATAAAAAGTGTTAGCCTTTATAGATAGAAAGGAACTGTTCTAAGTTATCAGCTGAATTTTTACAAGTAAATTCTCAATTTTAATTTGAATTTTGGAGAAGAAAATTGAGAAGAAAAGTTAGATAAAAAATATATGAAAAAAACTTGGGGGAGGAAATTTATGATTGAAAAGATTATAAAGGCAGTAAAAAGGGGAAATAAAAGAAGAGGAAGAAATATAACAATAGGGGCAGTGATTGGATTTCTATTGTCATGCACAGCAGTAATGGGAGCAGATGATAATTATCTTTGGATAAGAGAAGATGATGGAACAATAAAATTCAATACAGCAATAACTATTGATGAAAATGGTACTAAAGGAAATTGGAAGGAAGAAAATCCATATGAAGATGCTGGAAATATTTGGGATACAGGTACTAAAACCTATACAAACAATACGACATTGTTATCAAGTGATGTTAATGGAAAAGATGGGAATTATGATATAAGTTATGGACTTAGATTAAGTGGTAACTTGACTGGAGTGAATTTTGTAAATAATGCCTCAATAATGAGTACTACTTCTGATTCTAGTATTGGTATTGGAATATATAATACAGGTGCAATAGGGAATATAGCAAATGCAGGAGAAATAAGTGGTACTGGTAGTAGTTCTAGTAGTCCTAGTGAAAGTTATGGAATAATTAATAATTCAGGTATAATGGGAACTATAACAAACATAGGAATAATAAGTGGTACTCGTAAAAGTGATGGTAGTGGTGATGGTACTGGTTCTGGAATAGCTAATAATTCAGGTATAATGGGAAAAGTAGAAAATGCAGGAACAATAAGTGGTATTGGTAGTAGCTCTAGTGGTAAAGGTATTGGTTATGGAATATTTAATATTAGTAATATTAAAAAGATGGGAAATGTAACAAATAAAATGGGAACTATAACAAATGCAGGGATAATAAGTGGTACTGGTAGTAGTTCTAGTGGTACTGGTGAGGGTTATGGAATAAATAATTCTAGTTTAGCTACAATGGGAAATATAACAAATACAGGATTGATAAGTGGTATTGGTAGTAGTTCTAGTGGTAATGGTGAGGGTTATGGAATATGTAATTTAAGTACAATGGAAAATATAGAAAATACAGGACTGATAAGTGGTTATGGTAATAGTACTGGTGGTAATGGTGAGGGTTATGGAATATATAATAAGGGTACAATTGAAGATATAGCAAATACAGGACTGATAAGTGGTAGTGGTAGTGGTTTTGGTTCTGGTAAGGTTGGTGCTGGTTGTGGAATATATAATGATAGTAATGGTAAAGAAATGGGAGCTATAACAAATACAGGTATAATAAATGGTTATGGTACTAATTCTGATAGTGGTGATGGTACTGGTTGTGGAATATATAATACTTCAGGTACAATGGGAGCTATAACAAATACAGGGGTAATAAATGGTTATGGTTATAGTACGAATACTGGTGTTGGTGGTGGAATATTTACTGATAGTAATGCTGCAAAAATAGGAAATATAACAAATATAGGAATAATAAGTGGTACTGGTATTGGTGCTAGTGCTACTTTGGGTTTTGGAATAAATAATGGTGCAGGTACAATTGGAAATATAACAAATACAGGAATAATAAGTGGTACTGGTTCTGGAATATATAATCAATCAGGTACAATTGGAGCTATAACAAATACAGGAGTTATTTATGGGAAAACTAATGCTATAAATAAGAATAGTGGAACTATAGACCCATCAAGTAATTATGGAATACTTGTAAATGGAAATGGTAATAATAATAAGGTAATTGATGGATTAGATATTGTTGATAAATTAACAATTGTTAATGGAATTCCAGAAAAAAATCAAATATTAAATAAAGGTTTAATATTTACGGCACTAGATACAGGAAAATATAAAGTAGAAGATGAAGATGAGTATAAAAAATTTGGACAAACTTATGTAGATGAGAATATTGTAATTGATTATCAGGAAGATGGTACTGGATTAAAAAAAACAATAACAAAAAAATACACAATAATCAATGCTGTAGCATCAGGAAATGGTAAGAATGATATAACAGGAACTGAAAGTTTAAAATTAGAAAATGGAACTTTAACATATAGTGATTCAGATGGTGAAGAGCAAACAGAAACTATTTCTTCAAGTAAAGGATATATATTAAACGGTATAACAGACACTTTAAAAGTTTCAGAGGGAAATAATGAACTTAATGGTTCAGTGATTAATGCTTATGGAACAGCAGTTGTATTTGGAGATACGGGAGATAATAACCAACTGACTTTATCAGGAACAATAGTAAATGGTGGAATAGATGAGGTTGATTCTAATCCTGGTACTAAAGTGGCAACTATATTAGGAAGTAGCAATGGAGATAATCTAATACTTCAATCAGGGAAAATTAAATATACAATCAATGGAGTGGAAAAATATGCAACTCAAAATACTGTAGTCAATGGAAATATAGATATGGGAGGGGGAGATGATACTCTTACAATTGGAGATGGAACAATAGTAAATGGAACTCTTGATGGTGGAACTGGAGAGGATACTCTTAATTTTGGAATAAGTTCAGGTGCTAAATCAAATTCATCAGAGCGTGAAGGAGTAAGAATCCTACATAATATATCTAATTTTGAAAATATGAATATAAATACAAATGTTACTCTATTTGAAAAAACTATTGGAACAGATGGAAAAGAAACTAATTTAGAAGTAACAGATGTAAGTAAGATAACAATAGGAAAAGATGGAAACCTTATCTTAAGAATAGATGGAACAAATAAAAATTCACATGCTCTATTAGGTAATACAGGAGGAGCAATAGAATCAGATGGAGGAAAACTTCTTTTAGCTCTTAATGGGGTAGGAGAGGGAAGTGAAATAGATATTAAAATGAAGCTTGAAGACAGTATGTATGGTGTGGAAAATAAGGATATTGAATACAGTGATAAATTTACTTTAGATACAACTTCTCTTTTACATTCAGTTAAAAGAAAGAATGATAGTGATAGTGAAGTAATTGTTACAAGTAAGTCTGAACTGCCATTGTCACCAGATACTCCTGAAGATGTAAATTATGAAAAATTAAATAAAATATATCAGAGTATGAGAGTTGTAGATGGAGTGAAGGAATTTAATGTAGACACAAATGAGAAACTTTCAATATTCTTAGGATACTTAAATGACATCTATGCAGGAAATCCATACTCATATTCAAGCGAACTTTCAAGAAAATCAGTGGGAATGTTTAGAGATATAGCAGTGGAAAGCCAATTTAAACCAGAACTGAATAAATGGTTGATAATGGGTGGATTAACTCATGTAGATGGAGGAACAAAAGACACATACTATGGAAAAGGATATTACACTTATGACATAGGAAGTTCAGATATGGACGCAGATACTAAAATAACTGGAGCATATATGCTTGGAGAATATGGAGTATCAGATACATTAGCTTATGGAGTAGTAATTGGAGGAAATAAGCTTAAATCTGACTTGTCTAATGGCTCAAAAGTAGATGGAGATGCGCTATATATGGGAGCATATGCTAAAAAGTATATTGGAAATCTAAAAGTAACAGGAGGATTAGGACTGCAGTATGGAGATTATGATGCAGATAGAATTGCAATAAATAAAGTAGCTTCTAGTCTGGCAGAACCAGTGATGAAATATTCAGATAATTACAACGATATGACATACGATATTTACCTAAATGGAAGATATTCTCATAACATAGGGAATAATTTATTCTTAGAACCATATGGAACACTGTCATATACATATATCAAGCAAGATAGCGCAGATGAAGGAAACAAGGTTCTTGCAATAGAAACAGATTCAAAAACATTTGACTATACAGCAGCTAAAGTGGGAGTAGACCTTAAAAAAGTAATCCCACATGAGAAAGGAAAAAGTACGCTATCAGCAGGGGTAAGCTATACAAGACTTCTTACTGGTGCAGATGAAGAAAATATCACAGGAAGATTTAAAGGAAAAGATGCAACTGACTTTGATATTTTAGTAGCTCACAAGAATGAACACAGTATAGGACTTAATGCTAAGTACGCACTTGAACTTGAAAGTGGAATCCTATTTGATGTAAAGGGAAGCTACAATGTGGAAAGAGATTCACACAATGGAACAGGTAAAAACAGAAACAAAGGTGAATGGATAGTAGGTACAGGACTGGGGTACAAGTTCTAATAATAATAACAGGGGGAAGTAATGAAAGAAGGGGAATTTATAAAGTTCTATAGAGATAGAAATTGTTTGAGGAACATTAAGGAAGCAAAAGAAAAGATAGACTTGTTTTGGACTGTTGTGTTGAAGGCTTTAGCTGAAGATGGAAAAGTATCATTAAAAGACTGGGGAGTATTTGAGAAAAAAGAGGTAGCTCCCAGAAAAATAATGACGCCGAGAATGGAAAAAGAAAGAGTGACAAAAGCAAGGGAAAAAATAAGATTCAGAACAGGAACAGGCTTAAAAACTTTTGTCAATGGAGATGATGCTGATGAATAAGAGAGAACTGGCAAAGATATACAAAACAATAACTCAGGGAAAGATAACGCAAAAGGCAGCACTAAAAGAAATAGATATATTTACACAAACCTTGCAGGAAGCCTTGATGAAATATGATTCAGTAACATTTGTCAACAGAGGTGTATTTGAAATACTGGAAAGAAAGCCGAGAGTAGTTAGCAATCCATCAACTAGAGAGATAATGAAAATCTATCCAAAAAAGGTAGTAAGATTTAGAGCATCAAAAAATATAATGAAACCTTAAATCTTATTTGTAGAATAGAAAATTAAAGAAAAAAACTTAAATAAAAAATATATAAAAACAAACTTGGGGGAGGAAAAATATGATTGAAAAGATTATGAAGGCAGTAAAAAGCAGCAACAAAAGAAGAGGAAGAAATATAACAATAGGGGCAGTAGTAGGATTTCTATTGTCATGCACAGCAGTAATGGGAGCAGATGACAATTATCTTTGGATAAAAGAAGATAGTGAAGGAATTAAATTTAATACAACTGCAACTGCTGATGATGATGGAAATTGGAATACAACAAATCCATATAGCAATAATAATTGGGATACTGCAACTAAAACTTATACAAACAATACGCTATTGTCATCAAGTGCTGCTAATGGGAAAGATGGTAACGGTAGAAATATAAGTTATGGACTTAAATTAAGTGGTGAATTGACTGATGTGAATTTTGTAAATAATGGTTCAGTAATAGGAACAATAAGTAGTTCTTCTAACGCTGGTTATGGAATATATAATTCAGATACAATGGGAAATATAGTAAATATAGGGGTAATAAGTGGAACTGGTTCTGGACCTGGTTATGGAATATATAATTCAGGTACAATGGGAAATATAATAAATACAGGAATAATAAATGGTTATGGTAATGGTACTAGTAATGGTTTAGGAATATATAATTATTCTTCAAGTATGATAAAAAATATAACTAATATAACAAATACAGGAGTAATAAGTGCTTCTACTAATGGTTCTGGTCCTTGTAACGGTTATGGAATAAAAAATACTCAAGCCATAATTGAAAATATAACAAATATAGGAGTAATAAATGGTTATGGTGATAATATTGGTTATGGAATATATAATGAAGCAGCAAGCGAAATGGGAAAGATAACAAATACAGGAATAATAAGTGGTTCTGGTAATGGTAATGGTTATGGAATAAGTAGTGAAGGTTTAAGTGCAGAAATAACAACCATAACTAATACAGGAGTTATTTATGGGAAAAATAGTGCTATAGCAGCTAAATCAGATGGAACTATCACAACAGTAGACAACTATGGAATACTTGCAACAGATGGAGATGATGTTGTATATGATAAAGCTAGTAGTATAACTGAAAATAATTATGGTTTGTACATTGAAAAAGATGGAAAAATAACTTTAGGTCAAACAAGTAGTTCACCTACACAAGTAGTAGTAGGATATGACAAAGATGGAGAAGAAATAACAAGGTCTATGACAATAAGAAATGCTACATTAATTGGTACTCCAGGAAAAGAAACTGAAACAGAAAGTTTTCTACTTGCAGGAGAAGTAGAAAAATTTGATAGTTCAATATTAAATGGGAAAAATGAAACTTTAAAGGTTTCAGGAACAGGAAATCAAATAACAGACTCTATAATCAATGCATATCAAACAGCAGTAGTTATGAATGAAAATATGTCAACACTTACTCTCAACAATACAGTAGTAAATGGAGGAATTTCAGGAGAGAATACTGTAAAAATAGAGGGAGATGGAAATACTCTTCATGTTCAGGGAGATTCTATTATAAATGGAGTAGATACAGCTATAACAGTAACAGGAAATAACAATGCCCTTGTTTTAGAGGGAAATGCAAAAGTTAATGGAAAGATGGAATCAACAGGGAATAATACCTTATCTCTTAATGGAAATGCTGAAAATGGAATGAATATGCAGCATGATATATCAGGATTTGTAAATATGAATATAGAAAATAATGTGACACTATTTGAAAGCATAGAAGTAACAGGAACAGAAACAGTTACTGTACATAAAGATGGGGTATTAAATCTAAGATTAAAAAGATCAGAAGATACAAAAGATAGAGAAATACCAATAGGAGTTCATGCTTTTTCAGAAAGAGAGGAAAAACATGAAATGACAATAAAAGGAACATCAGAAGGAGAAGCAGGAACTTTAAACTTCATAACAAATGGAATAGGTAAAAAAATTGATGTTGATATGGAAAATATAGAACTTGAAAATATGCTAATAAAAGCAAGTTCAATCATAGACAAAGCAGAAATAGATGGGGATTACATTCACTTAGGAGCAGGGTCAGACTTAAGTGGAATTGTAAATCCAAAGGTAAGTAAATATGATTCACTTAATGGAATATATAAAAGTTTGTACAGTAGTACAGATGAAAATATAGATGCTTTGAGAGATATGCTAAGCATGACTTACCTTGGAAAAAACTATGATTATAATAATGCTACTGATGAGGAACAATTAAAAACTCTAATGAGTTACTTAGACAGCATCTACACAGGAACTCCATACTCATTTTCAAGTGAGCTTTCAAGAAAATCGATGGGAATGTTCAGAGATATAATCACAGAGAACCAGTTCAAGCCAAATTTAAATCAATGGTTGATAATGGGTGGATTGACTCATAGAGATGGAGGAACTAAAGACAGCTATTATGGACAGAATTATCATGGAATAGATACAGGTACGGCTGATGTAGATGTGGATATGAAGCTTACTGGAGCTTATGCGCTGGGGAAATATGGATATTCAGAAAATGTATCTATAGGAGTAACAGCAGGAGGAAACAGAAGCGAAGCTAAACTTCCAATGTCAAAGGTAAAAGGAAACAGTGGATATGTAGGTGCTTTTGCAGAAAACTACAGAGGAAACCTTACATTGAAAGCTGGAGCAGGAATTCAATATTCTGAATATGATGCAGACAGAAGAACACTGGGAGGACACAGCTACAGTGATAAATATTCAGATATGGCATATGATATTTATCTGAACGGAAGATATTCTCATAACATAGGAGAAAATTTGTTCTTAGAACCATATGGAACACTGTCATACACATATATCAAGCAGGATAGCGCAGATGAAGGAAGCAAGGTTCTTGCAATAGAAACAGATTCAAAATCATTTGACTATACAGCAGCAAAGGTGGGAGTAGACCTTAAAAAAGTAATCCCTCATGAAAAGGGAAAGAGTACACTGTCAGCAGGGGTAAGTTACACAAGACTTCTTACTGGTGCAGATGAAGAAAATATCACAGGAAGATTTAAAGGAGAAAATGCAACTGACTTTGATATTTTAGTAGCTCATAAGAATGAACACAGCATAGGACTTAATGCTAAGTATGCTCTAGAATTAGAAAACGGAATCTTGTTTGATGTAAAAGGAAGCTACTCAGTAGAGAGAGATTCACATAATGGAACTGGAAAAAACAGAAACAAAGGTGAATGGATAGTAGGAGCAGGACTAGGGTATAAGTTCTAGAAAACAAGGAGAAATTAATTATGAAAAAGGTTCTTTAAATCTGAATAAACAAAAAAGTGTTCCCTTTTATCTATAAAGGTGAACACTTTTCTGATATTACTATCATGGTAGTGGATCACCAAATTATGGTTCGCCTTTAGGGTAGCGAGTCACCCAAATCATCATTCATATTTAAGGTAGGGAAACACCTATTATTATTTTTTATCATATCACAATAAGAAGAAGTCAAAATGTAACATTGTTATAAAATGGTTCGCTAGATAAATTCTAGTCAAATATTTACTCATCATCTATCTTAATATACATTGGAATGCATCCGTCTAAATATCTTTTGTTATTGGCAATCATAAAATCTCCAAAATATTCAAATTTACGTCTTCTATAAAGAGATTCAGCTTCTGGAACTGAATAAAGTGTTATAAATGTTATTCCAATTACTTCAATAATATCATTAGTTATATATTCTAAAACTTTAGTAAATAAAAAATCACTTAAATAAAATTTTATTCCTTCTTTTTTTGAAATTTCACTCCAATACATATGATGAAATTCAGAGTCTAATGCAAAATTAGCTATTTCTACTCCAGAAGCATTATATCTCTGTTCTTCTTCTTTAACTCCTTTTCCCTCTTTATAACTAATCAAAGAAACTCCTGAAGCACTTAATGAAAAAAATCCAAGTATTTTTTTAGAACCTTCATCATCATAAATAAATAAGTATGTTCTTGTTCCACGTTCATATATTGCATCATTAATTAAAAAATCATCCAATATTTCATTTCTACATGAAAAACCCTTAACTAAATCATAATTATCTCTAGTTAAGGGTTGCATTAATAATTTATTTTCATCTATTTCATTTACATATTTGAACATTTTTTATCCAGCTCCATAAGTTCTTTCATAATTTTTCTAGCTTCGGCAATAGCTGACTTTGCATTTTTTTCTTGTTTTTCATTAATAATTTTCATAAATTCTTTTGTTTTGTTAGGTGCTACAATAAATGGTATATTAGGTTTTCTAACAGATCTTATCATACTATCACCTCCTTCTTTATTTATATACATTTATATGTATTTTGTACATATATAATAACATATTATAAAAAAGAATTCAATCGAAATCTTGACTGAAAAATCAAAAAATCCTTGATTTCACTGGACTAAATTATTTTTTTGACAGTTAGAAATCTATCTTTTTCTCGTTATAGCAGCATTTCTCTTTTTTTAATATAAAAAAATTAAAAAACAAAAATAGTTATATATTTATATTAATTGATAGCTTTTTCTATTGCTTTTAAAAGAGCATAAATATCATCTGGGTATACTTCACCAATATTTCCAATTCTAAAGCTATCTATATCTGTAACTTTTCCAGGGTAAATAACAAATCCTTCTTTTTTTAATTTATAGTAAAAGTCTTCAAAATTATAATCTGGAGATTTTGGTGCAAAAAAAGTAGTAATTATTGGAGATTGGTATTCTTCAGGAATAAGAGATTTAAATCCTAAATTTTTCATTCCATTTCTTAAAATAACATTATTTTTTCTATACCTTTTTTCTCTTTCTACTATACCACCTTCTTTTTCAAGTTCTAAAAGAGCTTGATAGAATGCTCTTACTGTATGTGTTGGGGAAGTGAATCTCCATTTGCCATTATTTTCCTCCATAACTTTCCATTGACTATAGAGATCAAGAGAAAGAGAACGAGCCTGCCCTGAACAAGTTTCTAAGATATCTCTTTTACATATAATAAAAGAAAATCCAGGAACTCCTTGAATACATTTATTTGAAGAACTAATTAAAAAATCAGCTTTTACCTCCTCAATATCTATTTCTATTCCACCAAAACTTGACATAGCATCTACAATATATATTTTATTAAATTCTTTTACTAATTCTCCTATTTTTTCAATGGGATTTAAAATTCCACTTGTAGTTTCACTATGTACTACAGATACATGAGTGATATCTGGATTAGACTCAAGTATTTCTCTCACTCTGTTGATATCTATAATATCTTTATCGCCAAATTTTTCTATGATATTATTTATTTTTAAAACCTGAGCAATTTCTCCCATTCTATCTCCATAAGCACCATTTGATAGAATTAATAATTTTCCATTTTCAGGAATGGAAGTACCAATGACAGATTCCACTCCAAAGGAACCACTTCCCTGCATAAGAACAGAAGTATATTTATTATAATTTCCTGAAGGTACAACTAATTTGACCAATCTTTCTCTTATTTCCTGAACTATATTGTTATATTCTTTATCCCAAGTACACCAGTCTTTGAGCATAGCTATTCTTACTCCATTACTTGTAGTTAATGGTCCTGGTGTTAAAAGCAGATATGGTTTTTCTAGATATTCTTCTAAAGTATGCATTCTTAATTCCTCCCATTTATCTATTTTAGGCTCTTTCGCCATTTATTAATTTTTTGTTAATGATATCTATTATATATGGAACTTTTGAAATATCTTCTATTACAAAATGAGCTCCAGCAGAAAGCATTTTTGAAGCAGTTTTTTCCATTTTTTCTTTTAATTCATTTTCAGGGAGGGAATTGACTTCTTCAAGGGATAATCCTAGTTCACTGCTTCCCCTTAGTATTCCAACTGTCCACACTTTTGCATTTCTTCCTTCTTTAATATCAGAAATGGTATCTCCAATTTTCACAACACAATCTGTATCCTCTTCTCCAAGAATAAGCATATTTTGATATATCATATATGGAGCAGGTCTTCCAGCTGGAACAGCATTAGGAGTAGTATAGTAATCTGGAAAGTATCCCTGAGATTTTGCACCAGTAGTGATAATCTCCATCATTTCCTGTGTGTATCCTGTTGTTGAACCTATTTTCAATCCTCTTTCTCTCAAAATATTTACAGTTTCAATACAGTGTGGAACAGGTTCAGTATAGTCAGCAAGTATTTTAAAAAGCTTGTTTTCAAAATTTTTATAAAGCTCGTCTATATCATTTTCGTTCCACATTCTATTATATTTTTCTTTCCATAGAGCAGTGACTCTATCAAGTGACAGCATAGCTTTGATATGATCTATTTTCAACATTCCCATAGGGCCTCTTGCTTCTTCCAGAGTTACATCTATATTTTTTTCTTTGAATATTTCAATAAAAACTTTTACTGGAGCAAAGCAGCCATAATCTACAGTAGTTCCAGCCCAGTCAAAAATTATTAGATTTATTTTTTTCATAATTAAACATTCTCCTTTTTTATTTTATTTTTTCTTTTTTGTAAAAAGTTTAAAATTACTTGATATATTATTTTAATTATTACATTTGTTAATAGTATGATTATAGACATTGCAGAAGCTTTTGCAATCTCTCCAGTATCATCTAAATTGATTACTGCAATAGAAAGCAGACTCAGATTTGATGTATAAAGGAATACAAGAGCTGAAATAGTTACCATAGAATTTACAAAATAATAAAAGAATATCTCTAATATTGATTCTAGACACATTGGAAAAGTTACGTTGAAAAATGTTTTGTACCATGGAATTCCCATAGAAAGGGAAACTCTTTCAAATTCTTTATCTAATTTCTTTAAGGCTGTGTTAGCTGTTAAAAAAGATATTGAATAAAAATGTATTACATTTGCCAACACCATTATCCAAATGGTTTTATATATTGAATTAAAGGGATTCATTATATTTATATTTAAAAAAGGTATTGTAAAATAACTTTTATTGAAAAAGAATATAAATGAAATTCCTATTACCATTCCAGGAAGTGCTAAAGGGACAAGAGAGAGAAAATATATAATTTTATCTTTTAAAGTCTTATTTTCTTTTTTCTCAATTAAATAGGCACTCATAAATGTCATAAAAGTTCCAAATATTCCCGAAAGGATTGCTAGAATAAATGAATTTTTAAAAAATATCTCAATTCCACCATTATAATCGTAAAATTTAAAATTATTTAAACTAAAGCTAAGATTATAAGGCCATAATTTTGAAAAAGCAGAAACAAATATGGTAATAAAAATTGAAAGTATAAAAAAACAAATTAAAATAGTATAAATATAGAAAAAAGCATCTCGTATCTTATTTTTTTTAGCTCTATAAACAATAGATTTAGCATTGAGAACGACTCCCTGTTTTTTCTGTATTTTCTGATCAATGAAAAATGCTATTACAGATGGAATAAGAAGTATGATGCTGACTACAGCACCCATTGCCATATTATTTTGCCCAACTACTTTTATATATACATCTGTAGCAAGAACACTATAGTTTCCCCCGACTACTTTTGGAGCACCAAAATCTGTAAAAGAAAGTATAAATGCTATAATAAAAGAAGATATCATTCCATATTTCATATTTGGAAGAGTGATGGTAAAGAATTTCCTGAAATTGCTTGTTCCTAACATATCAGCAGCTTCATACAGCCTGTAATCAGTTGAGGAAAGTGCAATATTTAATACTAGAAATATTTGTGGAAAAATATATAGAACTTCTGCTATTATTATTCCAGTGGCACCATAGAGATTGATATCAAAAGCAAGCTGAGGAAATTTATCAAAGAAACCAGTAGTAACAGCTCCTTTTCTTCCAAAAAGATATACAAGAGATATCCCATGCATCATTGTAGGAGCAAAGAGAGGCATAAGGGCTATATATTTGAATATATTCTTATATTTGATTGTGGTTCTCTGGATACCATAAGCATAAATAAAAGCCAATAATAGAGAAATTATGCTTGATGCTGCTGAAATAGTAAAAGTATTTTTTAATGAAATGAGAAGATTTTTATTAGAAAAATATTCTTTAAAATTGCCAAGTCCAATAAATTCCCCAGAATTATTTTCAAAAGATTTTATCAATAAAAGCCCCAAAGGAAAAACTATAATAATGATTAAAAATATAAGAATAAACCATGTAAATATTTCTCTGATAATTTCATCTTTAGTTTTTTCCATTTATGATACCTCATTTTTAAAATCTAGATAGAAGTTTTCATCAAATTCAAGGAAAAATTTATTTCCTTGTTTTAGAGTTTCTTCGTTTATAAAATTGCAGGGAACTTCGACTTTTAATATTTTATCTCTATTTTTGAAAAAAAGCCTGTAGGAAGGACCTAAATATTCCCAACTTTCTATCTCTCTCATTATAAATTTATTCTTATTATTTAATATATTTGAAACTATTTTTACGTGCTCTGGACGGATAGCTTTGCCATTTTCCAGAAAATTTATTTTACCTATAAAATCAGCAGTAAAAGATGAATTAGGTTTTTCATATATTTCTCTTGGAGTTCCCCATTGCATTATTTCCCCATCTTTCATAATCATAATTTTATCTGACATAGATAATGCTTCCTCTTGGTCATGAGTTACCATAATGGTAGTAAGACCAAGTTTTTTTTGAAGTGATTTAATATCATTTCTTAACTTTTCTCTTACTTTTGCATCTAAAGCAGAAAGAGGCTCATCTAACAGCAGTATATCTGGTTCAAGGGCGACTGCTCTGGCAAGAGCAACTCTCTGCTGCTGTCCTCCACTCATTTCATTTGGATATTTATTACTTATAGAAAAAAGTCCTACCATTTCTAATACACTTTTAACTTTCTTTTCTATCAAATCTTTAGGCATTTTTTTATTTTTTAATCCATAGGCTATATTTTCCCAAGTTGTCATATTAGGAAAAAGAGCATAAGACTGAAAAACAATAGAAAAATTTCTTTTAGATGGATGTAATATAGAGATATCCTTACCTTTTAGAAATATATTTCCAGAATTAAGTTCTTCCAGTCCTGAAATAACTCTCAATAAAGTTGTTTTTCCACAACCACTTGGACCAAGAAAGGAGATAAACTCACCTTTTTCAATAGATAAACTTATGTTTTTTAATACATGAAATTTACTATAATATTTATTTACATTTTTTATTTCTAAGTAACTCATATTTCCTCCAGAATAAGGATACCCTTATTTTTGTTCAGCTTTTGCTCCGAATTTTTCACTCCATTTATTTAAGATAGTATTTTTATTTTCTGCAAGCCATTTAAAATCATTTTTTACAAGATGGCTTACTGGGTCAACTGGATAACCATCAGGAACTGGATTATTAATATCAATACTTGTGATGGCATATTGAGTACCATATAATTTCATCATTTCTTCTGAAATAGCCCAATCAAGAAATATTTTAGATTCATCTTTTATATCTTTTTTATTGATAAGAGCATTGGCCTCTGAATCCCAACCAGAACCTTCAGCTGGAAAAATTACTTCAATAGGATTTCCTTCATTCATAAGTTTAACGCTTGGGTAATCATAAGAAATACCAATGGGGTATTCTCCGTTGGCAGCTTGTTTAGCTGGCTTTGAACCTGAATGAGTATAAACACCTATATTTTCATGAAGTTTCTCCATATATTCCCATGCTTTCTCTTCTCCCATTATTTGAATAAATCCAGCTATAGCAAGAAAACCAGTACCTGAAGAAGCAGGGTGAGGCATTGAAATCAGTCCTTTATATTTTGGATTTAAAAGGTCTTCATAAGTTTGGGGAATTGGTAGTCCAAGTTTTGCAAGTTCATTTTTATTTACAGCAAAAGTTGCCATCCATGCATTATTTCCTACCCATACAGGTTCTTTTGCAGAATCCTTAAATTTAGCATCAACTTTTTCTAATCCTTTAGGAGCATAAGGTTTTAAAAGATTTTCTTTATCCAGCATAAGTAATCCAGTAGCAGCAGTTCCCCATACTACATCAGCTTGAGGATTATCTTTTTCAGCCAGAATTTTTGTGATAAGGACACCTGTTGAATCACGAGTTATATTTATTTTGATGTCAGGATAATGTTTTTTAAAATTTTCTAAAAACATTGGAATCTGCTCATTTTCAAGTGCAGTATAGACATTGATTTCTTTTGGTTTTTGAGAAGTAGTATTTTCTTTAGATTGACAGCTTGTTAATAAGATTCCTGCAAAAAGAATAGTTAAAAATTTTTTCATTATTTTCCTCCATATGTTTAATTTGTATTTTTATATTTTTTTCTAGTTTAAGACAGAGATGTTAATGAAGTTTTAATTTGAAGTAAAAAAAAAGTGAAAAGCAACTTCACATTAAATTTACACAAAAGTATTGATTTTTTTACAGAGAAATAATAGAATGAAGAAATATAGAGAAAAAATATAGAGAAAATATAGAAAAAAAGTAACATGGGAGGAAAGGGAATGTGGTTTGTATTTGCATTGATGTCAGCAGTATTTGCAGCACTTACATCTATTTTTGCTAAAATAGGAATAGAGGGTATAAATTCAAATTTAGCAACTGCTATAAGGACAGTGGTGGTATTATTTATGGCTTGGGGAATGGTATTTTTTACTGGAACTCAAAATCAAATTGGAAATATAGGGCAGAGAAGTTGGATATTTTTAATTTTATCAGGAATGGCAACAGGATTTTCATGGCTTTTTTATTATAAAGCACTTCAAATAGGAGAAGCTTCAAAAGTTGTACCAATAGATAAATTTAGTGTAGTAATTGCTATGGTAATGGCTTTTGTGATATTAAAAGAAACAGTTACATTGAAGACTGTTTTAGGTGGGGTATTTATAACAATAGGAACATTTATTATGATATTATAAAAAGAGGTTGACTAACTAAAAAACTAAGATAAATTTTAGAAATTTTGAAATCAGAGTGAAATAAGTTTCCAGTAATTAAGCAGTTAAGCAATTTTAACTGCTATAATTATTGAGATACAACAGGAGAGCTGTTGTAATCCTTCAAATATTCTCTTATATTTTATGAACAAAATTAATAATAAATATTTTTACTGGAAAAATTCTAAAATTATACTTCTTTTAATGAGCCAACCTCTCATTTAACTTTATAATATATCGTTTAATTTATAATCTGTGACTATATTTTCAGATTCAGTGATAAATTTATCTAAAAATTCTATATGTGCTTTTATGCTTTCTTTTCCAGGTCCTCCAAGAGTACAACGTTTTTCTACACAATTTTTAATAGATATCATTTCATAAATATCGTTTTCAAATAATTCAGAAAACTCTTTATAAGTATTTATAGAGATTTCCTCAAAAGTAGTATTGTTGTCAATACAGTAAGCTACCATACTTCCAACTATTTTATAAGCATCTCTAAAACTCATTCCTTTTTCAGTCAGATAATCAGCTACATCAGTTGCATTGATAAATCCTTGAGCTGCAGCAGCAAGAAGTCTTTCTTTTTTTATAGTCATAGTATGAATCATTCCATTGAATACAGCCAGACATCCTTTTACTGTATCAAGGCTGTCAAAGAAATTTTCTTTATCTTCCTGCATATCTTTATTATATGCAAGAGGAATTCCCTTCATAGTTGTAAGTAAAGCCATTAAATCACCAAAAACTCTTCCACTTTTTCCTCTTATAAGTTCAGCAGCATCAGGATTTTTCTTTTGTGGCATAATACTGCTTCCAGTAGAGAAAGAATCACTTAACTCTATGTAGCCAAAGTCGTTAGAACTATAGATTATTATTTCCTCACAGAAACGAGAAAGATGTACCATAATAAGTGCAAAAGCATTCATTATTTCAATAAGGTAATCTCTGTCGCTGACACTATCCATGCTGTTCCAAGTAGGAGAAGAGAAACCAAGTATAGAGCTCGTGAAGTTTCTATCTAAAGGATAAGTAGTCCCAGCCAGAGCAGCAGATCCAAGTGGTGATGTATCAGCTAAAGCAGCAGCATTTTTAAGCCTGATAAAATCTCTTCTAAACATTTCAGCATAAGCTAAAATGTAGTGTGAAAAAGAAACTGGCTGAGCTTTTTGAAGATGAGTAAACCCGGGCATATATGTAGATATATTTTCTTTAGCGATTCCATTTATAATTTCAAGCAGATCAAGAAGCTGTGCCTGTACTTTAACTATTTCCTCTTTTGTAAATAATTTCATATCTAGAGCAACCTGATCATTTCTGCTTCTTCCAGTATGTAGTTTTTTTCCTACATCTCCTATTCTATCTATAAGAATTTTTTCAATATTCATATGAATATCTTCATACTCAATAGAAAAAGTTATTTTTCCATCTTCAATGTCAGTAAGTATTTCTTTAAGAGTTTTTTCTATAAGTTCACAATCAGCAACAGGAATTATTCCCTGCTTTCCCAGTCCTCTAACATGGGCTATACTTCCCATAATATCATATTTATAAAGCCTTTTATCAAAGTTTATTGATGAATGAAAGTCAAGAATAAGATGACTTGCCTTTTCTTTAAATCTCCCAGAAAAAAATTGCATTATAACATCTCCTTAAAATTATTTATTTCCTTGTTTTATTTTTATAACCGTTAAAATTGTAAGTTGTAAAATAATAGCTACAACCAGTACAATATAGCTTTGGAAAAATCCTCCTATAAGAAAAGTTCCTAAAGAAATTACTCCATTGATAGCTGCATAATAAAATTGAGTTTTTACATGCTCAATGTGACTGCAGCCAGAACCAGCAGAAGCAAGTATAGTTGTATCTGATATAGGAGAAACATGATCCCCAAATAATCCACCAGATAGGATAGAACCAATAGTTACATACAGAGGAGCATTAAGTGCTACAGTCATAGGAATAACTATAGGAATCATTATACTGTATGTTCCCCAAGAACTTCCAGTAGAAAATGATATTATACATCCAAGAAGAAAAGCTATCATTGGAATAAAACCTGAATTAAGGTTTATACTTTTTATAAAATGAACTATGTAATCAGCAGAACCAAGATTTTTATTGATAGTTCCTAAAGACCATGCAAGTATAAGAATTATAGTTATTTGAGTCATTTTATTTATACCATTTAGGTATATTGAAAATATTTCATTAAAAGTTTTACTTTTGTTTATTATCATCATAACAGAAAGAACAATAGCTGCATACAAATATCCACTGCTTAATGCTGCTCTGAATTCACTTCCAGAGAATCTTCTAAACATAAAATCAAATCCAAGCATAGAAAATAATGTGATTAAAAGAACCAGTATTGGAAGCCATACATAGATAGGCTTAGCATTTTCTACAATATACTCTTTTTTCTCTAAAACTTCAAGTTCTGTATCATTAAATATATCATCTTCTACTTTTTTCATAGGTCCAAAATCAAGCTTCATAAGAGCCAGAGCAGGAACAATAGTAAGAGCAAGAAGAGGATATGTATTAAATGGAATTGCTTTCACAAAACTTTCATAGTCTGAAAGATTTAAATTTAAATTTTCAAATTTGAAGAAGCCCTATGATAAAAACTCCCCACCCTATAAAAGGTACTAATACTGCTACTGGTGATGAAGTAGTATCAAGAATAAAAGCAAGTTTCTCTTTAGATATTTTTAATTTTTTGAAAAATGGAGCAAATATTGGTCCAACAATCAATGGAGTACCTAAATCAGAAAAGAAAATAACTATTCCTGCAAGATATGCTGAAAGTTGAGCTTTAGTTTTAGAATTGATATATTTACCAACACTTTGAGCAAAAGCATAGGCTCCTCCTGATCTCATCATAAGTTCAATAAATCCACCTATGAATACCATTAAAACAATAACTCCAGCATTATAACTGTCAGTCAGCTGTTTTACAAAATAATCTGTCATTAGTGTTTTTGTTGTGAGAAGAGGATTATAGTTTAAAAGTATAAGAGCCCCCAAAAAGACACTGCTGAAAAGTGATAAAATTACATTTTTAGTTTTTATTGCCATAGCAACTGCTACTATGATAGGCAATATAGATAAAAACCCATAGTTTTCCATAAAGAATTCCCCCTTGAAATTAAGTTATAATATAAAAAGCCAGCCAAATAAATGACTAGCTTGATTTTAATAAAAAAGCCAATAGACAAACTATTGGCTAAAAAACTTTTTTATGCTCATAAAAATAAAAATTTTATCTTTAATCTTTTCCAAAAGAAATATAATCAATCAGCCATTGAAAGTGGAATATTAATTTTATAAGTTAGATATACCTTGACTTTCACGCCTCAATAACATTTTATTTCCCCCATTTTTATTTTTTATCTAAGTTATACTACTAAAAAAAAATGAATATGTCAATAAAAAATTATTTTAAAATATTATATATTGCATCTATATCTAAATTATTTCTAAGTAAATCAGCTAATTTATTATATTCATTTTCTTTAAATTCGGAAAATTCAAAAAGTTCATCCAAGGGATTTAATCCTTTTCTCTTTCTGATATTATTTAAAAATATTCTGGTAAATTTACTGTTATCAAAGATTCCATGTATATATGTTCCGAAAGCATTATCTTTTGCAAGTACAGTATAATCAGTTTCAACAGTAAGATTTTTTTCACTTCCATGTGTAATCCCCTGATGAATCTCATATCCTTTTATATGAAGTCCATTACATCCATATAATAGTTCACAGTCAGATTCAGAAAGTGTTTTTTCTACCTGTTTTGTATATTTTGTTTTTTCCATTGTAGTAACAGTATCCATTATTCCAAAACCTTCAGTTTTTTCTATATCACTTTCAATATGGTGAGGGTCAAAAATTTCTTTTCCCATCATTTGAAAACCACCACATATACCTACTACTGTAGTTCCAGTGGAATATAATTTTTTTATTTTATCAAAAATACCATTAGCTTTTAATAGCTCAAGATCAGAAAGAGTATTTTTACTTCCAGGTAGGATAATTATATCCTCTTCTCCAAGCTGTTCAGGACTGTATACATAATTTAGTGCTACATCTGAATATTGGCTTAAAGCATCAAAATCTGTATAATTAGACATTTTATTAGTTCTAATTACACTGATGTTTATATCTCTTTTTTCATTAGTATTAGCAGTCAGTTTTTTAGCTAAAACATCTTCTTCTTCAATATCAAGTTTTTCATAAGGGACTACACCTAAAACTTTTATATTCATACCTTCATCTTTCAGTTTTTTTTCAAACATATCTATACCAGGTTTTAAAAGCTCTAGATCACCTCTAAATTTATTAATTATAACTCCCTTTATTCTTTTTCTGTCATTTTCATCAAGTAAGGCAATAGTTCCATACAGTGAAGCAAAAACTCCACCAGTTTCAATATTTCCAACTAAAATAACAGGAGCATCTACAAGTTCAGCCATTCCCATATTTACCAAATCCCATTTTCTAAGATTAATTTCAGCTGGACTTCCTCCACCTTCAAGTACTCCAATATCAAAATTTTTTTCTATTATTTCATAATTTCTTTTTGCAATAACTTTTAACTTGTTAGAATTTGAAAAATAATCTACAGCATTCATATTTGTGTCAGGAATTCCCTCAATAATAATTTGTGAATTATTATCAGAATTAGGTTTTAGAAGTATTGGATTCATAAAAGCTCTGGGAAGTTCCATAGCTGCTTCAGCTTGTACAACCTGAGCTCTTCCCATTTCTAATCCATCAATATCCACAAAGGAATTCAGAGCCATATTTTGAGATTTAAAAGGAGAAACTCTATATCCATCTTGGGCAAAGATTCTACATAATCCAGCTGTAATAATACTTTTTCCAACAGATGAACCAGTTCCTTGTATCATAATTTTTCTATGCATAATACACCTCTATTGATATTTTCTTTCAATTAATGGTATCATAGTTTTATATATAATTTCAACAACTAAAAAATATATGGATAAAAAGCAAAACTTTTAATATTTGAATATAATCTCAAAGATATTGACAAAAATATTTAAAGATTATATTATTAGATTAATAAAAATAAAAAATAGGTGCTTATTTGAGCTTAATAAAGGAAGTTGGGTGTAAATCCCACACAGCGAAAGCTACTGTATAGAGGACGAAATCATAATATGCCACTGGGAAACTGGGAAGGGATGAAAGTAGGATGAATCTGAGTCAGGAGACTTACCATTAGAGAAGAATATATGGAAATATATTTATCCAATAAGGTAGGAAAGCTATTTTATTGGATTTTTTATTTGGAGGGGTTTTAATGAAAAAGATACTTAATATAACAGATTTTTCTACTAATGAAGAAAATAAAAAAATGATGAAATATTATTGTGATAATTATAAATTTAAAGGATTTGAACTTATAAAATTTGATTTGCGAAAAGACAATACTTCTTTAAAACCTTTAATAAATGGATATCATATGAGATTTTTTCCTATGTGGCTAGATATTTATCTTGGAAAATATAAAATATTAAAAGAAAAATTTAAGGAGAAGCAAGAGATATTTTATTGGTGTGGTGGAAACAGCAGACAGGAATTAATTGATTATTATAAAAAAGAACTGGAAACGGCAGAAAAACTCAAAGTAGAATATGTTGTATTCCATGCCTGTTATGTAGATGATGAGGGAAGTTTGACATATGAATTTTCATATTCAGATAAAGAAGTTCTTCAAAATGTTGTTGATTTGATAAATGAAATTTTTGAGGATAAAAAATATAAATTTAAACTTCTTTTAGAAAATCTATGGTGGCCAGGTTTAAAACTGACTTCAAAAGAAGAGATAGAATTTCTATTAGAAAATATAAAATATGAAAATATTGGTTTTATGCTTGATACAGGGCATATGCTTAATAATGAACCTAAGCTTAGAACAGTTGATGAAGGAATAGAGTATATTGAGAAAAATATTGCTGAAATAGGAGAATTAAAAGAATATATAAAAGGTGTCCATTTGAATTTTTCCCTATCTGGAAAGTATTTAGATGATGCTATAGAAAGGCATAAAAATTCAGTAATTGAAAGAGAAAAAACTTTGAAAAATATATATAGTCATGTAAGTCAGATAGATCAGCATCTTCCTTTTGAAGATACAAGAATAATAAAAATATTAGAAAGTTTACCATTGGATTGGGTGGTATATGAATTTATATATTATAACAATGCTGATCTTGAAAATAAGGTAAAATCTCAAGATGAAATATTAAAAACTTTAAATTTAAGTTAACAGAAACTAAATAAAAATTGGGAGGAAAAATGAAAAGAGTTTTAATGGCAGCTGCAATATTAATAGTAAATACACCAATAATGGCAGAAGAAAACATAGCTAGCCAAAGGTTAAATGAAACAGTTATTTCTACAGAAAATTTTGAAACGAGTGTTTTGGATACTGCTAAAAATGTGACTATTGTAACTCAGGAAGATATTCAGAATAAGGGAGCTAGCACAGTGGCAGAAGCACTTAAAGGAGTTCCAGGTTTAACAGTAAATTCTTTGGGAGGCTCAGATCCTATCTTTGATTTAAGGGGTTCAGGAGCTACAGCAAAAAGCAATACATTAGTATTACTTGATGGAATTCCTTTGAATGCTGTAGATGGAACATATAATACAAGTGGGATACCTGTTGCTCAAATAGATAAAATAGAAGTAATTCCTTCAGGTGGAGCTGTGATGTATGGAGATGGAGCTACTGGTGGAGTGATAAATATTATTACTAAGTCACCATTAGATAAAAATAATTATGGTAATATAGATATGGAAATTGGATCATGGAATACAAGAAAAGGAACTGTAAATTATGGAACCAAAATAAGAGATAAATTTCTTTTTGATTTATCTTATAATAATTATAAAAGTGATGGATATAGAAGTTTAGATTCTAGATATGCCAGTGGGGATACTAGAGAATCAATATGGCTAAGAGGAAAATATTTACTTGATGATGGATATTTTGAAGCAAAATATAATTATGGAAAAAATAAAGATAGCTGGACAAGTGCTTTAACAAGAGAACAATTTGAAGAAAATCCAAAACAAACTGGAAAAGATGCTGGAAAAGAATTAAATAAAACAAATAACTACATGATGACATACAATAAGAAAATAGGAGAAAACTTATCATTTTTAGTATATGGTGGTTATGATACTAAAAAATTATCTCCAAAAGCTACTTGGGGAGATAGCAGAACAGATATAAAGCAGTACTATATAAAACCACAGATAAAATATAATTATGGAAAAGAGAGCTATTTAATTCTAGGAGGAGATTATAAAAAATCAGAAGTAGAAAGGTTTACCTACAAAACAAAATTAGAAAAAGAATCTTTTGCAGGTTACTTAATTAATAAAACTACAATTGGAAAGTTGCAATTAAGCCAAGGGTATAGAAGAAGTAATGATAAGTATAATGATAAATCAGTTATGTCTAAAGGAGATTTAGATAAAAAATTTGATAATGATTCTTTTGAATTTGCTGTTAATTATTTGTATTCAGATACAGGAAGTGTATACTTAAGTTTTGTTCAAGGATTTAGAACACCAAATGCAGATGATTTAGGATATTGGTATGGGGATATTGATGCTCAAGAAACAAAAGCTTATGAGTTAGGAATAAAAGATATGTATAAAAATACTTTTATTTCATCATCAATATTTTTGATAGATACAGATAAGGAAATTTATTATGAAAAAGTAAGTGGTTATGGTGGAAAAAATAGAAATTTTGATGGAAAAGTAAGAAGAATAGGAGGACAAGTTTCTTTGCAGCATTATTTTGATAAGTTAACTTTAAGAGAAAGTATTTCATATATTCAGCCAAAAATTACAAGTGGAATACATGATGGAAAAGAATTTGCAGGAGTAGCAAGATGGCAGGGAAATATAGGAATATCATATAATATTTTATCAAATATTATTTTTAATATAGATGGATATTATTTTGGAAAAGCATACAATAATGATGATTTCTCTAATAGATTAGGAAAAAATGATGACTATATTACTGTTGATACAAATATTAGATATAATTTCAATAATGGATTTGAAATATATGGGGGAATAAGAAATTTATTTGATAAAGAATATGCAAGTGCTGTTGTAACAGCTGGAACTGGAGAAAAAGTGTATCATCCAGCAGATGGAAGAAGTTATTATGCAGGATTCAAATACAATTTTTAGGATGATGCAAATAGATGAGGTTGTTGCAAATAGATGATTTTTAATCATTTATTTGAACAACTCCTTTTTCTCTGGTTTGAGATATTGGAAAGGTAACAGCCTCATTTTAAAATTAAAGGATAAGTGATAATAATGATAAAAAAGTTTTCAATAATAATTTTCTTACTTTTTTCTATTGTATCTTTTTCTAAAGAATATAATAGAATAGCTTCTGGAAGTCCAGCAATAACAGAGATATTATATGAATTGGGATTAAAAGATAAAATAATTGCTATGGATAAAAATTCTGACATAAAAGAATTAGATGATATGAAGATACCAAAAGTGAGTTTTTACAATATGAATACAGAAAGTATTTTTTCTTTAAAAGCAGATTTGATAATCCTTTCAACTTTTAATAGAGCAGACAGAGAAGATTTTATTGAGTTTATGAGAAAAAAAGGAACAGATGTTATTTATATTTCTGATATAAAAAGTATAAAAGATATTTATGATTGTATAAGGGAGATAGGAGAAAAGACAGAAAGGAAATCTGAAGCAGAAAAAATAATTTCTAGAATGGAAAAAGAAATAAATGAAGTACAAGAAATAAGTAAAAATATAAAAAAGAGGAAAAAAGTATATTTTGAAATTTCTCCATTTCCATCTATGTATACATTTGGGAAAGGTGTATTTATGAATGAAATGTTGGAAATTGCAGGAGTAGAAAATATATTTAATGATAAAACTGGGTGGTTTATACCAAGCTTGGAAGTCATAGCAGCAAGAAATCCTGATATAATATTTACCAGTACTTACCAAGTAGCTGATCCAGTAAAAGAAATCATTGATAGAGGTAATTGGAATATAATAAAGGCTGTAAGAGAAAAGAGAATATACCCAATAAGCAAAGAAGCTGTAAGACCATCAACCAGAGTAACAGAAGTGATAAAAAAAATATCAGAAATCAGTTACCCAGAATATTATAAAAAATAGATATAATGTATTTAGTAAATATAATAATTTACATATTTGGTATGTTTTAGGTTGGGGATATAGTCCTTATAAAAAAATAAAATATCTGTAAATTAGAAATAGGATCAAAGACATTGGGAGTCTTTAATCCTATTTCTAAATTTGGTTAAATTTAAAATACAGTAACACTTCAAGGAAAGGGTCATCTTTATAATATCATTACTTTAATATTTTGTCAACAAATATTTTGATAATCAAAAATATTTTTTTATAAAGCTTTTAATATATAAAAATATATGTAGCAAATTATACTTAAATGAAAGAACTTTACATTTTGTTGGACTGTAATGATTTCTTTCTTAAAAATTGATAAATAAAAGAACTTATAAAAGTATTCAATGTTCCAATAAGTAATGTAATTAAAATATTTTTTAGTAGACTAGATATATTAAAGAAATCCAAGAATGTTCTTGTAAATACTACAACAAATGGAGTTGTAAGGGAAAAATTGAAATAAAAACTAATAATGCTATAAATAAAAAAATATTTAAATCTGAAATTTTTATCTCTTAACCAGTAAATAAAAATAATAAAGTAAAAAGAAAAATACAGATACTTTTTTAAATTAAATAAATGTATATTTATAAAAAACTGAAACAGCCCAGTAATTAAAGTGAAAATAATTCCTAAAATAAGGAGAAAGCTATTAAATTTTTTGTCCATAAATCACCTCCTGACTAATGATAAATTTTATCATAAATTTAAAATGCTTACAAGTGATTTTAATGTGCTTTTAAATGAAATAGAGGGTATCTCCAAAGTATTGAAATGATTAAAATTATGTTTATAATGAGGAGTATTTATAATTTTTTATAGAGAAAATATTTTTATTTTTATTCAGATTATAGGTATAAAAAACTTTTATAAAAAGAGTGTTATTTTAAAGGGAAAACATAGAAAATATTGTAAGAAAATATTATAAGAAAATATTATAAGAAAATATTATAAGAAAATATTATAAAGGAATTTATATTTTAGAAAAGTAAAAAATGACTGCTAGTCAGCAGCCATCTTTATGTTATTATTTTTTCCACAAATAAATTTGTGCTTTTTCATAGCTATTTAAAGCCATAAACCAAAGTAATAAAGCATATACCAATGTATAAAGTCCTGTTTTTATTAAAAAGTTTAAATAATTAACTTCCACTAGATAAATATTTAAAATATATCCAAGTGCCATTCCAATTGCAATAGGTATTGACATGTGAAAAATATTTTTCCAAAATTTGATTATATCTAATTTTACTACAACTTTATAATAAATATTCATAACTATTATCTGTCCCAAAATAAAAGAAAATCCTGTAGCTATTGCACAGCCGATTACTCCTATTTTCTTTACCAAAATAATACTTAGTATTAAATTTAAAATAGCTATTATAAAATAAACTATCGATCTAAATTGGTGCATATTTTTGGCTTGCATTATACTTATACCAGTAGTTTGAATTAAGGGGACTGTTAATGGAATCATTATCCATAATGCAATACTGTATGCTTCAATGTACTCCTTTCCAACCCATAAAGTTATAAAATCTTTTCCGAATAATATAAAACCAGATGATATTAAACCCAGAAGAATATATTGTAATCTTCCAACCTTCAAAAATATTTCATCTACTTCTTGATGTTTTTCTTCTACTATTAATTTATTTATTCTAGGAAATAAAACACCTGAAACTGCTGATGCAAATCCCATATAAAGAGTATTGAAAATTGCTCCAACTGAGTATATTGCAATTCCTTGAACACCGATATATTTTGCTATTATAACTCTATCAGTTCCCCAATAAATTTGATCAATTAAGACATTTAAAAAAATAAAAAATGAGTATATAAATATTTCTTTTAAAATAATATTGTTAAATTTAGAAAATTTTATTTTCATACCCAATTTAAAAGCATAAATCATATCAAACAAATAAGAAATTAATGCAAAACATACAGTAGAAGCAGTTACTGCTATTAATCCAAAGCCATTTATCATTAAAATTGCTCCAACAATAGGATTCAATATTATTGTAATGAGTTTTATTCCTCTTTGATATATAAATTTTTCTTTAGATGTTAAATTAGTTGAAAAAATTCCCATAGGAAAGGAAATAATAACATTTAAAACCAATATTGTAAATACTGCTTTTGTTTTTTTTAGTTCCTCTATTGTAAAGCTTACTTTAAAAAATTTTTCTATATTGAAATATATATACACACCAATAATAAAAGCTATTGCCATTAAAATTGAGAAAATCATTAAGAACATTCCATTTAAAGATTTTTCTTCTTCTATCTTTCCTTCGGCCCGATATTTTGTTGTATATCTTAGCATTGTATTTCCTAAACCTAAGTTTAAAATGGAGATATATCCTATTATTGATTGAACTAATGAATTTATTCCATAATCTCCAGGACCTAAATATTTTATGTATAGAGGTGTATATAAAATTTGAATGACTGAGCTTACAATTATTGTCATCATTGAAAGAGTTGTTCCTATTTTTAATTCGTTCTTAGCCATAATCACCTCTATTTGCTATTTAAAAAACTATCTAATTTTAAAAAGTGTTTTTCTCCATCTTGAGCTGCATTTAAAAGAATATTCGGAGATAATACTTTATTTTCTCTAAATTTTGAAAAATTTAACTTTTCTAAATTTTCTAAAGAAACATAATTTTGTTCAAATTCTAAATCTTCTAAGACATTTGTCATTTTTTTACTGTATGCTATAGGAAATACAACTTTTTTAAGAACAAATCCCAATATCATAGCATGAAATCTTGTTGCAATAATACTATCAGATTTGTTTAATATTTCCAGTGCTTCATTTATATTTCCTCTATAAAAATACTTGGAAATATATTTATGCTGCTCAATTGGTATCATACTTAATAATTTTTTTATAGCCTCTTCATCTTTTTCACCTTGGCAAAAAGACATAAGTTTTACTTCTTTTCCACTTTTTATAATATCTAATACCAATGTTTTTAATTTACTAAAATATTCTGCTTCTATTTCTGAAAATTCTGGTTTTGCAGATGGTAAAATTATAGAAAATAATACGTAATTCTCTTTTTCTACTACATCTTGTTTTAGACTAAAGACTATGTCCTTTCCAAATCTTATATTTTCTAAATCTTTAAAAAGTTCATATGAATATTTTTCTCTAAAACATACATCTTTACATTTTTTAAAGAATTCATGATACATATTTTTAAAGGCTTCACTTTTATAAGGACCAAAATTTGCTCCTAAAACAAAGTAATTTTTTCCAAATTTTAAATTTCTTTCTCTAATTTTAAAATCTTCCTTTAAAAAATCATTTTCTATAAAAATTGAACCACCTATATTAACCACACCATCTAATTCTTTTAGTTTTAAATCTTCTAGAATATTTGGTATTCCAATTTTTTTTCCTAAATGGAACAATACTTTTTTTGTAAAAGTATCATTGTATAAAATTTTTAAATTGTTTGTTTTTATTCCTTTTAAATTTTTATATTCAGGGGTAGCAAAAAGATAAAACTCAGTATTTTCATATCTTTCACAAAGTATTTTTATAAAAAGATCATCTCCTAAGTTTAGCTGTGTATATGCTTTTATTAATATTTTTTTCATTATTTTTCACCTAATTTTCTTGTTAATATTTTTTTTAGTGGCTTAAGCCACAACATTTTTAGTCTGAAAATTCTGTAATAGTAATACATTTTTATATCTAAAGTTTCTATTCTATTTAATTTTTTTATTTCTTTTTTTATTTCCACATAATATTTTTTCCAATTTTCAATATTATTTTCACTTAATTTTTGAAGTACATCAAAGGGGTACATTATACCATGATATTTGAAGCATTCCCTAACTTTATTTATATTTTCTTTATATACTCCATTGCTTTTATAAAAGTTTATTAATTCATTTATAACAATATAAATATCAATTCTATTTTTATAATTATTTGAAACTGATTCTTGATTCATAAAATAATTATAATAGGGTTTATCAATAGATATGATATTTTTACTGTAGAAAAAACACATAAAATTAAAGAATAGATCTTCTCCTGCATAGACATCTAATAAAAATTTAATATTATTTTTATCTAATATTTCTTTTCTATAAATTTTATTCCATGGAGATGCAAACCAATCTGCTGTACAATCTACATAGTCATCTTTATTTTGCTTTTCAGAAACATTAACTATTGAAAGAAGATTTCCATTTTCATTAAGTTTTTTAAAACCACATATGACTATATCTGCTTTTTTTCTCTCAGCCTCATTTACCATATCTATATACATATCTTCATCTATCCAATCATCTGAATCTAAAAAAGTTATATATTTTCCTTTAGCTAAAGAAATACCTAAATTTCTGGCAGAACTGCAGCCACCATTTTCAACTTTTTTGAATATTATGTTCTTATTTTTTAATGACAACTCTAGACATATATCAGAAGTTTTATCTTTTGAACCATCATCTATAATTATTATTTCAATATTTTTTAATTTTTGATTTAAAATTGAATTTATACATCGTTCAATATATTTTTCAATATTATAAGCTGGGACTACAACACTTAACATTTTAACCTTCCTTATATAATTTTATTTTAAATTATATAATGAAGAATAAAATAATTCAAATAAATTTATAATCAATACAATACTAGTTGTTTAATCTTATAGTTTTTATAGTACTGGATTATTGATATAATATTAGCTGGAGGAAATATTAAATAAGTTATTAGAGAATTATAGATTTATGGAAATTATATTGGTTGAATATAAATATAAAGATGGATAGCAAAGAGATCTGTTCTTAGAGAAATGCAAGAAGCTTTAGGCATAGATAGAGAAAGAATAGTAGCTGGAGAAACTAAAATAAAAACTTAGAGAGGGAAGTTTAAAAAAAAAATTTACATATTTGGTATGTTTTAAATTAGGAGTTATTATGAGTTATCTCTAGAGGTAGAAAAATAAAATTTTAGGAGGTAATAAATTATGCAACAAATTGTATTAAAAAATGTTAAAATTGGAAATATTGTAAGAGATGTTACTTTTCAAGCAGATACAATAACTTCTTTTCCTAAAACTCTTGGGTATGTTTGTGAAGGAAATGTGACATGGGATGTTAATATTGATATGAATGATAAAACTTATGATTGTACTGGATATACTGGATTTACAAATAATGCCTTTAAAATCAGTAAAGTAAGATTAAACCTTACTCGTAGACAACCAGGAAATATTTCAAATAAAGTAGTTATTAGTTTTAGTTAATTATTCTTAAAATCAGGAAAATTAATTTTTTCCTGATTTTTTACAGTGTACAGTGATTTTATAAAAATACTTTGGCTATCTAAGTAACTTAATAAATATTTAATTTTGTACTATTTATTTGACATAGCTTATTTTTAAAGAGTTTTAAATGTATTGAGGTTTGGCTCAGGTTTGGTTCAAACCTCATTTTTTTAATTTATCAATCTTCTCAAACATACAACAAAAGCTCCCTTGAGAGTGAGAGCTTTTGTTCGTAGAAATTAAAATGTAATTTAAGGAAATGTCCTATGACAATATTATTATATCACATATAATTATTCTGTCAACAAATATTTTGAAAAACAAATAAAAAATAAATTTGTAGTTGTCATATAATAAATAAAAAGGTATAATTTAATATAGTATTTTGGGAGAGAGGTGCATAAATTATGAATAAAGAGTCTTCTATAGGAATTTTTGATTCTGGAATAGGTGGGTTAACTATATTAAAAAAGATAAGAGAATTACTTCCAAGAGAAAATATAATTTATTATGGTGATTGGAAAAATAATCCATACAGTGAAAAAAGTAAGGAGGATATACAGAATTTAAGCGCCAAGATAATGGATTTTCTTATTAGAAATAATTGTAAAGCTGTTGTTATTGGGTGTAGTATTTTTTCAGCTGCTTCTCTTGATTTTCTTAAATCTCAATATAATATTCCAATAATAGGTATGATAGAAGGAGGAGTAAAGTCAGCTATATTAGAGAGTAAGCAAAAGAAAATAGCAGTTATGGGTTCAGCTTTTACCATAAAATCTAATGTATATGAAGAAAGTATAAAAGAGATAGATCCAGACATAACTGTGTATCAAATTTCTTGTAAAGCCTTATGTGCAATGCTGGAAAAAGGTTGGGAAAATTATCCTGATAGAATGGAAATATTAGAAAGTTATTTATGTCAAATACCAGATACAGCAGATACTTTAATTCTTGGAGGAACACATTATCCTTTTATTTTAAATGATATAAGAAAATTTTTTAGTAAAAAAATAGTAGACTCTTCTGTAGAAAGTGCTATAGAATTATTTAGAGTATTGGGGCAGGAAGATTTATTGAGAGAGGGTTATAAAAAAGGAAGAATAGAATTTTATATTAATGGAGATAAAGAAGTTTTCAAAAATGTAGCTGAACAACTTTTTGAAAAAGAAGAAATAATAAATATGTTTTCATTATATTAATTAAAAGTTATAAATTTTAAAATAAAGATAGTAGTGCTATCTTTATTTTTTTTATTATATATAAAATATATTGTACAAAGTTTATATGATAGAGTATACTCAATCCTATAATATTAGTTTAGATAGAGGAGCAGAAAACAAGAGTATAACTATATTAGTCTGGCAGACATTTAAAATAGTTAGAAAGGGAATTTTGCCGAAATGGAAGAGAATTAGCCATTCTCTTTTGTTGGGAATATAGAGAATATCTATATTACTGTCATTGATTATCAATGGAGTGCTATCTGTGGGAAAGAGAATTTTTATGATATTATTTATATATAATATCATTTTTATGATTGTATTTATCACAGTTTAGCATTGAACTGTGATTTTTTTATTTTTAAGATAAAAATATAAATTGCGTTAATAAATATATTTTATTTTGTTTATACATATTTTTTACATAAATAATAGTATCTTGTATATATATATACTGTAAATTTTTTTTAGAAGATATATAAGAATGATATTAGGGATATAGAAAACAGATATTTGTTTTTTATTTTAATGTAGAGTATATAAAGAAGTATAAAATATTTTATTAAAAATACAAAAATATTTTAAAATGGGAGGAAGGAAAGATTATGATTAATGGAATTTGGTGTGGAATGATAATTATTGGAGTGATTGTATCTATAT
>OGJC01000525.1_pt1 | contig 33882 bp, 31 predicted proteins | sample 1571941 | NCBI WGS metagenome assembly OGJC01 (sample SAMEA2582100, study PRJEB24529) | metagenome | biome: Human gut stool | place: China | collected 2011 | reverse complement strand
AGAGTGCTTTGGCTGCTTTAGCTACCTTCGATCAGATAAAGGGCGGCAACCGTATAGCGGTGCTTGGCGATATGCTTGATCTAGGGGAGACGAGTCCTATGCTTCATGAGCAGCTAGGCCGTGACTGTGCGAAATTTAAGCTGGATAAGGTTTTCTGCCTGGGCCCGTTAGCTGAGTATATTGCCAAGGGAGCGAAAGCGGCTGGTATCAGCGGTTTCCTGCATTTTATTGAACGGGATGAACTGCTTGCTGCCTTACTTGCGGAAACAGATCATGAAGCAACCGTATTATTTAAAGGCTCACGGGGAATGAAGCTCGATGAGATATTCGATCAGATAAAGGAAAAGGTTAAATAAATGGAAAAAATTAAATTGGCTGTCATTTTTGGCGGTAAATCAAGTGAATATAGTGTATCTTTACATTCAGCAGAGAGTCTTTTGGCACATTGTGACCAGAATAAATATGAGCTGATCCTGATCGGTATTACCGAAGCAGGCAAATGGCTCCATTATCCTAAGCTTGATTTTGAGGCTGTCGCTCACGATACATGGCATTTGGATGCTGACTGCCGCGAGGTTGTGCTGAGTCCAAGCAGCTCAAGAGGCTTGCTTGAAATTGGTGAAACAGGTTTTAAAAAGCTGCCCGTAGATGTGATTTTTCCATGTCTACATGGGCCAAACGGTGAGGATGGAACGATTCAGGGACTTTTTGAACTGGCGTCAATTCCTTATGTGGGCTGCGGGCCATTAGCTTCTGCTTGTGGAATGGATAAGGAGTTTACTCATATTCTATGTGAGAATGCCGGCATTGCTTGTGCCCCTTATCTTTGTGTTTATAAGGATAACGCATTGGATCTGAAAGCTATCTATAATCAGGCGTTCAATAAGCTTGGTCTGCCGATGTTTATTAAACCGGCGAATGCGGGTTCATCCTATGGTATTTCTAAAATAAACAGTGAGGAAGAATTTATAAAGGGTATGGAATTTGCTTTTAACTATGACTGCAAGGTATTAGTTGAAGCGGCGATTGACGGTTTTGAAATCGGCTGTGCGGTTTTGGGCAATCATGAACTGATTGTTGGTGAATGCGATGAAATCGATACGAAGAATTCATTCTTTGATTTTGCGGCTAAATACGCCCTGGAAAACACCCAGATTCATTGTCCGGCGCGCATCTCAAAAGCGCTGAGTGATGAAGCGAAGCAGATAGCGAAAAAGGCATACCGCACATTAAACTGCAGCGGCATGTGCCGTGTCGATATGTTTATCAACAGCCGGCAAAAGATTATTTTCAATGAAGTGAATACCATTCCAGGCTTTACCGCTACCAGCCGTTATCCGTCAATGATGAAGGCTGCCGGTATTGGCTTTGGTGAATTGATTGATCGTCTTGTACAGCTCGCATTAGAAAAATAAAAAGAATGGAGGGATAGCATGCTGCAATCTAAATCAAGAGCATGGCTGCAGGTTGATGGCGATGCAGTCCGGCATAATCTGAAGGAAATTAAAAAACTGATCCCTGAGACAACGGAAATCATGGCTGTGGTGAAAGCTAATTGTTATGGTCACGGTGACCGGCAGTTATCGATGCTGATGCAGCAGGAGGGAATTAAAACCTTCGCGGTAAGCAGCGTTGATGAGGCATTAAATCTGCGGGAGGCGGGGATTAGCGGCGAAATTTTAATTCTGGGATATACGCCTAAGGAGCATTTTCACTATCTGCATGAAAAACAGCTGCTGCAGAATTTCTTATCTCTTGATTACGCGTCTCAATTAGATGAATACGCGGCTTTGCATCATGTTGTGATCCGCGGTCACATCAAAATCGATACGGGTATGGCACGGTTAGGTATCCGCTGTCTTGATGATGATTATAATATTCAAGAGGTTTTTGAAATTTACAAGCTTCAGCATTTATCGGTGCAGGGCTTGTTTTCTCATTTCAGTGTAGCGGATAGCTTAGAGGTTGAAGATGATCGCGCTTATACGATTCATCAGCGCGAGCTTTTTGATCAAGTTATCGCTGATGTTTTACAGGCTGGATTAAATCCAGGAAAGCTGCATCTGCAAAACAGCTATGGGGTGCTGAACTATCCCGAACTTTGTTACGATTATGTCAGACCTGGCATCCTTATGCTGGGTTTTACCAGCGATGATTCGATTTCGATTAATACATCGCCTGAATTTATCCCAGCCATGTCCTTGTATGCGGAAGTATCCCGTGTACGCTTAGTGAAAAAGGGCTGCAGTGTTGGTTATGGCCGGCATTATAAGGCAAAAGAGGATCGCTTGATTGCAACCGTTTCCATTGGTTATGCGGATGGTATTCCTAGAGCCGCCAGCAATCAGGGCATGCAGGTGCTGCTTCATTCTCAGCGTGCTGAGATTGTTGGCAATATCTGTATGGATCAGCTGATGATTGATGTAACAGGCATCGAGCATGTTAAGAGCGGTGATATCGTTACTTTAATCGGACAGGATGGTAATGAGCGTGTCACCATTGATGAATGGAGCCGCTGTGTTCATACCATCAATAATGATTTGGTATGTCAGATTTCGGCTAGAGTACCGCGGTTTTATGAGCATTTTTAAAGTGCATAAGAATGATTTAGGAGCAGGGGATGCTTAACGATAACTTATATATTGCAAGCCTATATATCCAATGAAAATATGGATGGAGTTAAATTATCAAAGAAATAAGGATTTGTGTGCTTCTGCTCTGCATTTAGGATACATTGCTTTTTAGCTAAGATAGAATCTTTAGATTACTGGTATGAATTGATCATTATGAATTAAGCACTCTGCGGAGTGTTTTTCTTTGTCAAATTCTGTTAGTGAGTCTAAATTTGTGGTAGAATAATATGGAAGTTTGTTTTATGTGCAGGAGGTATTATTTATGAAAAAATGTTTATTGATTGATGGCAATGCGATGCTCTTTCGAGCATATTACGCAACCCTATATGGCCGTATGATGACTACATCTAACGGTATTCCTACCAATGCTGTCTATGGCTTTATCACAATGATAAACAAGGCGCTGGATTTAATTAAGCCGGATCATTTGCTGGTAGCTTTTGACAGCGGCAAGCCAACCTTTCGCCATGAGACATTTAAAGAGTATAAGGGAACCCGCAGGCAGCTGGATCAGGAGCTGATCGTACAATTTCCTATTGCCAGAGAATATCTGGAAGCTAAGGGCATTCCATGGTATGAATGTGAGGGCATTGAGGCTGATGACATCATCGGCAGCGCTGCTAAAACCTATCCTGATTATCAGACGGTAATCTTGACATCAGATCGTGATTTGCTGCAGCTGATTGATGAGACAACCAATGTGCTGCTCATGAAAAAAGGCATCACGGAAATGGAATTGGTCGATGTACAGGGATTAAAGGATAACTTTCATGTCACACCTTCTCAAATCATTGAATTAAAGGGTCTGATGGGTGATACAGCGGATAACATCCCCGGTGTTCCAGGCGTCGGTGAAAAAACAGCGCTGAAGCTTTTGGATCAATATGAAACGGTTCATAATCTGTATGAGCATATTGATGAGATTAAGGGCAAGCTGAAAGAAAAGTTAGAAATGAATAAGGATAAAGCTGAGCTTTCTTTATTTTTAGCTACCATCGTTACCGACGCAAAGCTGCCTTTTGATTTGGAATCCTGTGTTTTTCATGAAGATGTGGAAAGAAGCAACAGTTTCTATAAAAAATATGAAATGCTCTCATTTGTCAAACAGGTTGAGGATAAGACCGTCTATGCGGATACAGAGATAAAAAAGGTAGAACAAATCAGTGAATCACTGCTTAAAAACGGTGTGCTGTTATATCCAGACTGCAACAATGAAGCCTATGAGGATGCTGAATTCTTTGGTTTGGCATGGGTTAATGAGGACGGCTGTGAATATATTGAAATTGATGATCTGCGCAGGGATGCGCACGCTCAGGCATTCTTAGCCAGTCAGGATAGCAAGGCGGGCTTTGATGTCAAGCATCTGATGCATTTATTTGAACATGTGCAGATTCCGGTTAATGGCTTAGATTTTGATTGCTGGATCGCGGCTTTTCTAAGTGACGGCACGATTACCAGCTATGATGCGTTTGCTGAAAAATTCAAGATTGACCGCAAGCTTACAAGTGATGATGTTTACGGCAAAAAAGGCCGTCCGCAGCTGAGTGATGAATTATCACGTATCGAATATGTTAAGATTCAGGCGCATGGCTGTTATGCGGCGATTGAACAGCTGAAGAAGGAATTAGCTGAAAAGGAACTAAACAGCTTGTTTTATGATATCGAGATGCCGGTTACAAAGGTTTTATTTGAAATGGAAAACAACGGCATCTGCACCGATCTGAATGTGTTGAATGAAATCGCCGAAAATACGAATCAGAAAGTATTGGCTTTGACCAAACAAATCTATGAGGCTGCCGGCCATGAATTTAATATCAATTCACCAAAGCAGCTGGCTGTTGTTTTATTTGATGAGCTGGGACTAAAAGCTGGCAAAAAGCGTTCGACGGCAGTCGATGTATTGGAAAAACTGATGAATGCGCATCCGATCATTCCGCTGCTGATGGAGCATCGTAAATTCCAGAAGGTTTACAGCACTTATGCGATTGGTCTTGCCAAGCATGTAAAGGCTGACGGAAAGATACATACATTGTTTAACCAATGTCTGACTACCACTGGCCGATTATCATCTTCTGAACCGAATCTGCAGAATATTTCAGTGCGCGATGAAGAAGGCAAGGAAATCCGCAAGGCTTTTGTAGCCAGTCCAAACCATGTGCTGCTGTCAGCGGACTACTCTCAGATTGAACTGCGCATGCTGGCGCATATGGCGGATGTGAAGGAAATGATCAATGCCTTCAACAGCGGTATTGATATTCATACACAAACGGCCATGTCAGTGTTTGGTGTTGCTCATGATGATGTTACAAGCAATATGCGCCGTCAGGCTAAGGCGGTTAATTTCGGTATTGTTTACGGGATCAGTGAGTTTGGCTTAAGTGAACAGCTTGGTATCAGCCGCAATGAGGCAAAGGATTTCATTGAGCGTTATTTTGCATCGTATCCGGAAATCAAGCAGTTTATGGATGAGACCGTCGCTTTCTGTGAAGCCAATGGTTATGTGAAGACACTGTTTAACCGCCGCCGTGAAATTAATGAAATTCATGATAAAAACTACATGGTTCGTGAGTTTGGCAAGCGGGCGGCAATGAATGCGCCGATTCAGGGGTCCAGCGCCGATTTGATCAAGGTGGCGATGGTTAATGTATACAATGCGATGGTGAAGCAGCAGTGCAAATCAAAAATAATTCTTCAGATTCACGATGAATTGATCTTTGATGTTTGTGAGGATGAAATTGAATTGATGAAGACTTTAGTTAAGAATGCTATGGAACAGGCAATGGCCTTGAAAGTACCTTTGATTGCGGATGCAAATATCGGCAAGTCATGGTATGATGCCAAATAGGTGAGCGTATGCCTGAGCTACCTGAAGTAGAAACCGTCAGAGCGACGCTTGAAGTACAGCTGGGACATCCCAAAATCGTCGGTGTTGATGTTTATTGGGAGAATATTCTGCCGCAGGGCAGTGAATTTTTCAAACAGAAGATTATCGGTCAGACGATTCAGGCGTATAAACGCCGCGGCAAGTATTTGATGTTTGTTCTTGATGAGGATATGCTGATTGCCCATCTGCGCATGGAAGGTAAATTTTATATTTATGATCAGCCAACGATGCGTAATAAGCATACTCATGTGGTATTTCATTTGGATGATGGCCGTGAGCTGCATTATAATGATACCCGCAAGTTTGGCCGCATGGAGATTTATCCGCTGGCTGAAGATGAGAATTATCCAATGCTTAAAAATACCGGTCTGGATGCATTTGATGAACGGCTTGACGCATTGGCATTATATAAAAAGTGGCATCCTAAAAAAATGCCGCTGAAAGCGATGCTGCTGGATCAAACCTTTTTGGCAGGTATCGGCAATATCTATGCTGATGAAATCTGTTTTGCCTGTGGTTTGCATCCGAAAACACCAGTCAGTCATTGTTCAAAGAAGGATTTTGAAAATATTTTATTTCATACCCGCAGGATTTTAGCCGGGGCGGTTAAGGCAGGCGGCACAACGATTCGCTCTTATACCTCATCATTAGGGGTTACTGGCTTGTTTCAGCTGAAACTGAAGGTACATGCCAGAGAAAATCAGCCGTGTTTGATCTGCCAGACATCCATTAAAAAAATTAAAGTGATAGGAAGGGGGACTTGTCTGTGTCCAAAATGCCAGAAAAGAAAGTAATCGCCATTACCGGTATTATCGGCAGCGGCAAGTCAACACTTTCTAAAGCGCTGCGCGAACGCGACTATTTGGTAATTGATTGTGATCAGGGATCGAGGCTGTGCTGTGATAAAGGCACCTTGGGTTACCAGCAGATGATTGATGCATTCTCAGCGTGTATTTTGGATGCGGCTGGTAATATTGACCGCCAAAAACTCGCGTCTCTTGTGTTCGCCGATCCAGAAAAAAGGAAACAGCTGGAAGCCATTCAGCATCCGCTGATTTTGGCATGGGTTAAGGAGCAGTGTGCAGCCAGCACGGACGCTCTGATTTTTGTGGAAGTACCGCTGTTGTTTGAAAGCGGCTGGGAAAAATATTTTGATGAAAGCTGGGTCGTTGTGGCTGATGAAGCGGTTGTCATAAAACGTTTGAAACAAAACCGCGGTATGGATGATGAAGCAATTAAAGCGCGTTTAAAGACGCAGATGAAGAGTGAAATGAAGATAAAGAAAGCTGATCATGTCATAGTGAATAATGCTTCTCTTGAAGAATTACAGTCACAGATTGACAGTTTGCTGCATGGAGTGGATAAGCGCGATGGTAAAAGATGAACAGTTAAAAATAGAACGGATTGAAAGCATCAGCGATGAAGAGAGAGCATCGCTTTTCGTGCTTTACGGGCCTTTGATCGGTTCCCGTGCGCTTCACCTTTACAGCCTGCTGGAAGCCTTATGCACAATGAATCAGAATACTTGCTCAACAATTCTGCTTTGTCAAGGTCTTCAGCTATCACCTGCGGAATTGACTAAAAGCCGCAAAATCCTTGAACAGTTTATGCTGATTAAAACCTATGCCGGCGCCGATCATATGCTGATTCAGCTCAAGGTGCCTAAAAAAGGCTTGGATTTTTTGCGGCATGATGTGTTTGGCCGTTTATACTTAAAACAGCAAGGCCGTCAGATGTATGAGATGATGCAGGTAAGCTTTGCGAAGGGACAGATCGCTGAGGGATATGAAGAAATCAGCGAACCGTTTCGGATGGCCGATTGGTTTGAATGGGAAGAAGAAGAGGAAAAGAAATTCCATGAGGTTAAGCCTGAAAAGAAAAACACGATGCGAATTACTTTTAATACTGAATTATTCTTAACCCAATGTTCAAAGCTGGCTTTTCCGGCAGCCGCGAGAACGAAGGAAAATATAGAAACTATCGAGCAGCTTGGCTCTTATTATGGCGTGAATGAAGAAGAAATGATCAAGCTGGTGGCCCGCAGCATTAATTTGAAAACCCAAACGCTGAGTGTCAGCCGGCTGAAAAATGCAATTACGAAGAAATATCAGGTGGTTGAAGCCGATGCTAATCCATATCGCTTGCCGGTAATTAAATTCCTGCAGATGAAGCAAAATGGCGTACCGGTTACTAACACCGATAAGCGTTTGCTTGCTTATCTTGAAGATGAGTTAAAGCTGCCTAAGGAAGTTGTCAATGTGCTTGTCGAATATGTGCTGAATACGCTGAATCAAAATCTCAGCAAGGCTTATGTCGAAAAGATTGCCGGATCATGGGTGAGGTTGAATATTGATACGATGGAAAAAGCGCTGGATCAGGTTCAGAAAATTAAAGAACCAAAACCGAAACGCAAGCCATCGGCTAAACTTAAAACAACTGAGAAACAGCTGCCGGATTGGTATACCGGCAATCAGCAAGAGGAAGATGAAGAATTAAAGCCTGAGGATATTGAAAAGCTGAAGGCTGAATTAGCGAAAATGCGGGGTGAGTAAATGGAGAAGATTGAGGTGCATTTTGAACTGAATGAAGAGCAGCGGCGGTTAAAGGAAGAACGTCTGCGCTTACTGAAGGCCGATCCGGAAGTGAAGCGCTGGCTGCATCAATATCAGCTCGATGAAAGCTTTCTTGAAAAGCATACGACAAAGATTCACGAATGGCTGATGAGTCTGAAAAAATGTCAGTCATGTTCAGGGCTTGATGAATGTGTTCAGCCAAGTAAAGGTCAATTGCTGAATTTGGTTTATGACGGTCTGCTTAATTATCAGCTGACGGATTGCCGCTATCAGCGTGCCCGCCGCGATGAATTGACGCATGTTAAAAATTATATTCTTCACCACCTCAGTGATGATTTGCTGAAAGTGGCGGTTGAAAACATTGATTTAAGCAATGAGAAGCCGGCTTATGTGAGTGCGGTTTCGGAAGTGGTCAAGAATCTTAAAGAGCCAGTCAAGGGCTTGTATCTGCATGGCGCGCCGGGTGTCGGCAAGACTTATCTGGGAGCATGTATTACCAATTACTTTGCGAAGCATAATAAGAAAGTAGCCTTTGTCAATGTACCGGAGCTGATCATGGCGTTGAAATTAAACATGAGTGAAAACAGTATTATGGAGAATATGATTCGTTCATTAAAAAGGGCAGATGTTGTTTTATTTGATGATATCGGCGGGGAAAGTGTAACGGCATGGAGCCGTGATGAAATCCTGCTGCCGATTCTGAATGAACGGATGGAAAAGCATCGTTTAACTTACTTTACGAGTAATTATACGATTAAAGAGCTGGAAGGGCATTTCGCAATGGATAGCCGCGGCAACAGCGATCCGATTAAGGCAAATCGGCTGATTGAAAGAATTAAAGCACTTACATTTGAAAAAAATGTAAAAGGTTGTAACAGACGTACTTAAAATACTAGTCAAAAGTTTGTAAAAATGCTATCATAATAGGGCATGAACGGAGGAATCAGATATGGTGAAACGTATAGGTATTCTCACTTCCGGAGGTGACGCTCCAGGAATGAATGCAGCCATCCGTGCTGTAACCCGTGTCGCTTTGAAGAGCGGCGTTGAAGTCTATGGCATCTACGATGGTTATCGTGGTTTAGTTGAAGGCTATATTGAACCACTGACAAGAAATGATGTTGGTGATATTATTGACCGCGGCGGAACGATCTTAGGATCGGCACGTTTGCCTGAATTTAAAGATCCTGCAGTGCAGGAGAAAGGCATCATGCAGTTAAGAAAGCGTGAAATTGACGCGCTTGTCGTGATTGGCGGCGACGGCTCCTACCGAGGGGCGCTCGCATTGACAAATCAGGGCATCAACTGTATCGGCTTGCCGGGTACTATCGATAATGATATCACATGTACAGATTCAACAATCGGATTTGATACTGCTCTGTCAACAGTAGTAGAGGCCGTAGATAAATTAAGAGATACTTCAAGCTCGCATCACCGCTGTTCGGTGGTAGAGGTTATGGGCAACCACTGCGGAGATCTGGCTTTATGGTCAGGAATCGCCTGCGGTGCAGAAATCGTAATCACTGCTCAGACCGGTTTTGAGGAAACTGAGGTTCTCGAACGCCTTAAAGAATTTGATGTTGTGAAGAAGAAACGTCATGCAATTGTTGTAATCAGCGAGAAAATTACCGATGTTGACGCATTTGCGAAAAAGGTAAGTCTCAATACTGGCTTTTCGGGCCGTGCTACGGTATTAGGTCACGTGCAGCGCGGTGGTTCACCGACGCCGATTGACCGTGTATTGGCATCGCGGATGGGTGAAAAAGCTGTGGATCTGCTGCTGGCTGGTATCGGCGGACAATGTGTGGGTATCAAGGATAACCAGATTATTGCCGTACCGATTGAAGAAGCTTTGGATATGCCGCGCGCTTCCAGGAAGCGATTGCAGGATTTGTTTGATCGTTTAGTTTAAGGTTTAAAAACAAGGAGATATTAAAAAAATGGAAAGAAAGACTAAAATTATTTGCACCATTGGTCCAGCTACTGAAAGTGAAGAAATGTTAGTTAAAATGGCTGAAGCCGGAATGAACGTTTGCCGTTTAAACTTTTCTCATGAAACACATGATGCACATCTTGAGAGAATTGAGAGAATCAGAAAAGTAGCCAAGGAATCTGGTAAGAAGTTTGCAATTCTGCTGGATACTAAGGGACCTGAAATTCGCTGCGGCGTTTTCAAAAACGGTCAGGAAACATATGCGAAAGGTGATATCGTTACTTTGGTTCGTGAAGAAATCGAAGGAACTAAGGAACGCTTTCACATTCAATGTCCGGAAATGTTTGACGATGTTTCAGTTGGCGGTACAATTTTGATCGACGACGGTAAAGTGCGTCTGACAATTCTTGAAAAACGTGACGGTGAGCTTGACTGCCGTATTGAAAATCCGGGTGTGATCAAGAACCGTAAGGGATGCAACGTGCCTAATGTTAAATTAAGTATGCCATTCATTTCACCAAAAGATGAAAGCGATATTCGTTTTGCGGCAAGAAATCATTTAGATTACATTGCAGCGTCTTTTACTAGAAGAAAAGAAGATGTGCTGGCAATCCGCCGTATTCTTGAAGAAGAAGGCGATAATCATATTCAGATCATCGCAAAGATTGAAAACCAGGAAGGTTATGACAATCTTGATGAAATCCTGAACGTTGTTGACGGCATCATGGTTGCCCGCGGTGACTTAGGTGTTGACGTATCTGTTGAATTAGTACCAATTTATCAAAAACAAATGATCAAACGTGCTAACGCGTTTGGTAAACCGGTTATCACAGCAACTCATATGCTTGAATCAATGCAGTCAAATCCAAGACCGACACGTGCTGAAGCAAGCGACGTTGCCAATGCGGTTTTAGATGGTACTGACGGCATCATGCTTTCAGGTGAATCAGCAGTCGGCGCTTATCCGATTGAAGCGGTTCAGACAATGGATAAGATTTCTAAAGCAATGGAAACTATTCTGCCTTACCGTGAACGTCTTGATAAAGCAATCGCTACTTCAAGAAAAACAAAGGAAGATGCTATTGGTATGTCAGCGGCTGACACTGCGATGTCATTAGATGTTGCCGGTATTATCTGCTTCACTTCAAGCGGTAATTCAGCAAGAAGAATCGCTAAATTCCGTCCAAAGGCACCGATCATCGCTGTATGCTTTGATGAAGAGGTTGAACGTTCATTGGCTGTTAACTGGGGCGTATCCACATACCTCAGCAAGACCGTGAATACTCAGCTGAATGAATGTGAATTAGCAAGAGAAATTGCCAAAGAACACGGCATTGCTGTGGGTGAGACAATTATCTTGGTTGCTGGATATCCAACTGGTTCTGGCGCAACCAACACAATGAAGATTATTGATGTTAAATAAAGAATGTGACTGAGGCTGAGAAGCCTCGGTTTTCTTTTGACAGAATTTATAAAGTTCACAAATAAAATTGTTCATTTTATAGAGAATAAACAATAATCAACATTATTTTATGTTCTTTATTGATAGTTTAAAGTCTGCGGGCTATGATTTCACTTCACTCTTTGATATAATAAAATCATTAACAAGGAGGGTATTTTATGAAAGTAATCGTAGTAGAAAATTATGCAGAAGTAAGTGCTGAAGCATTCAAAGTAATGCATGAATTAGTGGCGTCTAAACCCAATGCGGTATTAGGTTTGGCAACTGGCTCAAGCCCGATCGGCTTATATGAAAATATGATCAAAGACCATAAGGAAAACGGTACAAGCTATGCTGAATGTCAGAGCTTTAATCTTGATGAATATGTAGGCATTGACCGTAATCATGAACAGTCTTATTATACATTTATGCATGAAAATCTGTTTAACGGCATTGATATTAAAGAAGAAAATGTACATCTGCCATATGGCAATACAAAAGAAGACTGTGAAGCTTATGAACGTTCAATGGATAATGTAACTGTTGATATTCAAGTATTAGGTATCGGCAGCAATGGTCATATCGGTTTCAATGAACCAGGTACTTCTTTTGATGAAGAAACACATATCGTTACTTTAAAGGAAGGCACACGTAAGGATAATGCGCGTTTCTTTGAAAACGACATCAATAAGGTTCCTACTCATGCGATCACAATGGGTATCGCTACCATCATGAAAGCTAAAAAGATTCTTTTAGTTGCTACCGGCGCTAATAAAGCGGATGCTGTCAGTGCAATGGTTGATGGTCCGGTAAGTGTTGACTGCCCGGCATCTGTTCTGCAGAATCATCCAGATGTAGTGGTTATCGTTGACAAAGCGGCAGCCAGCAAGTTAAAATAAGGAAGACGAAACAGTCGCAAGGCTGTTTTTCTTTTGGAGGGTAGTTATGGCCATAAAAATGATTGTTATGGATATGGATGGTACGCTTTACCGCAATGATAAATCGATTGATCCATCTACCATTGAAATACTGAAGCAATGTCAGCAGCAGGGAATCGTGCTTGTTTTGGCATCTGGCAGAAACTGCAGCGATCTGCTGAAGGTGACGGATATCTTGGATATGCGTGAAACCGGCTATATCGTAGGCATTAATGGTCTTGAAATCATGTGCTTAAAGGATGGCAGTCATGAGGTTGAGGGACAGCTTGACAGCAAGGATGCGAGCTATGTTTTCAAGCTTGCTCATCGTTATGATTTAAAGGGTATCGCTTTTACCTTTGAACGCTTTTATTTTTATGTAAAACCTTATCATCGCTGGTGGAATCGCATACTGTCATTCTTTGAAGGTAAACTGAAGGAAATCGGCTTTGAAGGTGAAATGGTGAATAACTGCTATTTGAAGCATCCGGATGATTTGATTGAACCAGCGATTAATAAGCTGATTCTTCAGGATGATAAAATTGTTCAGTTAAAGCCGAAGCTGATGAGTGCGTTGGCTGACTATGATGTGATGATTGTTGGCCCGCGCTGGCTTGAAATCATGAAAAAAGGCATCAGCAAGGGAAAAGGTGTTTTGAAAGTAGCCCAGCGGCTGGGTATCAGCCGTGATGAAATCATGTGCTTTGGTGATGCGGAGAATGACCTTTCTATGATTGAATGTGCTAAATATGGCATCGCGATGGGGAATGCGATGGAGAATGTTAAGGCGGCGGCTTATTATGTGACCGATCCTAATATGCAGCAGGGAATTACCAAGGCGATTGAGCATTTTAAGGATGAGCTTTATGAGCGATAGCATGGTAACACAAAGCGGTGAAAGAGTCACTCCGCTGGCTTGTGATGAAAAGCAAATTCATATTGAGGATATTGCCCATGCCCTGTCACAGCTGTGCCGGGCGAATGGACATACGAAATATTTTTATTCAGTAGGTCAGCACTGCATTAATTGTGCTTTGGAAGCTAAGGCGCGCGGCTTTGGCAAGCAGCTGCAGCTGACAGCCCTGCTGCATGATGCCTCTGAGGCCTATATGGCGGATCTGATACGGCCAGTCAAACAGCAGATGCCAAAGTATTGTGAGGCTGAGGATCAGCTGCTGGCAGTCATTTTGAAGAAGTATGGCCTTGATCCTGAATTGCCGGCTTCCATTAAAATGATTGATGATGCAATGCTGGCTGCGGAATTTAATGATTTGGTAGGACCTGAATTGATTGAGTATCAAGCCGAGCTGATCACTGAACCTGACTTAAAGGAAAAAACTTGTTCAGAAATCAAACAGACTTATTTGAAACTGTTTCAAGAATTGACGCAATAAGCGTCTTTTTTTTGTTGTTTTTGTTTATGTGTTGTATACTAAGGGTAAAGAGGGGTGGTTTGATGAAGAAACTTAGCTTATGTGTACTTGCGTTTTTGCTTTGCGCCTGTCAGCCCGCAATGCCTAATGAATTGCCGAATGAGGGAGACAGCGGCGATGTCAGTACCGAAACAGATTTAAAGCCAGTCATCATCATGCCGGAAATCGAATCTTTTACAAAGGATCTTGGGGTTATGAAGCTGAATGGTGATGCTGTTTCTAATAATCAAAAGGCGGCAATTATTGAATGGCTGAAGCTTTTGGAATTAACGCCGACTCATGATTATGACGAGCAGTTGATAATCAGTGAAAATGATGTTTCAACAAGTTCAGACAAAACGTTAAAAACGCTTATTGATGTAGAATATGGTGATCAAGGATTTGCTGTCTACGGTGCCTTTTTGTCATCAAACATTTATTTTCTAAAATTTAAAGGTTCTGTGAATATCTATCCGGTTGACTATTTTAAGCTTCAAGAGCATCCTGCGTTTATTCGTGATAAGAGCTTGGATATTTCATCACTAGGCACAGCCTATCAGCCAGATTTCACTATTCCAGCTGATGCAAGAGTCTCTAAGCAGTTCTTAGCAGAAAATCGCTCAGAGATAACCATTGATTTGCCTTACTTATCATTAGGAATATGGGAAAGTGTTTCCTTTAGTAAGGAGCAGGCAGAGCGAAATATCCAGCAGCTGATGCTTGCTTTCTATGCGGATCAGCAGGGTTTCTTCGAGAAGATGCAATATGTATTCACCCTTGTTGAACCTATTGCTGTGGGAAGCTATGCCATGGATGATATCGATGAAATCGTCATTGACGGCAAGCTCATAAAACTGGAAACACCGATTCCTGATTACAGTGAATTCTATAAGGGCGAAGCTGTCCGGCAAAAATATGAAGAATTATATGGCGTGCCGTTAGGAATGATTGAGAATGATAACAGTCCATGGCTCGGCTACACCTATGAGGCTGAATATGATTTGTTCACTTATCATGAGTATCGTGACGGAGCTGTCGGCGGTTACACGTATGATACACCCTATGCCTATGATGTTAAGCTTTCAGGTAATGAAATGATCCTTCAGGTTGCATCTATCAACACAAGCTTTGATTATGACAAAGAAACTGTTAATTGTTATAAAAATTCAGGCTTGCCAATCGCTGACCGCCATTTCTCAGCGGCAGCTAAAGCTGATGGTATTCTAAGTATTAAGGAATTAATTAATGAGCAGGGTGATTATTTCGATAAGTTTGAAATCCATGGCAAGCTTAATTCATGGGGAAGCTATTCATTAAGTAAGGTTGAAGATAAAACATTAATTACAATGCCTGAAAAGGATGTTATTTTCTATAATAACTTTGAGCGTATTGATCATAATACCATCTTCATGCCTTTGTTTGACTGTAATTTAGCCCGCAGTGCGAACACAACGATGCTTTATGATATGAATCGTGATTTAAAGACCTGCAACCGCTATACATTTTATGAGGATGAACGCTATGCGGTTGTTTACACAGCGACTAAGAATAAGGATGAATTACTGGTTTATCTTTTGGATAAGCAAAATAAAACCTTTAATCAGTCAATGAGTCAAAGTGAAGCTGACTTCTATTATCAGCAGTTAAAGGACGCAAATCCTCATTTAAAACCAGATACCGAAATGATTCTATATGAAGAAAACGGTCAGTCTCTGCTTTATTTAAAGGGAACGGATACGACTCTTGATATGGTGATTAAGCTAAAGAAAAGCATAAATTAACCTAAAAGATCAATTTATGCTTTAATGAGATCCGCTGTTTCTGCATGAATGAGCTGAATCAGTTCATGCGGGTTCATTTCAATTTGAAAACCGATTTTACCGCCGCTGAATATGATTGTATCTAATGTTTGACAGCTTTCATGCAGGACAGTTTTATACAGCTTTTTCATACCGATAGGCGAACAGCCGCCGCGGATATAGCCGCTGACTTTGTTGATTTCACTGACCGGAATCATATCGACGCTCTTTTCATTAACCGCTTTTGCACATTTCTTTAAATCTAGTTCATGTTCAACAGGAATGACAAATACAAAATAATTTTTGCTGCTGCCGCGGGTAAGCAGGGTTTTAAATACTTTTTGCGGAGCCTGTGAGCATTTCTTAGCGACTGATACGCCATCGATAGCACCATCATCAGCATCATAGGTATATGTCTGATAACTGATTTTGGCTTTATCGAGAATCCGCATCGCATTTGTTTTTTCTAATTTCATAAAATCACCGCTGATATTATAATCCTAAATTACAAAAAGTGAAAGAAAAAGGTTGAACTTTAGGTTTTTGTCCATTATAATAATGAAGTATTTCCATTAGGGGAGTAGTCTGCGCTGTGAGCGTCATTAAATCAACATCATGTTTCATTGCTGAAACTGGTTTAATTATAAAAGACAAGACCTATGTTACGCTATGTAGCATAGGCTTTTTTTTGGGAGGAAGCATCATGCTGGATTTTTTGTTATTAATTGTAGGCTTTGCATTTTTAGTAAAGGGCGCTGATTTCTTTGTGGATGGGGCCAGCTCAATCGCTGATCATTTAAAGGTACCGGCGATTGTTATTGGGTTAACCATTGTAGCCTTTGGCACCAGTGCTCCGGAAGCAGCGGTCAGTATCACTGCTGGATTATCGGGTTCCAACGCGATTGCGGTAGGCAATGTTGTCGGCTCTAATATATTCAATCTATTGATTGTACTTGGCGCGTCGGCAGCTTTAAAAACCGTAAAGGTACAAAAGCGAATCATTGACTTTGATTTGCCGGTCATGATTGTCGGCGGCTTGCTGCTTTGTCTGTTTTGTTATACCGGCAATGTAGTCAGCCGTATTGAGGGGGCAATTTTGTTCGTATTGATCCTTGCTTATGTTGGCTATACGGTAATTACTTCATTAAAAAGCCGTCACAGTATTGAAGTGAATGAGCCTAAATTCAATGTACCGATGAGTGTAGCAGTATCTATTATCGGTTTAGCACTGATTATTTTTGGCGGTCAATGGGTGGTTGATTCAGCAACCAGTATCGCCCGCAGCTTTGGCTTGAGTGAGACGCTGATCGGTTTAACAATCATTTCCGTGGGTACCTCGCTGCCTGAGCTTGTTACCTCGGTGGTAGCTGCCCGCAAAGGACAAAGTGATATTGCCTTAGGTAATGTTATCGGTTCTAATATTTTTAATATCCTGTTTATTATTGGTTTGTCATCAATGGTGAATCCAATTGAAATCGCACCGGTTATCTTTACCGATTTGATCTTTATGATGGTGATTTTCATTCAGACGCTGGTAATATCAATGAAACAGAAATGCTTTAATAAAAAGGCGGGGATTACGATGCTGGTACTCTTCGCAATTTATCTAACTTATATCATTATCAGAAATTAGCCGCAAGGCTTTTTTTCTTTTGTGACATAAATCGTGTCAGGTTTAAAGGTATACTACCTCTGAGGTGATAAAATGAAAAGTTTTATTGATTATTTATGTTTGATCAAGAGGTATAATAAGGATGCCTTTGAACAAGATCCGATGTATCGCTGTAAAATTATCAATCAGTATTTATTTCGTTATATTAATGAATGTAAAAGACAGGGTTATATGCCGGAAGATGCCGCGATTTATCAGCGGGAAAAGGAAGCCTATGAGCAAAAGATCCGTCATTTGCGTTTTTAAACCCTTCGTGTGATTAAGTTTACTTGCCGCTGATGCATTGATATGCTATCCTTAATCTAAGGACAAGGGTACAAATATGAAAAATATTCTCATTCATGGTTTAGGTCAAAACAGTGAAAGCTGGCAGGCTGTCAGGCAGTATTTAAATGGAACAGGCATAGACGCTGATTGTCCTGATTTATTTAAGTCATATCCGCAGGCCATAACGTATGATGCGCTGGCAAAGGCTTTTGCTGAAGACTGCCAAGGGTATAATGAAAAGGTGAATTTATGCGGACTTTCACTGGGTGGGATTTTGGCGCTTGATTATGTCAAAGCATATCCAGAAAAGGTAAATTCAGTTATTTTAATTGGTACACCTTATGAAATACCTAAACGGCTGTTTAAGCTGCAAGGATTCATATTTAAACTAATGCCTGAATCAACATTTAGAAAAATGGGATCTAATAAACATGACTTTATCAGTCTGGTTAATTCAATGGGCAGCTTGGATATAAGAAAAGATTTAAACAAGATCAGCTGTCCTGTGTTGATCTTATGCGGTGAGAAAGATTCAGCCAACCGTAAGAGTGCGCTTAAACTGCATGAGCAGATTAAAGACAGTCAATTCAAATTAATTCAAAATGCTGGTCATGAAGTAAATACAGATAATCCTGAAGAACTAGCAAAAGCAATAATTCCTTTCTGGAAGTAAATTGATTCTTCAGTTTTCCTGTTATCCGCATGCCGATGCTTTTTAAATTTATTCTGAATTAAATGAAAGAGGTGAATCAATGCCTGAATTATTGAAAGACAGATATTATAATTTTAATTCAATTCATGAATTAGCCTTCCGTATTAAGGCGATATATCCTTCCTTTCGGGATAGTGATTTTATAAGTGATATTATGGATGAAACATGGGAGGCGCTTTCACTAAAAGGCCGTATGCGCCATATTACGATAAATCTAGGGAAATATTTGCCCTCTGAGTATGAACAGGCATTGGCCATCCTTGATCAGGTGATTGCGAGTTATCCAGCCCATCATAATGATCTTGCATTCATTTACTTCCCGGATTTTGTTGAAGTTTATGGACAGACTGAGTGTAATTGGGATCTGTCAATGGCTGCCTTAGAGAGATATACTCAATGTTCAACTGCTGAATTTGCTGTGCGGGAGTTTATTATAAAGCATGAGGAACGCATGATGGCACAGATGTCCATATGGGCAAAACACAGCAATGAGCACGTTCGGCGGCTTGCCAGTGAGGGATGCCGTCCTGCGCTGCCGTGGGGACAAGCATTGGCTAGGTTTAAAAAAGATCCAACCTTAGTGCTTGCTGTTTTAGAGCAATTAAAAGCTGATCCTTCACTCTATGTTCGTAAAAGTGTGGCAAATAATCTGAATGACATATCCAAAACACATCCCGAGCTTGTTGTGCAAATAGCAAGCGAATGGTATGGCCAAAATGAGTATACGGCCTGGATCGTAAAACATGGCTGCCGGACACTTTTAAAAAGGGGTGACAAAAGGGTGCTTGCTATTTTTGGTGTTGCTGATGCAAGGCATATCACTGTTAGCGATTTTACCCTGCGAGCCGAATCTATTTCCATTGGCGAGGAGATGACATTTTCCTTTAAAGTCAAGGCGAAAAAAGCAGCCAAGGTACGGCTGGAATATGGTATTCATTATGTGAAAGCAAACGGTACGCGAAATCTTAAAATATTTAAAATAGCTGAAACTTCATTTGCGGCAAAGCAAGAAAAGACGTATATAAAAAAACATTCTTTCGCAGATTTAAGTACAAGAAAACATTACCCTGGAATGCATTCGCTAACACTTATTGTTAATGGCACAGAGCAAGGTAAACTGAATTTTGAAGTAGCGGCCGCTGAATAATCTATTTGACCGGAAATGGCTGCTGATTTGTTTTTGAAGTTAAATAATTTAAAATAAAGCTAAGGAGGCGTAATTTAATTATGATTATAGAAAACATGAAAGGGGACATGTCTGCACTTGCGGATAAACCCATTATCATCACCGGCGGCGGTGGCGGAATTGCATTGGAAGCCGGGCTTGCTCTGGCTTATATGGGGGCAAAAGTAATTATTGGTGAGGTGGATGAGGAAAAGGGAAGAAAGGCAGAAAGCTTGATTGCGGCCAAGTTCCCTGGTCGTGTTCAATTTATTCCTCTTGATCTTGAGAAGCCTGAGGCTATACAAGCCTTTTGTGAGAAAGTAACGGCAGAATATGGAACTCCCTATGCCATCATCAATAATGCCGCGATAACCCCTTTTGATTCCATTGAACGGCTTCCGCTTACAGACTGGGACAGAAGCTATCATGTTCATTTGCGCGGGCCGCTGCAAATGATACAATTTTTCCTGCCTAAAATGTTGGAGAAAAATCAGGGCGTTCTTGTATTCACTCCATCCTCCGGTGCAGTAGCCTATATGGGGGGCTATGAGGTGTTTAAGACATCGCAGGTCGAATTGGCCAATACATTGGCGTCAGAACTGGAAGATACCGGGCTGTCGGTTTATAGTATTGGCCCTGGCCTTGTGAAGACGCAGACAGCCATGCAGGGAATTGAGAAAGTAGCGCCTCTTATGGGGATTTCCACCGAGGACTTCTATCATATGAATCGCGAAAACATTGTTTCCGCTCAGGAGGCTGGAACCGCGTTCGCCGTGTCATTGCTCTTTGCAAAGAAATATCATGGTCAAGAGATTGGCGGTATACAGGCGCTGATAGACGCAGGAATTCATAAAAATAATGATGAAAAAATATCGGCATCGTTGAGTGAAGAAGGACAAACGCTGCTGATCGCAATCATCAAAACATTTGATGAACAGAATGAGGGTTGGAAAAAAAGAAATATATTTGAAAAGCAATGGATGCTGCGTGATTTCAAAAAATATGCGGGCCATTCTGCCGATGAGATGGCAGCCGCATTACATCAATATCAGATTGCCTATAACAAAAAAGACGTTGAGAAGCTGAATGGATTGTCTGCACTGTTAACAAATCTTTCTAATTATTATAGGCATCAGCTGGAAATGATGCAGGGCTACATCAAAGACTCAGAGAAAAGGCAGGAATACGATACCTATATTAAAGGGTGGCTCAAGGACATTGAAACAATGAAGGGCATGCTGTAACTGTCATGCTGAATTAGCAATGCTGAGACGCTGTTTCGAATTATCGATATTTTTAGGGATGAGATTGATAAGTAACACTAGGCAAAAAAGTGAATTATTTAAAATTACACCAAATCTAAAAAACAAAACAAAAAAGCCCTTAAATGGGCTTTAGTTTTTATATGGTGCCGACTAGAGGAATCGAACCTCCGACCTACTCATTACGAATGAGTTGCTCTACCGACTGAGCTAAGTCGGCGTACTTGAAATTACGCCCTTATATTATAGCGCGATTTTGTTAATTTTCAAGTATATTTTTTAAAAAGCTGAATCACATCAAAAAGTCTTTATTTTTCACTCTTAATGATACGCACTAGGGTAATCAGGTTTATAATCACTGCCAGCAACCCTAATAGTTTCGTCAGCATACCAAGCAGGGAGGTTCCGCTCGTAAAGATTGCCAGCAGGGCAACCACATTGGTTATATTGATGACTATTTTGCGTTGTTTGTTTGACATGGACTCAGCTCCTTTCTATTTTATAGCTTTGAGTATTAAAGTCTACCATAACTCTGGTACCATCTGCGAACAGCGTTTCCTGCTGTTTCCAATCGTTATTAATAAAATGATGAGATACCATTTCTTCTTTTGCAACCTTTTCCTGAAGCTCAAGCACCTGTTTGCAGCGCTGCCAAGCGGTTGCTAGATCTTTTGGCTGATCGGTATCAAACACACCATCGGTATTCGGGTAAGCACCCTCTTTCTCAAGATAAGCACCGCCGCCGTTCAGCAGTGCATAAAGCATATAATCTTCCTGATCGGGATGCTGATCCATCGGCCATGGCAAAAGCATACAGTCATGATAGACTAGATTAAACAGGGGAACCGGATAGCCATTGCGCGGTGTATCTGGTGCTTTCAGCATGAAGTCATAAGGGCCATAATGCGCAAATACTAATTCACGCATTGCCCAATCGCCGCATTCCTCGGAGCTAGGCAAGATTTTCATACTATTCAGCATTGAAAAGCATTCCCGGCGATATTCAAAGCATTCCCTGCGGTTCATCATATGCTCTGGATTGAAACATTCATCACCTTCGTTGCAGGTAAATACGTCCAGATAGCTGGCTTCAAGGTGAATGCCGTGTTTTAATAATTCAGTGAAATTGCGTTTTACATACATGGCCGCCTGAGAAGCGCATAAAAGGCTCTGACGGCCGCCTGCCCAGCGGGCCATATCAAAGATTGAGCCATCCTCATTCATGCAGGCATTCGCAGGGTCAAAGCTCTTCGCGTTAAAATAATAATCGCGATATTGATCATGAAGACCCAGCATATAATTATATGTCTGCATTGTATCAGAAAGCTTTTTTAATCCATCCCAGCCGCCGGCCTGAATGCAGGGAGGCAGAATATCGGGATGCTGATTGTCATAACCAGGTTCAGCCCAGCCATCAAGATGCAGATAAAGCTTTTTAATGCCCATTTCATGATATTGCTTTATTTCTTCTGTTCTGGTATCAAAAGATGTTAAATGATCGTTATGTTCAGGGTTATCAGAATCATAAAACAGTGAATCTGGCTCAATATGTGATTTGATTCCTTTATGCACAAAGGCGGAACCAATTAATTGATCAACGAGCGGATTGCGGGCAGCTTTTTCACGAAGACTTGTAAATAGACCGCTTTCCTTTACATGCTGACGATAAAGCTTGCATAAATCATTATAGTCACAGTTGGCCCGTAAAGAATAACGCATCCGGCGGCGGTATCGCATTTTGCCTAAAGTTGGAAGCCAGCGAATGCTGATGCTGGTATAAGGCCCATTAGCGGGATGATCAATCTGATAGGCGGCATCGGCAGGATCTAAACATTCCGCAAGATAACCAGCCTGTTGATTTACCTGCGCAAACCAAGGCATATAAGCCACGCTGCTGCCTAACTGACCATCAAAATGCAATTGATTCACCGCATGCGGCCAATTGTTAGGAATCAGCGTTCCCTGCATCTGATTAATTAATGTATAGCTTTCAGCATTCCCATCATCAAAACGAATCGGCATTGGCCAGTAAACAGCACTTGGTTTAAGCTTATCTTCAATTAACGGCAGCCATTCAAAATAAATATCCTGAGTGCTTTCTTCAACCCAAACAAGGACTTCACATGCGTCTTCACCGTCATTAAACCCCTTATAAACAGTTTTAAACCCTGAACCTAAACCATTATTAAATTCAGTCGTTGTAATTTCCTGTGCTTTGCTGAACCAAAACTTTTGCTCATTGCACAGATAATAACCATCATTCATCATTTCAAACCAAAGAAAATTGTCATTGTATAAACGAATTGTTTGATCTGCTTTTATTTTTATCTTCATAAGTACCTCTATCTTGTTAAACAGCTCTATTTTATCATAGCTAATTCACACATGAAAGTTGAAATGTTCATGAATTAAGTTATAATGGTTCTGAGGTACACATATGATAAAATGGATCGTTATGGATATGGATGGCACATTGCTGAATGATGAAAACAGGATCGATGAGCAAACCAGACAAATATTAATTAAACAAGAAGAAAAAGGTGTGCGTCTGCTGCTTGCCAGCGGCCGCAATTACCGCAAGCTGATGGATTATGCGATTCAGCTGAAAATGGATGTTTATCACGGAATGCTGATAGAAGCCAATGGTTTGGCGGTTTATGACTGTATGACACATGCAAGGCAGAAGAAAGCAGAATTAAATAAGCAGGATATCGAACGGGTCTTCAAGCTTGCACAGACATATGATTTAGAGCTGATCGCTTCTTTGGATGATGGCTTATATGATTACTTTTCTGAAAATATCCGTCAATCTAAAATAGCTTATCGCATTGAAAACAACTTTCCTGAGGACTTTCCTTTGACCGGCGGTCATCGTGATTGGATCAGTGATAATCGGGGCGGCTATCCCAATCAGTTTTTTGCTGAGCGGCTTGAAGCTTTTCCGGATGCCTGCAACAAACTGTGCCTGACCCATTTTCCAACCCGGATCAGTGAAGTTTTTGAGGCCTTAAAAAAAGCCTTGAATGATAAGTATGAAATTGTGCGGACATCACCAAGATGGGTGGAAATATCGCCCAAGGGAATCAGCAAGGGAAATGCGCTGACAGCGTTAATGAGTGCCAATCATATCAAAAAGGATGAAGTTTTAGTATTTGGTGACGGGGAAAATGACTGTTCAATGTTTGCCAGTGCCGGTACCGCTATTGCGATGGGCAATGCGATGGATATAGTCAAACAGGCAGCCAATGGTGTTACCTTAGATAACAATCATAATGGAATTGCCTATGCCATCGAAAATTTAGAGCAAATTACGAGTAAGCATGAATAATAGATGGTATAATACAAACAACAAACAGGAGGTATTTACTTATGAAAATTACAAACACAGCAGAATTCGATGCAATCAAAGACAATGGCGTAGTATTAGTTGATTTCTATGCAGACTGGTGCGGCCCATGCAAAATGATTTCTCCAATTCTTGAAGAATTAGCTAAAGAATATGAAGGAAAGGTTACAATCGTAAAAGTCAATGTTGATGAAAATGGCGATATTGCCGGCCGTTATGGTGTAATGTCAATCCCTAATCTGGTATTATTTAAAAATGGCGATGTAGTCAAACAAGTAGTTGGCTTCCAGCCTAAGAATCAGCTTCAGGCATTATTAAATTCTGCTATCTAACATCCAATTGAGGATGTTTTTTTTATTTTTCAATAATTTAAAATTGTTCTGTTTTAAAACAATTATCGAAAATCTGTTATTTTGTGTAAGAAATTTTTAAGATTAATGTGACAGAAATGGCATTTTCCCTTCATTAAATTATGATATAATGGGTTTGCATATAGAGTAAAAAAGGAGAGAAAGCCAATGTCTTTGATAGAGGTAAGGGATCTCCGTAAAGTTTACCATGTAGATACGGAGCGAATTGTTGCTTTAAACCGTATCAATCTCAAAATTGAAAAGGGAGAAATATGTTGTGTGCTGGGAACTTCTGGTTCCGGTAAATCAACACTGTTGAATATTATGGCAGGTCTGGAAAAACCGTCATTAGGAAGTGTTTTTATTGACGGCGTTGATATTTGCCAGTTAAGTGAGAAAAAACTGGCTGCTTTCCGGCAGAAAAATATCGGCTTTGTATTTCAGTCATACAATCTGATGTCAACACAAACTGCGATTGAAAATGTCGCAATGCCCTTGATGTTTAGAGGCATGAGTAAAAAGAAACGGAATCACTATGCGATAGAGATGCTGAAAGCGGTAAAACTGGATGGACGTATGGGGCATAAGCCTTCACAGATGTCCGGCGGTCAGCAGCAGCGTGTGGGTATAGCCAGAGCATTCGTTGCCCGGCCTAAAATTGTTTATGCGGATGAACCAACAGGAAATCTGGATAGTCATACAACCATTGAGGTTATGGAAATCATGATCGATATGGCAAGGCGATATAAGGAAACCTTGATTATTGTTACCCATGATCAGGAAATTGCGTCTTATGCAGATCGAATTATTTATTTACTTGATGGAAATATAAAATCAGATAAACCTAATGAATCGATTATGAAGACTAAAAGAGAGAAAGATTCTGAAACTGCAAAACAGGTTAAGGATCAGAAAAAGAATGAAGAGGGAAAAAGCAATGAGGAAAAATAAAATTCTATTAAAGAGTGCTGCGGCGATGCTGTCATTGATGATGATGGGCAGCATGATGCCGGGGATGAATGTGAAGGCGATGAATGAGGATGAAGCAAGAGAATATTGTAATAAAAAAGGTATGGAATTTGATTCATTAGATGTTGATGGTAACGCTGTTTGCATAAAGAAAGAAACAGTGGAAGTGCCTTCTAACCCTGAGCCAGACACGCCAATTTACGGCAACATCTTTAAATTATATCCGGGCTATGACACACCGACGATCAATGCCGGTGAATCGAAGGTGATTGAATTTCCGATTGTCTACGCAACTAAAAAGACAGCAACCAGTTATGAACAGGCACAAATTACCTTGCCGGATGGCTTGTATTTCTATGAAGCTAACGACATTCAGTCATTTGATGTGAAAACCCAAAAGGATGACAAACGGTTTGAGGGCAAGGTCGCTATCTTAAAGGCCAGTATTTCCGCAAGCTCCGATGCGAAGAGCGGTACGGTGACAGTGCCGATTAAAATCACTTACAAGTATTCCGGTAATTCTAATCCGATAACTGAAACAGTTAATGCCTATATCAAAATCAACGGCACTGACAGCAATCCTGCCAATCGTTTGAAAATTACCAATTACAGTTTTGACCGTCAGAATATCAAAGCCGGTGAAGCCTTTAATTTAACTGTAGAATTAAATAATCCATCAAACGGCGCGGTTAAGAATGTCAATGTAAATATCGGCAATTTAACCACGGAAACGATTATGATGAACAATGCAATCGATACGATGTATCTGCCTGAATTACCTGCTAATTCAACAAAGACATTAACCTTCCCGATGATTGCCAGCAAGAATATCGATAAGAATTCTCAAATGCTGGAATTATCTGTGACAGCGGATGGTATTGATACACCGCTTACATCAAAGATTTTCGCTTTTATTTCTAAATCAGCCGATGGCTCTGAAGCGGCTCTCAACGGTAAACCTAAAATTGTTATTGACAGCTATGACTATGGCGGTACAGCGGTAACTGGCGGTCAGCCTTTTGATTTATCGATGGTATTCAGAAATACAAGCAGCAATATTACGATTGAGAATTTAAAAATGACGATTCAAAGTGTTGCTGATGAGAAAACCGGGGGTGCGTTTACACCGACTAGCTCCAGTAACTCATTCTTTGTGAAGAGTATTGCGCCAAATGGTTCAATTGGACAAAGTATCAATTTGATGCCAAAGGCAGATGCTGACCCTAAATCTTATGGCTTGGAAATTCGTTTTGAATTTGAATATGTCATAAAGGGTGAACTGCAGGAAGGCAGCTCCACAGAACAGATTTCTATTCCATTAAAGCAATCCGATCGCTTTGAAGTGGGTGAAGTTGATATGTGGGGGCCGATGTATGTCGGTATGGAAAGTCAAATCAATGTTTCTTATGTAAATAAGGGTAAATCTACAATTAATAATCTAGAGATTTCTGTTGAGGGAGAAAATATGACCGCGATGGAATCAAGATCCTATGTAGGAAATGTTGAATCAGGCAACTCTGATTATTACTCTGTAAATATCACCGCTAATCAGGAAGGCCCGGTTAAGGGTAAGATTAAATTCTCTTATGAGGATGCGAACGGACAGACGGTAGTTGTTGAAAAGGAATTCAGTGGTGACGCGATTTCGATGAATTTTGAACCTGATCCAGGCATGGATATTCCTGAACCAACGCAGCCGGAAGGATTGCCGATGTGGGGCAAAATCTTGATTGGTGTAGTTGTTGTTGGCGGTATTGCGGCAGTGGCTTATGTAGTAATTAAAAAGAAAAAGGCTAAGTCTAAATTGCAAGAAGCTGAATCTTATGATGATTTCCCAGAAGATGGTGAATAATTATGAGTATTAAGGATAAGATTATCATGTGTTTTTCTAACCTTTATAAAAGAAAGGTTAGAACGCTGCTGACAACCGTGGGTGTTGTTGTCGGAACATGTGCAATCATTATCACCGTTTCATTGGGTGTAGGCATGCAGCAGGCTCAGGAAGAAGCATTGTCACAAATGGGTGATTTAACAATCATCAATGTGAATTCCTATGGCATTTCACCGGATACAGATCCGCTGGATGATGCCATGCTGGAAAAGTTTCGCGAGCTGGATCATGTCGTAGCTTTAACCCCTGCCTATCAATTAAACAATTGGGGATCAATCAGTATCACCAGCGGTAAATATAAGTATGACAGCATGATCTATGGTGTTTCACTGAATGATCTGGAGGCTTTAGGTTATAAGCTTACTGAGGGTGAGTGGCCCGGTGAAGAGGGTGTAAAGGAAAATACGGTTTATTTCAGTTCTTCGGCGGTTTATGATTTCTATAATACGAAAAAACGTTCTAATAACCGAGTTTATGAAGGATCAGGCAAAGATCCTTTCGTTGATCCAAACAAGGATAAGATGAAGTTTGTCGTAAGTTCACAGAAAGAAAATAAAAAGCCTAAAGAATTTGATTTAGTTTATGGCGGTACGATGGAACAGGATTGGAGTAAGAATCCGTCCAGCGGCTGGGGTGTCTTTGTGAGTGTCGATTATTTGAAAAAGTTAGAGAATGAATATAACAAATTAAATAATATTACTGTTAACAAGGATGCGAAAAAGAGCTATGACAGTGTGACGGTTAAAGTCGATGATATGAACAATGTCGCGGCGGTGGAAGAGGTTATTCAAGGAATGGGCTATACAACCAATTCCATGGAAACGATTCGTAAGCCGATGCAGGAGAAGGCTCAGAAAGATCAGCTGATGCTTGGTTCATTAGGTGCTATTTCCTTATTGGTTGCGGCTTTAGGTATCATGAATACAATGATGATGTCAATTTATGAACGTACACGAGAAATTGGTGTTATGAAGGTATTGGGCTGTTTTATCAGTGATATCCGTACAGTGTTCTTAATGGAAGCCGGAACGATTGGTTTCTTGGGCGGTGTGCTTGGCGTTGGTGTCAGCTATGGCGTTTCCTATCTGATTAATACGTTTGGCGGCGGTGGCAGTCAGGACATCTATGGTGCCCTGCAGGGCGGCATCGGTTCTACGTCAGTGATTCCTTGGTGGCTGGTGGTGGGAGCATTGCTGTTCTCAACACTGGTAGGACTGTTGTCTGGTATTTATCCTGCCAACCGCGCGGTAAGTATTTCAGCATTATCTGCAATTAAACAGGACTAAACAGAAGACTGCTTCGGCAGTCTTTTTTCTTTGCCTGAAACTTTTGTTTAATAAATAAAACTTTTTGTTTAATTAGTATTGCATTTCAAAACGAATTGGGTATAATAGTATTGTTTGAAAATGAAAAACATTAAGTTTACTATTGCTAAACAAAAGGAGGGGTTTGGTGGATATCGGACATAAGCTGAAGCAGCTGCGTATTAAAAATAGTTTAACGCTTGAGGAGCTGGCTTCAAGAAGTGAGCTGACCAAGGGATTTCTGTCACAGGTTGAACGAAATCTGACATCACCTTCCATTGCCACCTTAGAGGACATTCTGGAGGCGCTGGGAACAACTTTGGCTAGTTTCTTTCAAGAGGATAAGGATGAGAAGTGCGTCTTTACCAAGGACGATTATTTTGTTGATGAGCGTGAGGGCAGCACTGTTCATTGGATCGTGCCTAATGCCCAAAAGAATGAAATGGAACCCATCCTTCTTGAACTGGAAGTAAACGGCACCTCACAGGTTATCGATCCCCATGACGGGGAAGAGTTTGGTTATGTGCTGAGCGGCCGAATCGTTCTGGTTGACGGTGAAAGTGAATTTACAGTTAGAAAAGGGGAAACTTTTTATATTAACGGAACCAACAGTCATTATTTAAAAAATGAAAGTCAGGCTGTTGCCAAGGTGCTGTGGATTACCACACCGCCTCTGTTTTAGTGGAAAGGAGCAGCAATGAAACCACTGATTCAATTTAAAAACATCGTAAAAGAATTCGATGGTCAGCTAGTGCTGAAAGGGATAAATCTAGATATTTATGAAAACGAGTTTGTTACTCTGCTAGGACCGAGCGGCTGCGGTAAAACAACACTGCTGCGTATCCTTGGCGGCTTTTTGGAACAGACTGAAGGTCAGGTCATGTTTGATGGTGAAGAAATCAGCAAGCTGCCTGCATATAAAAGAGAAATCAACACTGTATTCCAAAAATACGCTTTATTTCCGCATATGAATGTTTATGACAATGTGGCTTTTGGCTTAAAAATAAAGAAAGAAGCTAAAGACTTAATTGAACAAAAGGTTAACCGTATGCTGAAGCTGGTAAATCTTGAGGAATATGCAAAGCGTTCAGTTACGGAAATGTCCGGCGGTCAGCAGCAGCGTGTCGCGATTGCCCGCGCTTTAGTCAATGAACCAAAGGTTTTGCTTTTGGATGAACCGCTGGGTGCTTTGGATTTAAAGCTGCGCAAGGAAATGCAGCATGAATTAAAGAAAATCCAGCAAGAAGTAGGCATCACCTTTATCTTTGTAACCCATGATCAGGAAGAAGCGCTGACAATGTCAGATAAGATCGTGGTTATGAAAGATGGTGAAATTCAGCAGGTAGGTACACCGGAAGATATTTACAACGAACCGATCAATGAATATGTCGCAAACTTCATTGGTGAGAGTAATATTGTAGACGGTGTTATGACAAAAGATTATGAAGTTATGTTTGAAGATAAGAAATTTACCTGTGTGGATTTCGGCTTTAAACCTAATGAAAAGGTTGATGTTGTAATTCGTCCTGAGGATTTAGATATTGTACCTAAAAGTCAGGGCAAGCTGCGCGGTATTGTAAAATCAGTTTTATTTAAGGGTGTGCATTATGAAATTATTGTTGAAACTAAATCAGGTACAAGTATCACAGTACAGATGCATGTATCGGATGATCGGCCAGTAATTAATGAATCAGCCCGTGAAAAAATGAGTGCCAATGTTTTCTATCTGGATGTTGAGGACGTAAAGGAATTGACAGACGCGGAAATCATTGCCCGTGCTGACGCGCAGGCATGGAGTATGGATGATGAGGAAGAATCAATCTCAATCAGTAAGGTTGAATATGATATTAAACCTGAAAAGGGAACTTATCCGGTTACCTTCTCAACCTCAAACGGTACTTCCGTTACAGTTAATATGATTGTTAAGGACCAAAACCGCGTGGTATCTAAAGAATACGGCGAAGAGATTTTCGCTGAGAATTTCTTTAAAAAAGTAGATGAGATTCAGGACAGTGTCGCCTTGGATACTGATTTAAAAATCTGGGCAAACGCGCAGGCATGGGATCTTGATGAAGATATTAAGGTAGAAATTACGACCGTTGATTATGATTTTGATCCGGAAACGATTGTACCGGGAACTTATTATGTGACCTTTAAAACAAGTGGTTATGAATATAAGGTAGATACGACAGATTATGCCGAAGTTGACAGTGTTGTCGGCCTTAAATTTGAGCCTGAAGATATTCATATCATGAGTAAGTCAGGGAGCTATTAAGCTATGAAGCAGTTTAGAAAGATGACGATTCCATACATTGTATGGATGTCGGTCATGATCGTTATACCGATGCTGTTTATCTTTATGTATGGCATTACCAAGGAAGGGAACAGTGTTGTAACCTTGAATTTTACCTTGGATAATTTTGCTAAATTCTTTGTGGAACCAATCTATATCGATGTGCTGATCCGTTCAATGCGGATTGCCGTAGTGACAACCTTCTTTTGTATTCTGCTTGGCTATCCGGCGGCTTATGCGATCTCACGCTGCAATGAAAAAACGCAGACTCTTTTGGTACTGCTGATTACCTTGCCGATGTGGATCAATATGTTGGTAAGAACGTATGCGTGGATGGGAATGCTTCAGGATGACGGCTTGTTTAATACCTTGCTGGGGCTGATCGGCATTGGCCCGGTAAAAATGATTCATACTGAGGCAGCGGTTGTCTTTGTTATGATTTATAATTTTATTCCGTTTATGATTCTGCAGATTTATACATCACTGACTAAAATGGATAAAAGCTATCTGGAAGCTGCCAGTGATTTAGGGGCAACACCGCTTGAGGCATTCAGAAAAATCACCCTGCCTTTATCTTTGCCGGGTGTAGTCAGCGGCATTACCTTAGTTTTCTTACCGGCGGTATCTACCTTTACCATTACGTCATTGATTGGCGGCGGTAAATTCTCCAACGTCGGAAATATTATTGAAACCTTATTCCTGAAATCCGGCGATTGGAATGCCGGATCGGCACTGTCTTTGATTTTAGCGGTCATCATCATGTTCCTGATGTATCTGACTAAGAAAGTAGATAAAGACCCGTCGAATGGAAGGGGGCGTATCTAATGAAGAAAAAGAAACAGCCTATTTTCAATATTTATATTGTTTTAATGCTGATATTCTTCTATCTACCGATTATTTATACGATTTTCTTCTCATTTAATGAAACTAAATCATTAACTCATTTCAGCGGCTTCTCATTGCGCTGGTATGAAAAAATGTTTGCTGACCGCACGATGATGGAAGCCATTTGGTATACCTTTATCATCGCGATTATTGCCACGGTTGTATCAACCATTGTCGGTACGATTACCGCGATTGGTTTATCTAAATCAAAAAGAATCGTACAGAATATTGTCGAACAGATTAACAATCTGCCGATTATGAACCCGGAAATTGTAACCGCGGTTGGCCTGCTGATGCTCTTTGCATCAATCAAAGGGATTGAAAAAGGCTTTGTCACTTTGCTGCTGGCGCATATTATGTTCTGTATTCCTTATGTAATATTAAGCGTCACACCAAAGCTGAGAACTCTTGATCCAAACCTTACGGAAGCGGCGATGGATTTAGGCGCTACACCATGGCAGGCATTGACCAAGGTCATCGTACCGCAGATTATGCCGGGAATCGTATCCGGCGCGTTAATTGCCTTTACAATGTCATTTGATGACTTTGTTATTTCTTATTTCGTTACCGGCAATGGCGTCAACAATATTTCAACGCTGGTATGGACGATGTCAAAACGCATCAATCCATCCATCAATGCATTATCGACAATTATTATCGTTATTATTACCATTGGACTGATTTTGGCCAATGTTGTACCACTTTTAAAAGATAAAAAGGAGAAAAAGAGAATATGAAAAAAACACTTGCTGTACTGACAAGCGCCATGCTGCTGTTAAGCGGCTGTTCCTCTTCCAATGGCTCCAGCGATGCTGTTGAAAAATATGGTTCAGATACATTAAAACTCTATAACTGGGGTGCCTATATGGGTGAAGATTTAATTCCTGATTTTGAAAGAGAGTTTGGTGTAAAGGTTGTTGTAGAATACTTTAATTCCAATGAAGAAATGTATACTAAATTACAGGCCGGTGATTCATATGATGTACTGGTTCCTTCCGATTACATGATTGAACGTCTGGTTAAAGAAAATATGCTTCAGGAGCTTGATAAATCAATGATTCCTAATCTTGCAAATCTGGCAGAGGGGGTAAAAAACCTGCCTTATGATCCAGATAACACTTATTCCGCGCCTTATTTCTGGGGCAGTGTAGGGATTGTATACAATTCAGCCAATGTGCCAAGTGAAAAAGTAGAAAAAGAGGGTTATGCTATTCTTCAGGATACAGATTACAAGGGCCGCATTTATATGTATGACTCAGAACGTGATTCATTTATGATCGCGCTTAAAAATCTGGGCTATTCAATGAACAGCTTTGATGATGCTGAAATTCAGGCTGCCTATGAATGGCTGTCACAGATCAACAATACAATGGACCCGGCTTATGTTACCGATGAGGTTATTGACAACATGGTTAATGGCATGAAGGATCTTGCGGTTGTTTACTCAGGCGATGCTGCTTATATTCTCTCTGAAAATGAAGATATGCGTTATTTCCAGCCGAATGAGGGAACAAATATCTGGTCTGACGGCATGGTTATTCCAGCGAATGCCAAGAATCCTAAATTAGCTAATGAATTTATCAACTATGTGTTGACTTATGAAGCATCATACGGCAATTCTGAAGAAGTTGGCTATGCATCAAGCAACCAGGAAGTATTAGATGATATGACAGCGCCAGGCGGCTTATACGAAGACAATGAAGCCTATCTGCCAAGAGTTGGTTATGCTAAAGATGAAGTCTTTGTTTATAATGCGGAAATGGTCAGCAAACTGGCTGAATTATGGCTTAAAGTAAAGGCTCAATAAAACTGAATAGATAAAAGGGGAGCAGAGACAGAAATGTTTTTGCTCTTTTTTTCTAAAAAAGTGTGAAAAGCTGTTGCATTTTCTGATTAAATTTAATATAATAGACGAGCAATGAAAAGTTTTGGGGCCGTGGCGAAATAGGCAGACGCAACGGACTTAAAATCCGTTGGGAGCAATCCCGTGGGGGTTCAAGTCCCCCCGGCCCCACCATTCATTGTAAAACAATTAAATAGGTATGGTACCATAGCCAAGTGGTAAGGCAATAGACTGCAACTCTGTGATCATCAGTTCAAATCTGATTGGTACCTCCAGTTGGGGCCGTGGCGAAATAGGCAGACGCAACGGACTTAAAATCCGTTGGGAGCAA
>OGJC01000521.1_pt1 | contig 34081 bp, 25 predicted proteins | sample 1571941 | NCBI WGS metagenome assembly OGJC01 (sample SAMEA2582100, study PRJEB24529) | metagenome | biome: Human gut stool | place: China | collected 2011 | reverse complement strand
CAGTGAGTACCATCTCCCGTCGGAGATTTCCTCACTCCTAATCTTAGTATGTTTTGTTTTGTGAATATTGGTCATTTAGCATTTTAGTTGATTGTATTTTGTGATATAATGATTCAAATTATCAGTAAGGGAGGAAATAGGATGATAAAGAACGTTGGAATCGTTAGTCTATCAAGCGGGATTATAGGAGAAAGTTTCGTTAGGCATGAGGTTGATCTAGGATTAAAGCGTTTAAAAGACTTGGGACTTGAAGTGACGTTTTTAGAGCATGCACAAAAGGGAATGGATTATCTGAAAGACCATCCTAAATCGAGAGCGCAAGATTTGATTCAAGCTTTTGAAGATCCTTCAATTGATATGATTTTATGTGCTATTGGTGGAGATGATACGTATCGATTGCTACCCTATTTGTTTGAAGATAACCAATTAAAAAAGGTTGTGAATCAGAAAGTATTTTTAGGTTTTTCAGACACTACCATGAATCACTTCATGCTCCATAAGTTGGGAGTGAAGACTTTTTATGGTCAATCATTTCTTGCTGATGTTTGTGAGTTAGAGGAAGAAATGCTGCCTTATACACTGTCATATTTTAAGGAACTGATTGGAACAGGAACTATCTCAGAAATCAGATCGTGTAATGTCTGGTATGATGAAAGGACAGATTTTAGTGAAAAAGCCTTAGGAACGAAGCGGACTCGTCATGAAAATCAGGGATTTGAATTGCTGAAAGGAAAAGCAACATTTGAAGGGGAAATTTTAGGAGGCTGTTTGGAGTCGCTCTATCAGATATTTGATGAAAGATATGAAGGTGCCATTGAACTGTGTGCTCACTATCAGCTATTTCCCAGTCTTTCAGAGTGGGAAGGAAAAATTCTTTTGTTGGAAACCAGTGAGGAAAAACCAGAACCAATTTTATATCGAAAAATGCTAGAAGCCTTAAAGGCGACAGGGATTTTTTCTGTTTTAAATGGGATTCTTGTCGGAAAACCAATGGATGAAACTTATTATGGAGAATATAAACAAATCCTGCTTGATGTCATTGATACAGATATTCCTATTTTATATAACTTAAATGTTGGACATGCTACCCCAAGAGCAATTGTTCCTTTTGGAGTGAAAGCTGAGGTGGATGCCAACGAGCAAGTCATTCGATTTTTGAATGAACTGAAATAACTTCAAAAGTGCAGGTTGAAGAATGACCTGCATTTTGCGTGTTGTTTACGAATTTAGTATAATAGGGGAAGCAAATGTAGAAAAGAGAAAAATATGCGAATTCGTGGTTTTGAGCTTGTTTCAAGCTTTACAAATGAAAATTTACTGCCAAAGCGTGAGACGGCTCATGCGGCAGGTTATGACTTAAAAGTGGCAGAGCGTACAGTGATTGCGCCCAAAGAGATTAAATTGGTGCCTACAGGTGTCAAGGCCTATATGCAGGCTGGTGAGGTGCTTTATCTTTATGATCGTTCATCTAATCCACGTAAAAAAGGGTTGGTTTTGATTAACTCTGTAGGTGTTATCGACGGGGATTACTACGGTAATCCGGGAAATGAAGGGCACATTTTTGCGCAAATGCAGAACATTACAGATCAAGAGGTGGTTTTAGAAGAAGAAGACCGTATCGTTCAAGCTGTTTTTGCGCCGTTCTTGCTTGCTGATAATGATGAAGCAGATGGTGTGCGGACAGGTGGTTTTGGAAGCACTGGGCATTAAGAAAGAGGAATCTATCATAGCCAAGAAAAAAGCGACATTTGTTTGTCAAAATTGTGAATACCATTCGCCCAAGTATCTGGGGCGTTGTCCGAATTGTGGTGCTTGGTCGTCCTTTGTCGAAGAAGTCGAAGTTACGGAGGTTAAGAATGCGCGTGTTTCTCTGACAGGGGAAAAAAGTCGACCGATGAAGTTAGCAGAGGTGACTTCTATCAATGTCAACCGTACCAAGACAGATATGGAAGAGTTTAACCGCGTCTTGGGCGGTGGCGTGGTGCCAGGAAGTTTAGTTCTAATCGGAGGAGACCCAGGTATTGGGAAATCTACCCTTTTATTGCAGGTTTCGACCCAACTCTCTCACAAAGGAACGGTCTTGTATGTCAGTGGGGAAGAGTCTGCCGAGCAGATTAAGCTGCGCGCGGAACGTTTAGGCGATATTGACAGTGAGTTTTATCTCTATGCTGAGACCAATATGCAGAGTATTCGTGCTGAGATTGAGAAAATCAAACCAGATTTTTTGATTATAGATTCCATTCAGACGATTCTATCGCCAGAAATTTCCAGCGTGCAAGGGTCGGTTTCGCAAGTGCGAGAAGTGACAGCGGAGCTGATGCAGCTGGCAAAAACCAACAATATTGCCACCTTTATCGTCGGTCATATGACGAAAGAGGGCACTCTGGCTGGACCTAGAACTTTAGAACATATGGTGGATACGGTACTTTATTTTGAGGGTGAGCGTCAACATACTTTTCGTATTTTGCGAGCGGTTAAAAACCGCTTCGGCTCTACGAATGAAATCGGTATTTTTGAAATGCAGTCAGGTGGTCTGGTTGAAGTACTCAATCCTAGCCAGGTTTTCTTAGAGGAGCGTTTAGATGGAGCGACAGGCTCTTCTATCGTGGTGACTATGGAGGGGACGCGTCCAATCCTTGCGGAAGTGCAGGCTTTGGTGACGCCGACCATGTTTGGCAATGCCAAGCGGACAACGACAGGATTGGATTTCAATCGTGCTAGTCTGATTATGGCTGTTTTGGAAAAGCGAGCAGGGTTATTATTGCAAAATCAAGATGCCTACCTCAAGTCAGCAGGCGGTGTCAAATTAGATGAGCCAGCTATTGACTTAGCTGTTGCCGTTGCAATTGCTTCGAGTTATAAAGATTTGCCAACGAATCCACAAGAATGTTTTATTGGTGAAATCGGTCTGACGGGCGAAATCCGCCGTGTCAATCGCATTGAGCAGCGTATCAATGAAGCTGCTAAGCTGGGCTTCACCAAAGTTTACGCTCCTAAAAACTCTCTGAACGGATTGAACATTCCCGAAACTATTGAAGTTATTGGTGTAACAACGATTGGAGAAGTATTGAAGAAGGTGTTTGGGTAAGTCAGTGTAACTGAGCATTGAATTGATAGATGAGCCAGACAACGGACTCTACATTGCTAAGAAAATTCTGTAAATGATTGGAAGAATAATAAAGTTTCATCGTTTCTGTTATTTCTTTTCGACAACTATGTGGTATAATAGTAACGTTTGAAATAAAAACAGGTTTTTCCTGTGGAAAATATAAGATAAAAATTAGGAGACATACAATTGGCGAATCAAATTCGTGTGCGTTATGCACCAAGTCCAACGGGACTGTTACACATCGGGAATGCGCGGACTGCGCTCTTTAATTATCTTTACGCTCGTCACTACGGTGGAACTTTTATCATTCGGATTGAAGATACTGACCGTAAACGTCATGTGGAAGACGGGGAGCGTTCGCAGTTGGAAAATCTGCGTTGGTTAGGAATTGATTGGGATGAGAGCCCAGAAACGCATGAAAAATATCGCCAGTCTGAACGCTTGGACATTTACCAAAGCTATATCAATGAGTTACTTGAAAAAGGCTTGGCTTACAAATCATATGTGACGGAGGAAGAGCTGGCAGCAGAGCGTGAGCGTCAGGAAGCTGCTGGAGAAACACCTCGTTACATCAATGAATATCTGGGAATGTCTGAAGATGAAAAAGCAGCTTATATCGCAGAGCGTGAAGCAGCAGGCATTGTTCCAACAGTCCGTCTTGTGGTCAATGAATCTGGTATTTACAAGTGGAACGATCTTGTCAAAGGTGAGATTGAATTTGAAGGTGGCAACATCGGTGGTGACTGGGTTATCCAGAAAAAAGACGGCTATCCAACTTATAATTTTGCGGTTGTAGTAGATGACCATCTGATGAAAATTTCCCATGTCATTCGTGGAGATGACCACATTGCCAATACCCCTAAGCAGCTCATGGTGTACGAAGCGCTCGGTTGGGAAGCGCCACAATTTGGTCACATGACCTTGATTATTAACTCCGAAACGGGTAAGAAATTGTCCAAACGTGATACAAACACGCTTCAATTTATCGAAGATTACCGTAAGAAAGGCTACCTGCCTGAAGCCGTCTTCAACTTTATTGCCCTCCTTGGCTGGAATCCTGGCGGTGAAAATGAAATCTTCTCTCGTGAAGAATTGATCCAACTCTTTGATGAACATCGTCTCAGCAAGTCTCCGGCTGCTTTTGACCAAAAGAAATTAGACTGGATGAGCAATGAATACATTAAAAATGCAGATTTTGAAACCATTTTTGATATGGCGAAACCTTACTTGGAAGCGGCTGGTCGTTTGACTGACAAAACTGAAAAATTAGTTGAACTTTACAAACCACAAATGAAGTCTGTAGATGAAATCGTACCGCTCACAGACCTTTTCTTTGAAGATTTCCCAGAGCTAACGGCAGAAGAAAAAGAGTTTATGGCAGGCGAAACGGTACCGACTGTTTTGAGAGCATTCAAAGAAAAATTGGAAGCTATGAGTGGTGAAGACTTCAAGTCAGAAAATATCTTCCCACAAATCAAGGCAGTGCAAAAAGAAACGGGTATCAAAGGCAAAAACCTCTTTATGCCAATTCGTATCGCTGTTTCAGGCGAAATGCACGGTCCAGAATTACCAGACACTATTTACCTGCTTGGACGTGAAAAATCTATTGAGCACATCGAAAATATGTTGAAGAACATCCAATAAATTTAACGAAAACATCACATGTGTTAAACTTGTGGTGTTTTTGCTTTTATATGATGAAATGCTTGATTTTATGTTATAATAACCCTTAATACTAAATCAAAGTGAGGAATGCTTATGCCAGCTACTAAAATGACCGCACAGGAAATTATTCAGTTTATAGCGGATGCTAAGAAAAAGACAAATGTAAAAGTGACTTTTGAAGGAAAACTAGCGGGCGAAGTACCGGATTCTGTTGTCAAATTGGGCAATGTTCTCTTTGGTGACTGGGAGGAAATTAAACCTCTTTTGGTTAACCTAGAAGAGAATAAAACCTATGTGGTGGAGCAGGATGCTCGAAATTCTGCCGTGCCGCTGTTAGACAAGCGTGAGGTCAATGCTCGGATTGAGCCAGGAGCTATTATCCGCGACCAGGTGGAAATCGGTGATAATGCCGTGATTATGATGGGAGCCGTTATCAATATCGGAGCTGAAATTGGTGCTGGAACGATGATTGATATGGGAGCCGTTTTAGGTGGTCGAGCTATTGTTGGAAAAAACAGTCATGTGGGTGCTGGGGCTGTTCTTGCCGGTGTTATTGAGCCAGCCAGTGCTGAGCCAGTTCGCGTGGGAGATAATGTTTTGATTGGAGCCAATGCTGTCGTTATTGAAGGAGTGCAGATTGGCAATGGTTCTGTCGTCGCTGCAGGGGCTATTGTGACGACAGATGTGCCAGAAAATGTTGTTGTAGCTGGTGTGCCAGCGCGTGTGATTAAGAAAATTGATGAACAAACCCAGCAGAAAACAGCATTGGAAGACGCTCTTCGGACACTTTAAAGAGGGAAATGTATGATTGATTATCAAAAAATTCGCCGAGACTTGCATCAAATTCCGGAAATTGGGCTGGAAGAGTATAAGACTCATGCCTATCTGATGAGAATAATTGATGAGTTGACTGCTGGTTTGGATTTTGTTGAGATTCGGACTTGGCGTACGGGAATTTTGGTCTTTGTCAAAGGCAGTACACCTGCTAAGACGATTGGCTGGCGGACAGATATTGACGGTTTGCCGATTGTTGAGGAGACAGGGTTTGCCTTTGCTAGTCAACATGAGGGACGTATGCATGCCTGTGGGCATGATATGCACATGACAATCGCTCTGGGTTTGTTGGAGAAATTAACTACTGAGCAGCCTAAGAATAATCTACTTTTTCTTTTCCAGCCAGCTGAGGAAAATGAAGCTGGGGGTATGCTGATGTATGAAGATGGAGCCTTTGGCGATTGGTTGCCAGATGAATTTTATGGGCTTCATGTGCGACCTGACCTCAAGGTAGGAGATATTGCTACGAATACTAGTACACTTTTTGCAGGGACTTGTGAAGTTAAATTAACTTTTAAGGGCAAGGGTGGTCATGCTGCATTTCCACATAATGCTAATGATGCTTTGGTAGCAGCTAGCTATTTTATCACTCAGGTTCAGACCATTGTGAGTCGCAATGTAGATTCGATTGAAGGAGCTGTCGTTACCTTTGGTGAATTCCATGCTGGAACAACGAATAATGTGATTGCTGAAACTGCCTTTCTGCACGGAACCATTCGAACATTGACGCAGGAGATGAATTTGCTCACTCAAAAACGCCTGCGGGAAATCGCTGAAGGAGTAGCCCGGTCTTTTGGTGTAGAGCTTGATTTGGAGCTGAAACAAGGTGGTTATCTTCCTGTGGAAAATCATCCTGAATTAGCTGCTCAATGTATGAACTTTTTCCAAAAAGAGAGTGACGTGCACATGATTGATATTTCACCCGCAATGACCGGTGAGGACTTTGGTTATCTGCTCAGTAAAGTCAAGGGTGTGATGTTCTGGTTGGGAATTGATAGTCCTTACGCGCTTCATCATCCTAAAATGGCGCCAGATGAAGCAGCCTTGCCTTTTGCTATTGAAAAATTTGGGAAGTTTTTAAGTGCAAAAGTTAATGAATAATGGGCTGAGATTGTTGATAATATTTCTGATCGAGGAGAAGATAAATGAAGGCAGATTTGCGCAAAACTATAGTCAGGAAAATGAAAGAGCAGGAATTGATAGTAAAACAGCAGAGAGATGCTTTGCTCACTCAGTACTTGCTGGAATCTTCTGCTTATCAACAAGCTAGAACAGTTGCTACTTATTTATCTTTGCCACACGAGTTTGATACAAGGCTTTTCATTAGGCAGGCTCAAGCAGATGGCAAGCGGGTTTTGATCCCTAAGACTTATCCCCAAGGGCGCATGACTTTTGTGGATTATAATCCAAATGACTTGGAATTGACTGCTTTTGGTATCTGGGAACCAAGAAGTGAACGAGCGGTGGAAAAATCTCATATTGATTTGATTCATGTTCCGGGTATTGCTTTTAACAAAAAAGGCTATCGTATTGGCTATGGAGGCGGCTATTATGACCGCTATTTGGCTGATTTTAAAGGGATGACAGTCAGTACAATTTATCCTTATCAGTTAGTTGATTTTCAACCAGATGATTGTGATATTCCCGTTCAGGAGGTATTGATTTGTGAATAAAATTTATGATAAACGTTATCCAGTGACGAGCTTATTATTGCTTATCACGACAGGAGTTTTCCTAGCAATGTTTCTGTTGCGTGGTTTTGCTTATGCTAGTATCCAAACGATTTACGAATTTGGAGCGATGAATGGTCGAACGATTCAATATTTCCCAAGCCAGATTTGGCGCTTAGTATCGGCGATTCTTGTTCATATCGGCTTGGAGCATTTTGTGATGAATATGATTACGCTGTATTTTATCGGACGACAAGCCGAGGACATTTTTGGCTCGTGGAATTTTCTGTTTCTTTACTTGATGTCTGGCATTTTAGGAAATGTATTTGTCTTCTTTTTCACTCCAAATGTTGTGGCGGCAGGTGCCTCTACATCTTTGTTTGGGATTTTTGGCGCTATTATTACTTTGCGCTATGCAGTTCGCAATCCCTATATTCAGCAACTCGGTCAGTCATACCTAGTTCTTCTAGTTATGAACTTGGTGTTGAGCTTGACACCGGGAATTAGTCTGGCAGGTCACTTAGGTGGTGCAGTCGGGGGCGCTTTGTGTGCGGTTATTTTTCCAGTTCGAGGGGAAAGAAGAGCTTATCAAGTGGGGCAACGGTTATTGGCGTTGATTGCTTATGTTGTTTTAGCTTTGGGAATGATTTGGTTAGCTTTTAATCGAAGCATATAAAAAGAGGTTAGATAGACTGCTGTATCTCGCAGCAATCTGTTTTCACCTCTTTTTGCTTTATATTTGTTGACCAACTAAAATCTTTGCAGCAATCGTGATGTCAGTTAATGGTGACCAATCTATTTTATCAATGTCAATATTAAAAAGAAGCGGTGTCATGTGAAGAAGTGCCGCTTTCTCGTTTTCTCTTAAGCTGAAAGTGGCTGCAACGTCATAAGAATTCGTAATGGTAAAGGCTTCTTCAAAATGCTCAATGATTTTGTGATTGGAATAATTTGTGTTGGTTAATTGCTCGGCAACGATACTACGAATTTCTTGCAAGTGTTGGCTGCTAGGAATAATCTTAATGAGCAAGCCGTTTTTCTGCAAGACGCGCTGAAATTCTTGGTAATTGGCGGGAGAGAAGATGTCTAAAATCACATCCATGCTAGTATCTTGAATAGGGATGTGCGCCAGATCTCCAACAAACCAATTTACCGCCAGAATGTGGTCACTTTTGGCTGCTAGTTGAATAGACTCTTTTGATAAATCGAATGCATAGATATGTTTATCTGGCAATTGTGCTTGCAAATTTCGAGCATAATAACCCTCTCCGCAGCCAATGTCCAGCAGATTGTCGTGTTGTGGTAAAGATGATAAAATTTCTAGTAATTTCTTCAAAATTGGTTGGTAAAATCCTGCTTCGAGAATCAATTGTCGATTTTGAAAGTTGGATTTATCGTAGGCTTTTGATTGCTTTACTTGTGGAGCCAAGTTGACATAGCCGAGTTTTGCCAGATCAAAGGAATGCTTATTTTTGCATTTGAGACTATTTTCTGATAAAAACAAAGCTTGCTGGCAAAAAGGGCAAGCAAAGAAAGTAGCTGTTTCAAAGCGTTTAAGTTTGGGATTCATGCGTTTTCTCTTTCATCAATTTCTGTGTCTAGTGTAACATGTGAGAAATGCTTTGGCAAGCAGATAAAGAAAGGGACATTTAAAATGAACCACACTTTTAAAGCGGTTGGAGCTAAAGCAAGCACCATGGCAATATGCTTTTTGCTAAGTGAGAATGAAAAGAAGCTGGAGCGAAAAGTCTCCAACTTCAAAGTATATAGCGTAATAAACCAACGATGTAGTAGTTGATTGCTCTCTTTCCTATTTAGTAAGTCAAAACAAAATATTTTTTCTTACCACGACGGATAACGGTGAGTTCGTTTTTCAATTTGTCAGCGTCTGTTAATCTGTAGTCAAGGTCCTGAATACGCTCGCCATTGACATAAATAGCACCGTTTTGGACATCTTCACGCGCTTGGCGTTTAGAATTAACAACGCCAGCCGTTACCAAAAGTTCTACGATGTTGAGATTGTCATCTGCTTTCACTTGATAATTTGGCACGCCGCGAAGTCCTTGTTTCAATTCTTTGACAGAAAGATTTTTAATGTTTCCAGCAAAAAGCTGCTCGGTAATATTGAGTACTTCTTTGTAGGCTTTTTCGCCATGCACAAATGTAACGACTTCTCGCGCTAAGATTTTTTGCGCCAAACGTTCATGTGGAGCTGCTTCAAATTGTTTTCCGATTTCTTCGATTTCATCAAGCGGAAGAAGGGTGAAAATTTTGAGGAAACGAACGGCATCAGCGTCCATGACATTCATCCAGAATTGGTACATTTCGTAAGGACTGGTCTTATCAGCATTGAGCCATACAGCGTTGCCTTCTGACTTACCAAATTTCTTACCGGTTGCGTCTGTGATAAGGGGCACTGTAATAACGTGAGCTGTTTTGTCTGCCTTCCGACGAAGCAATTCAGTACCGGCAGTCATATTGCCCCATTGGTCAGAACCACCGATTTGCAAAGTGACACCGTATTGCCGATTTAGCTCAAAAAAGTCATAGCCTTGCATAATCTGGTAAGCAAACTCGGTATACGAAATGCCTGTTTCAATCCGTTTTTTTACGGATTCTTTACTCATCATGTAGTTGACGGTGAAATATTTTCCAACATCGCGTAGAAAATCAATAAAGCTAATATCGGAGAACCAGTCGTAGTTGTTGACCATTTCAGCCTTGTTGTCGCCATTTTCAAAATCAAGAAAACGAGATACTTGCGCTTGAATGCTTCGTACCCAGCCCTCAACGGTGTCTTTTGTTTGTAAACTCCGCTCTGTATCTTTAAATGATGGGTCGCCAATTAAGCCAGTTGCACCGCCGACGAGAGCGTAGGGTTTGTGACCTGCCAACTGTAAATGTTTCATGACAAGGATTGGTACAAGATGACCGAGGTGCAGGCTGTCAGCTGTTGGATCGTAGCCAGAATAAAAACTAACATTTCCTTCCGCTAGGGCCTTGCGCAACGCGTCTTCGTCAGTTGTCTGAAAAACTAAACCACGTTCTTTTAGCTCATCAAAAATGTGCATATCTGTCTCTCCTTTATAAAATTTCTAGTTATTGTAACATTGTATCACAAACAGCCATTAGAATGTAGTGAAATTGCAAAAATAATTTAAAAAAACAATGATTCCAGCCAAGGATTGCCTTTCCTGTTGTCAGAAGTTTCATAAATTTGCTATAATAGGCAGAGAAAGTTCAAGGAGAAAGAATGAGTAAACAAGTTTTTGAAAAGATGAAACGATTGTTTGAGAAATTTTTTCAAACGAATCGTCCTAGCAAAAATGAAAAAGAAAGCTGGACAATTTGGAGTGTTGGCGGGACTGTCCTTCGTACTCTAAAGTTATTGTCAAATGTCTTTTTTGTGCTTGTTTTTTTAGGTTGCTTGTTTGGTGGAGGTATTGCATTAGGTTATGGTGCTAGAATCTTTAACAACGTTGAAACTCCTAAAAAAGAAGAGCTCATTAAAAAAATTCAAGATATTTCAACTATTTCTGAATTAAAATATGCTGACGGCAGCTCCATTTCAGCCATTGATAGTGATTTATTGCGAGTGCCAATTAAGAGTAAAGATATTTCTGACAATGTGAAAAAAGCGGTCATTGCGACAGAAGATGAGAATTTTAGGAAGCACAATGGGGTTGTCACAAAAGCTGTTTTGCGGGCGACGCTAGGCTCTGTTGCAGGGATTGGTTCCTCAAGTGGAGGTTCTACCTTAACTCAACAGTTAATCAAGCAACAAGTTGTCGGCGATGCTCCAACCTTTAGTCGTAAAGCATCAGAAATCATTGATGCGCTGGCTTTAGAACGCTACATGAGTAAAGATGATATTTTAACGACTTATTTGAATGTGGCACCGTTTGGGAGAAATAACAAAGGGCAAAATATCGCTGGTGTGGAAGAAGCGGCACAAGGAATTTTTGGAGTTCCTGCCAGCAAATTGACAATTCCTCAAGCAGCTTTTATTGCTGGTTTACCACAAAGTCCAATTGTTTACTCTCCTTATGCAGCTGACGGTAGCCTGAAAAGTGCTAAAGATATGACTTTTGGTCTCAATCGTGCGAAAAATGTTATTTACAATATGTATCGGACAGGTGCGATTAGTAAAGACGAGTACCAATTGTATAAAGATTATGATTTGAAACGAGACTTTTTACCAAGTGATACGACTTCGACAAGAACACATGATTATCTATATTACGTTGCTATGAAAGAAGCTCAAAAAGCAATGTATGATTACTTAATCAAACGTGACAATGTTTCACAGCAAGAGTTGAAAAATGATGCAACAGTGAAAGCTTACAGAGAACTAGCTGCGAAAGAGTTGAGTGAAGGCGGCTACACTGTCACCACAACTATTAATAAGAATGTGCATAATGCAATGCAAAATGCAGTAGCTAATTTTGGTAGTGTCTTAGATGATGGAACAGGTGCAGTCGAAGCTGGAAATGTCCTCATGGATAATCGTACAGGAGCTATTTTGGGGTTTGTGGGAGGACGTGATTATGCTTCTAACCAGAACAACCATGCATTTGATACAGAGCGCTCACCAGGCTCAACCATTAAGCCGATTTTAGCCTATGGTATTGCTATAGACCAAGGGCTTATGGGAAGTGCCAGCATGCTGTCTAACTACCCTGCAAATTTCTCTAGCGGTGAGCCAATTATGCACGTAGATAGCCGTGGTACAGCCATGATGGATTTGCAGGAAGCTTTGAATACTTCTTGGAACATTCCAGCTTATTGGACTTATAAATTGCTTCGTGACAAAGGAGTTAATGTCCAAGGGTACATGGAGAAAATGGGCTATCAAATTGAAAATTATGATATTGAAAGTCTGCCAATGGGAGGAGGTATTGAAGTATCTGTCGCCCAACACACCAATGGTTTCCAAACTTTAGCCAATAATGGGGCATACCAAGAGCGCTATATGATTGAAAAGATTACGACAAAAAACGGGAAAGTTGTCTATGAACACAAAGCAAAACCTGTTCAGGTTTACTCTAAGGCAACGGCGACGATTATGCAAAGTCTTATGCGTGGGGTATTGAGTTCGGGTGCTACGACGACCTTCAAATCTCGTTTAACGCAGATTAATAGCGGTTTAGCTAGTGCTGATTGGATTGGTAAAACGGGTACGACTAACAGTAATGGTGACATGTGGCTCATGGTATCCACTCCTAAATTAACGTTAGGTGGTTGGATTGGTCATGACAATAATGCTTCAATGGCAGCTTTGACTGGTTACAACAACAATGCGCAGTATATGGCTCAACTAGTAAATGCAATTTATCAAGCCGACCCAAGTCTCTGGGGAGTTGGTGACAAGTTCAATCTAGATTCTAGTGTCATTAAGTCCAATGTTCTTAAAGCAACGGGTGAACGAGCTGGCGCAGTAACAGTCAATGGTCGCAGTATGAACCTGACCGGACAGACAGTTACTAGCTATTGGGCAAAAAACGGTGCTCCGATGACCACCTATAAATTTGGAATCGGTGGTACAGATAGTGATTATCAAAAAGCTTGGGCAGCACTTTTAGGCGGACGCTAAATAAAGGTAAATAAAAACACTTTCATAAGTAAAAAACTTGAAAAGCAGAGTTAAATAAGGTATAATATTACTAATAATTTGTCGTCTGCTTTATTTGAAATATTGTCCATATAAAGCTTACAGCAGTTAAATCATACTTTTAGAGTCAGATTTAGCTGCTCTTTTTGTGCCTATTTTTAGGATTTTTGTGGTTTGTTATCAAAACTTAAAGATTCTGAAAATTACTTACAAAGGACAAATGAAAATTGCTACTCTATCATGTAATAGAGAATGTAGAAAGAAGAAGGAGTAAAAAACTTGGCAGGACATGAAGTTCAATACGGGAAACACCGTACTCGTCGTAGTTTTTCAAGAATCAAGGAAGTTCTTGATTTACCAAATTTGATTGAAATCCAGACAGATTCATTCAAAGATTTTCTTGACCATGGTTTGAAAGAAGTATTTGAAGATGTACTTCCTATCTCAAACTTTACAGATACAATGGAGCTAGAGTTTGTTGGTTATGAAATTAAAGAATCTAAATACACTTTAGAAGAAGCACGTATCCATGATGCCAGCTATTCTGCACCTATTTTTGTGACTTTCCGTTTGATTAATAAAGAAACTGGTGAAATCAAGACCCAAGAAGTGTTCTTTGGCGATTTCCCAATCATGACAGAAATGGGAACTTTCATTATCAATGGTGGTGAGCGGATTATCGTATCTCAGCTCGTTCGTTCTCCAGGTGTTTACTTCAACGATAAAGTAGACAAAAATGGTAAAGTTGGTTATGGTTCAACTGTCATTCCTAACCGTGGAGCTTGGTTAGAGCTGGAAACAGACTCAAAAGATATTGCTTATACTCGGATTGACCGTACCCGTAAGATTCCGTTTACGACACTTGTTCGTGCGCTTGGTTTTTCTGGCGATGATGAAATCTTTGACATTTTCGGCGACAGCGATCTCGTTCGCAACACGATTGAAAAGGATATTCATAAAAATCCAATGGATTCACGTACCGATGAAGCGCTTAAAGAAATCTATGAACGTCTTCGTCCAGGTGAGCCTAAAACAGCTGATAGCTCACGTAGTCTATTGGTCGCTCGTTTCTTTGATCCACATCGTTACGACTTGGCGGCAGTTGGTCGTTATAAAATCAATAAAAAATTAAACATTAAAACACGTTTGTTAAATCAAACGATTGCAGAACCTTTGGTAGATCCAGAAACAGGTGAAATCTTGGTTGAAGCTGGAACTGTTATGACACGTAGTGTCATTGATAGCATTGCAGAATACTTGGACGGTGATTTGAATAAAATTACTTATATTCCAAATGATGCAGCTGTATTGACGGATCCAGTCGTTCTTCAAAAATTCAAAGTGGTGGCACCAACTGATCCAGATCGTGTGGTAACTATTATTGGTAATGCTAACCCGGGAGATCGTGTTCATACGATTACGCCAGCAGATATTTTGGCTGAGATGAATTACTTCTTGAACCTCGCTGAAGGACTTGGTCGTGTGGATGATATTGACCACTTGGGAAATCGTCGGATTCGTGCCGTTGGTGAATTGCTTGCTAACCAAGTACGTCTTGGCTTGTCTCGTATGGAGCGTAATGTTCGCGAGCGCATGAGTGTGCAAGATAATGAAGTGTTGACACCGCAACAAATCATTAACATCCGCCCAGTCACAGCAGCTATCAAAGAATTCTTTGGTTCATCTCAATTGTCTCAATTTATGGACCAACATAATCCACTGTCTGAATTGTCTCACAAACGCCGTTTGTCAGCCTTGGGACCTGGTGGTTTGACTCGTGATCGTGCTGGATATGAAGTGCGTGACGTGCACTATACCCACTATGGTCGTATGTGTCCGATTGAAACACCTGAAGGACCAAACATTGGTTTGATCAATAACTTGTCTTCTTATGGGCACTTGAATAAATATGGCTTTATCCAAACGCCGTATCGTAAAGTGGATCGTGAAACAGGTCTGGTCACCAATGAAATCGTTTGGCTGACAGCGGATGAAGAAGATGAATTTATCGTAGCGCAAGCAAATTCTAAATTAACAGAAGATGGTCGTTTTGCAGAAGCGATTGTCATGGGACGTCACCAAGGGAACAACCAAGAATTTCCTTCAGATCAAGTAGACTTCATGGATGTATCGCCTAAGCAGGTAGTTGCGGTTGCGACGGCTTGTATTCCTTTCCTTGAAAACGACGACTCAAACCGTGCTCTCATGGGTGCTAACATGCAACGTCAGGCGGTACCGTTGATTGATCCGCATGCACCATACGTTGGTACGGGAATGGAATACCAAGCAGCTCATGACTCTGGTGCTGCGATTATTGCCCAACACGACGGTAAAGTTGTGTACTCTGATGCAGCCAAAGTTGAAGTTCGCCGTGAAGACGGTTCACTTGATGTTTATCATATTACGAAATTCCGCCGTTCAAACTCTGGTACTTCTTACAACCAACGTACACTGGTAAAAGTTGGCGATACAGTTGAAAAAGGTGATTTTATCGCAGACGGACCTTCTATGGAAAAAGGTGAAATGGCGCTTGGACAAAATCCAATCGTCGCTTATATGACATGGGAAGGTTACAACTTTGAAGATGCCGTTATCATGAGTGAACGTTTAGTGAAAGACGATGTTTACACGTCTGTTCACTTGGAAGAATTTGAATCAGAAACACGTGATACAAAGCTTGGACCTGAAGAAATTACGCGTGAAATTCCAAACGTCGGTGAAGATGCTTTGAGAGACCTTGACGAAATGGGAATTATCCGCATTGGTGCTGAGGTAAAAGAAGGCGACATTCTTGTCGGTAAAGTAACACCGAAAGGTGAAAAAGACTTATCTGCTGAAGAACGCCTGCTTCATGCAATCTTCGGTGATAAATCTCGTGAAGTACGTGATACCTCCCTTCGTGTACCACATGGTGGTGCAGGTGTTGTCCGTGATGTGAAAATCTTTACTCGTGCAAACGGTGATGAATTACAATCCGGTGTCAACATGTTGGTACGTGTTTACATCGCTCAAAAACGGAAAATCCGTGTTGGGGATAAGATGGCTGGACGCCACGGAAACAAAGGGGTTGTTTCCCGCATTGTTCCAGTTGAGGATATGCCGTATCTTCCAGACGGAACACCAGTTGATATCATGTTGAATCCTCTTGGGGTGCCGTCACGTATGAATATCGGACAAGTTATGGAGCTTCACCTCGGTATGGCTGCTCGTAACCTTGGTATCCACATTGCAACGCCAGTCTTTGACGGGGCTAGCTCAGATGATCTTTGGGAAACCGTTCGTGAAGCAGGTATGGATAGCGATGCTAAGACAATCCTTTATGATGGACGTACTGGCGAACCGTTTGATAACCGTGTGTCCGTTGGTGTCATGTACATGATCAAACTCCACCACATGGTTGATGATAAGCTCCATGCCCGTTCTGTTGGTCCTTATTCAACCGTTACGCAACAACCTCTTGGTGGTAAAGCGCAGTTCGGTGGGCAACGTTTTGGAGAAATGGAAGTTTGGGCTCTTGAAGCCTACGGTGCTTCTAACGTCCTTCAAGAAATCTTGACTTACAAGTCAGATGACATCAATGGTCGTTTGAGAGCTTATGAAGCCATTACCAAAGGTAAGCCAATTCCAAAACCAGGTGTTCCAGAATCCTTCCGTGTCCTTGTGAAAGAATTGCAATCACTTGGTCTTGACATGCGTGTCCTTGATGAAGACGACAATGAAGTCGAACTTCGTGACTTGGATGAAGGTATGGATGATGATGTGATTCATGTAGACGATCTTGAAAAAGCACGTGAAAAAGCAGCGCAAGAAGCAAAAGCCGCTTTTGATGCTGAAGGGAAAGAATAAGAACTGATTCAATAGATAATAAAGAAAGGTAAGAAATAGTGGTTGATGTAAATCGTTTTCAAAGTATGCAAATCACCCTAGCTTCTCCTAGTAAAGTCCGCTCTTGGTCTTATGGGGAAGTGAAGAAACCTGAAACAATTAACTACCGCACACTAAAACCAGAACGCGAAGGGCTTTTTGATGAAGTCATCTTTGGTCCTACGAAAGACTGGGAATGTGCGTGTGGAAAATATAAACGGATTCGTTATAAAGGAATCATTTGTGATCGTTGTGGTGTTGAAGTAACTCGTACCAAAGTTCGTCGTGAACGTATGGGACATATTGAGTTGAAAGCACCTGTCTCTCATATTTGGTATTTTAAAGGAATTCCAAGTCGCATGGGCTTGACCTTGGACATGAGCCCTCGTGCTCTTGAAGAAGTCATCTATTTTGCAGCTTATGTGGTGATTGATCCTAAAGATACACCACTTGAGCACAAATCCATTATGACGGAGCGGGAATATCGTGAACGCTTACGTGAATATGGTCAAGGTTCCTTTGTTGCAAAAATGGGTGCTGAAGCAATTCAAGATCTCTTGAAACAAGTAGATTTGGAAAAAGAAATTGCAGAGCTCAAAGATGAATTAAAAACGGCAACTGGTCAAAAACGTGTCAAGGCTATTCGTCGTTTGGATGTTTTAGATGCCTTCCAAAAATCTGGTAACAAGCCAGAATGGATGGTCTTAAACATCTTGCCAGTTATTCCGCCAGACTTACGTCCAATGCTTCAGTTGGACGGTGGACGTTTTGCCTCTTCTGACCTGAACGACCTTTACCGTCGTGTTATCAATCGGAATAATCGTTTGGCACGTCTTTTGGAACTAAATGCTCCTGGAATCATCGTGCAAAATGAAAAGCGGATGTTGCAAGAAGCGGTTGATGCTCTGATTGACAATGGTCGTCGTGGTCGTCCTATTACTGGACCAGGTAGCCGCCCGCTCAAATCATTGAGCCACATGCTCAAAGGGAAACAAGGACGTTTCCGTCAAAACTTGCTGGGTAAACGGGTTGACTTCTCAGGACGTTCGGTTATTGCAGTTGGTCCGACACTCAAGATGTACCAATGTGGTGTGCCACGTGAAATGGCTATTGAACTCTTCAAGCCATTTGTCATGCGTGAAATTGTTGCGCGTGATATTGTGCAAAATGTCAAAGCTGCTAAGCGCTTGGTAGAACGAAATGATGAACGCATCTGGGATATTTTAGAAGATGTGATTAAAGAACACCCAGTGCTCCTTAACCGCGCACCGACGCTTCACAGATTAGGAATTCAAGCGTTTGAGCCAGTTTTGATTGACGGAAAAGCTCTTCGTTTGCACCCACTTGTGTGTGAGGCTTATAATGCCGACTTTGATGGAGACCAAATGGCGATCCACGTGCCCTTGTCAGAAGAAGCCCAAGCAGAAGCACGGATTCTCATGCTGGCAGCTGAGCACATCCTCAATCCAAAAGACGGGAAGCCAGTAGTAACCCCTTCACAGGATATGGTCTTGGGGAACTACTATCTGACTATGGAAGAAGCTGGTCGTGAAGGAGAAGGAATGGTCTTTAAAGACCGTGATGAAGCTGTAATGGCTCTCCGTAATGGCTATGTTCACTTACATACGCGTGTTGGGATTGCGACGGATAGTTTAAACAAACCATGGACAGAAAATCAAAAACACAAGATCCTCTTGACAACAGTGGGTAAGATTCTTTTCAATGATATCATGCCAGATGAATTACCATATTTGCAAGAACCAAATGCTTCAAACATGGCAGAAGGTGTGCCAGCTAAGTATTTCTTAGAACCTGGTCAAGATGTCAAAGCAGCTATCAGTAAGCTGGAATTAAATGTGCCATTCAAGAAGAAAAATCTTGGAAATATCATCGCTGAAATCTTCAAACGTTTCCGTACAACTGAAACATCTGCTTTCCTTGACCGTCTGAAAGATCTCGGCTATCATCATTCAACGTTAGCAGGCTTGACAGTAGGGATTGCTGATATTCCGGTCGTTGAAGATAAGGCAGAAATTATCGAAGAGTCTCACAAACGTGTGGAACAAATCACCAAACAATTCCGCCGTGGTATGATTACAGACGATGAACGCTACAATGCAGTTACTGCTGAATGGCGTGCAGCTCGTGAAAAATTGGAAAAACGTTTGGTTGCCAACCAAGATTCTAAGAACCCAATCGTTATGATGATGGACTCTGGAGCCCGTGGTAACATTTCTAACTTCTCACAACTTGCTGGTATGCGTGGTTTGATGGCCGCTCCTAATGGCCGCATCATGGAATTGCCTATTCTATCTAACTTCCGTGAAGGTTTGTCTGTTTTGGAAATGTTCTTCTCTACTCACGGTGCTCGTAAAGGGATGACTGATACAGCCCTTAAAACAGCTGACTCAGGTTATCTGACTCGCCGTTTGGTTGATGTGGCGCAAGATGTGATTATCCGTGAAGACGACTGTGGAACCGATCGTGGTCTTGTTATCCGCTCAATTACTGATGGTAAAGAAATGATTGAGCCATTAGAAGAACGCTTGATTGGTCGTTATACGAAGAAATCGGTTAAACATCCTGAAACAGGCGAAATCATCGTTGGTCCAGATGTATTGATTACAGAAGATATGGCGCATGAGATTGTTAGCGCTGGTGTCGAAGAAGTCACTATTCGCTCTGTCTTTACATGTAATACACGTCATGGGGTTTGCCGTCGCTGTTACGGTATCAACTTGGCAACGGGCGATGCGGTTGAAGTCGGTGAGGCAGTCGGAACGATTGCTGCTCAATCTATCGGTGAACCTGGTACACAGCTTACAATGCGTACTTTCCACACGGGTGGTGTTGCGTCTAATACCGATATCACACAAGGTCTTCCTCGTGTCCAAGAAATCTTTGAAGCCCGCAATCCGAAAGGGGAAGCAGTTATTACTGAAGTCAAAGGTGAAGTGACCGCGATTGAAGAAGATGCTTCTACTCGGACTAAGAAAGTCTTTGTTAAAGGGGCAACTGGTGAAGGGGAATATGTAGTACCATTTACAGCTCGTATGAAAGTAGCAGTAGGGGATAAAATCTCTCGTGGCGCTGCTCTGACAGAAGGTTCTATCCAACCTAAGCACTTGCTGGCTGTTCGTGATGTCTTGTCTGTTGAAACTTACTTGCTTGCTGAAGTACAAAAAGTTTACCGCAGCCAAGGGGTAGAAATCGGTGACAAGCACATCGAGGTAATGGTTCGCCAGATGATTCGCAAAGTGCGTGTTATGGATCCAGGAGATACCGACCTTCTTATGGGTACACTCATGGATATCACAGACTTTACCGATGCTAACCGCGATGTGGTTATCTCTGGAGGAGTTCCTGCGACTGCTCGCCCAGTCCTCATGGGAATTACTAAAGCATCTCTTGAAACAAATAGTTTCTTGTCAGCGGCTTCCTTCCAAGAAACCACTCGTGTCCTCACAGATGCGGCTATCCGTGGTAAGAAAGACCACTTGCTTGGTCTCAAAGAAAATGTTATCATTGGTAAAATCATCCCAGCTGGTACAGGTATGGCTCGTTACCGTAACCTTGAACCACAAGCTGTCAATGAAGTCGAAATTATCGAAGATACAACTGTAACAGAACCTGTGGAAGAAACCACTCCAGTAGAATAATAAAGAGTCGAGCCTTAGCCGACCTGACACATAGCAGTTTAGTTATTTGGGTTAATATTAGCGAGCCAATTCGTTTGGCTCGCTTTTTTCGTTGTTTAGTTTCCCGATGAAATTGTAGTAAATGTCAACTTGAATAATGCGATTGCGTTTTGTACCAGTTGGTTTATGAATCACAATCTTGTCAATCAGCTCATTCACTATCTCAACGGTTAGTTCTGGTAGCTTTGTATATTTGGAAATTCTCGCCATAAACTTGGAGATATTCAAGCTATCTTCTTGTTGCTGGGCGAGTTTTTCGGTTAAGTCAGAAATGGAAGCTTGAAGCTGTTTCTGTTCTTCTTCATAGTTCTGACTTAGCTTCACAAAGCGTTCATCTGAAATTTTACCAAGTAGATTGTCTTCATAAAGCTTCTGAATGATGCCGTCAATCTCTTTAAAGCGATGCTCATCTTTTTGAAGTTGCAGCTGCTGACGTTTGTTATCTTTGCTGAATTGAGCTCGGTTTTGTTGCTCTAGCTTCTTCAAAAAGGTATCTTGGTCAAAGTGGGCTTCCTGAATGGTTTGGCGGAGCTTGCCACTTACAATCTCAATCAGGGCAGATTTTTGAATGTAGTGAGGATTTTCGCAACCATCAATCGGCTTACGATATCCAGAACACTTGTAATGGTCGTGGTTAAGTCCATTTTTCTCTTGTGGGCAGAAATAGTGTTTTCTTCCACAAGTTCCACAAAAAACCAATCCCGCAAACAAGTTTTCGTGACCAACTCGATTTTTATACCGTTGATTTGACCGCTTATGACTCCTCATCTTCTGGACAATATCAAAAGTTTCTTGGTCGATAATCGCTTCATGGGTATTTTTGAAAATCAACCAATCCTCCTTTGAGTTATCCACCTTACGCTTGTCTTTATAAGATTTTGTCCGTGTGCGGAGATTGACCGTGTGACCAAGATATTCTTCACGTCCTAAGATAGCGCTTAGGGTTTCTCGCGTCCAAAAATACGGCAAAGTTTCCACATTTGAACTAGCGGAAATAGGTTTTAATCCGATTTCGATTCGGTGGCGGTCTGGCTTGAAAACTTTGTCGTTTTCTAATCCTTTCGCAATCTCCGAGAGACTTTTTCCGTTTTTAGCTTCTTGAAAAATCCGCTTCACAACTTCACTAGCAACTGGGTCAATAATCCAATTTTTGGGATTGTTGGAATCTTTGAGGTAGTCATAAGGTGGATTTACTGTGACACGCTCGCCAGCTCTTGCTTTAGATTGCACGACTGCCCGAATCTTCTTGCTGGTATCTGCCGCATACATTTCATCCATTAGACTCTTGATTGGTAAGAAAATGGAGTTGCTCTCATTGGGCTTGTTAGAATCCACGCCATCATTTAAGGCGATAAAGCGGACATCAAAACTAGGAAAAGTAATTTCCGTTAGTTGTCCGACTTTGATATAAGACCGCCCTAGACGGCTTAAATCCTTGACAATGAAGTTTGAAACTTGTCGATTTTCCACCAAACGCAGAGCTTCCGAAATAGCTGGACGGTCAAAATTTGTTCCACTAAATCCATCATCGATAAACAAAATAGGATTAGGGAGATTTTCTCGCATCACTACATCAAGCAGAATTTTCTTCTGATTGATAATTGAGTTACTATCTCCGTCCAGTCCATCGTCTTGGCTCAAACGACAATAAACCACCGTTATATCTGAAAGTTTCGAAGTGTCTACTTGTCTATAATCTGAAATTGTCAAAGTTCTGTTCATGTGTTTTTCTCCTTTTGGAGTTCACACACCTTATACTTCTATTATACCATTTTTACTACTGTTAAAACAGTGATTTATCGCTTAAAATCAACCTTTCTAGGACATTTTCAAGATTGCGATTTCCAGTAAAACGGTGACGGATTAAGTAAGTCGTTCGACCAATTCGACAAATTTCATCGGCGGTGCGTGAGGGCTGGTTTGAGTCTCTATCTTGATTCTTCTGGTTCATTCGAAATCCCTCCTTTGATATAATCTGGGTATTCTTCAAGTGTTATTACAGTGAACAGTTCCCAAAAGTTATATAGTTCTTTTTGAATCGCTTTCGAAATCGCCAGCTTACGCTTATCGTCTGGCACTATCCAGAGCACAAATGGAAAAACTTCCTTTTGTCGCTGTTCAATACCTGAGCGATAATATTCAATATATTTCTTGCAAGTATTTACAACGCGCGCAAGACTTTCCGTGCTTCGGTCTATTTCCAGAAAATAATGGTCTTCGTAGTCGTGATTAACCAGCTCCAAATAAGCATCGGGCTTTAGAGTTCTACCTATACCAGAAAGTTTTTGGTAGCTGCGCCAAGAGTTTTGCTCAAAGGAAAAGGTCTCAAGCGATAGTTTTTCTGAATTTCGAACGGCCTCCAGCGTCTCAACAAAAACTTCCGTAATTGCTAAAGTATGTTCAACGTGGTGCTGAGTTGGCTCATATTTATTTTTATAACGCAAAACAACTGTTTCATCTTGGTTTTTAAGAAATTTTAGTCCCCGAAAAGTAATTTGCCAAACATAAGAAGCAGAGCCACGGCGTGCGCCACCAATTCTACGTTTCAAGTGTGAGATTAGGCCAGCTTGTTTAAGACTTTGCGCAGTAAAATTAGCCCGACGAATAGCGGTTTCAAATCGAGCGATATCCGCGAAAAAGAGTCTACCTAGTTGGTTGGTAGTGGCATATCTAGCCTGATTTAAAAAGTATAGAATTTGCGTATCTTCATTTGTTAATTGATTCCATTTCATCTGTTTTGTTCTCCATTAAATTTAAAGGTGTGCTTTCCGTAAAATGTGCTTAGTTACGGAGTAAGTCGTGTGAGTAAAAATTCTGAAAACCTTTATTTATCAGGGGTGGAAGAATTTTCTTCATCAACACGATTCGAAGAGCGATTGGAACACTTTTTGCGCCCTAAATCTGTTAATTTTTGGTTAGAATTTTCATTTTTCGAAGAAGATTTTTCAAAAATGTAGTTTTCGAATTGGCTTTCAATTTCTGAAATATCTTGTCCGTATCGGCTTAAGCTATTCAAAAATGGCACACGACTATCCCTAATTTTGGGTTTAGGTGGGTAGGTCCTACCGATAAGCCAGCGGTAGGTGTTAGGAGAGATTTCTGTTCTAATATATGCCCAAAATGGTGGTAAGCTGTAAAAATCTTCTTTATCAATCTCTAGAGTATATTTTGCCATTTCGCGAGCTTCATCAAGATTTAAGCCAAAAACAATTTTATTCGCAACATTGGATTCAATACCAGCTTTTAGCTGAGGTGACATCTGGGCGAGGTGTTGGAAGCCGATATTCCAGCCAACATTAAATTGGCGAGATTGGGAAAGTGCTTCATCTAAGTTAGCGTTAGGGATTCCTAAGAAACTCGGTGTCTCATCAATATAGATAGAGACTGACTGGCGGTTGCTTGGCTCAACCGAAGACTGGCGTAAAATTAACATCCAGAGCATGGAAGTGATTAAGCTACCAATTAGTTTTGCAGACTCTGAACCGATTATCGCTTTATTTAGTGGAATCAATACGATTTTTCGGCTTTTGAAGATTTTCGCAAGACTGAAATTTGGGTTAGCTTGTCCCAACATTGCCCGAAGTTGCGGGCGAAGCAAAAACTGTCGGAATTTATTTAGAATTGGATTTAACATCTGATGACGCTGAGCTTCACTAAGCAGTTCAAACCAGTTCCAAAAACTTTCCAAGCCAATAGGGTCTTTCAGTTCTTTCAGCAGTTTATTGCGAAACTGCTTGTTAGTGAGTAAGCTCGGTAACATCACTAAGGAGGTGTTTGGAATCCTAGCAAGTGTTAGAAAACTATGCGACAAAATATCCAGTGAGTAAATTCCAAAATGTTCAGGATAAAGTCCTTTAAATAGCTCCAACAGATAGTCTGCAATAACTTCGGGCTCAATACCATATTTAGTTAGTTCAAAAGGGTTTATTCCGACAATTTGCTTTGAAGTGGGTGAAATCACCACAATATCTTCATCTTGTTCATCTGGTATGCGCTCTAATAGTTCATGAGTGAGTTGACCTTTGGCATCCACCACAACTACGCTATGATGTTTAGATTTTATATCTGATAAAATCAAGTGACTCATGGCGGTGGTTTTGCCGCAACCAGTTGAGCCGATAAAGACAGTATGTTTCTTGCTGGCTTGGGCTGAAATCTGAATCGGTCTAGATTCAGCTTCAATAGTTTGCGCCAGGCTTCTCGTTTTATTTCGATTTAGGTTATAACCCAAGGGTGGTGTCACTAATTTGGGGTGAACGTTAGGAATACCAGCTATCTGTTCTTCGCCAGTTGGCAGGAGCAAAAAACAAGCGAGATCTGAGATTACCAAACTGTAAGGGTAAGACCAAGGCGGTTGTGCATGGTTGAATCCCTGAACGGCCAAAGGTTTTAGCTCGATGGTAGCGGTAGTTTCTAACATCCTAAAGCTACTCAACAAGCTCGCAAAAAACTCTTTGGCTCGCAAAATACTGCGCGAACTGACACCAAGTCTGATTTCACACTTAAAAGTAGATTGATTCAACTTTTGGCGCATGAGCTTCTTGGAGTTTTCAGATAGTTCAGGAACATTGTTGGTGATTACTTGATACCACTTGGCAGATAAATTCGGCAGGTCTTTTGGTTGTGGACGAGGTGGTGAACCTGTGCCTAGCATTAACTGAACCGTTACTGTCTCATCTGGCTGGAGTATTTTTGCCAGAGATAAACTGGAACGAATCATATTCTCCACTGAATCAGTTTTAAGAGCATAATGGGACTGTTTGATTTTTACTAGACGAGCACTAGTCATCACTTCACGTTTAGGAGTTTTCGAAAACTGAATCTTACGGTGTGATTGAATTAACTGGTGGATATACGGTCGGTCTTGATCCTCTGTTCCCAATAAATAGCGCACCTTATTTTGTTTGATTTGAATTTCAAAGATTACGGCTTTACGGCGACTTAACCCGACAAGTTGCCCTAACATAGCTTTGACGTCATCTATCTCAAACGGTCGCTGCCAGTGAAACTCACTCCAAGATAAGGCTTCAAACTTCCGTTTCATCTTTACCTCCATTCTTTAGATTTAATAATCTGAAAGGTAAACCAGCCAATGAAGATGAGGATAACTCCTATAAATAAGACTTGCCAAACTTCCATTAGAAGTTTAACCGCCCAGTTGACTAGCCAAGCGCAGGCAAAAAATCCTAAAATATAAACCAATATTTTCTTCATTCGGCTGATCTCCTTTCTGATGCCAGTTATACAAGAAAACTAGGTAAAAGTTAAATTTCGCTTACCTCAGTTTTTGAAGCGATTGGAATGATTTTTAGACTTTGAAACAGTAGTATATTTCAACATATTTTGTCCTTTTGTCTAGTCCAAATAAGGCTAAAACTTACGCCGTTTAAACAATTCTTTTTGGGCGATTAGGTAGGCTTCTTGAATTTCTTGGCGGCGCTGGAGGAATTCTGCCAAAGCTTGTTCTTCTGGTGCTGTATCGTCTTCTTCATCTAGAAAATCCCAAATCGAAACTAGCAAATACGAAGTTACAAAAATAATGGAAAGAATAAGAAAGATATTCATCATAATGCTCCTATTTTAATTGCTCAGTGGTGTAGTGAGTAAAAGCTCGAATAACATAATCTGTATAAGCCAATGCTTCAGGATTGTTCTTAATAATTTCAACTTGAATTAAAGCAAGATTGCCGATTTTAAAAAGAATATCTGAAGCTAAGAGCTCCTGTGCTTGAGTGCTAGCCATCTTATGACTAAGCTCTTTAGCAACTGCTAGCTGATACGGGTTTGCGATTTGAGCCAAAGCCGTTTCTTTAGTTGATTTTTGTAGTGAATTCATGAGATTTCTCCTTTAATTTTGATATAATTGTTTTAAGTTAGCTAACTTATGGCTTTATTATAGAAAAGTCCAAGCGTGATTTGTTGCCAATAATTGTGCTAAAATCTTGCCGATTTTGGAGGTGCTTGATGTTTGATATTCCTAGTCTGTTTTCTATTGTTTTAAAACACGCCAATAAAACAACTTGGTCTGATAGAAAGAAAGTTAGCGTGGGCTTGTCGCTCGTCTTACACGAAGACTCTTTGGCTTATCTGGCAGACACAAGTTTTAATAAACTATTTACAGGCAAAAATAAAGGACGAACCCTTTACGGGATCGTCCAAGATGAGATAACAGACAAAGGCTTTTCCAGCTACATTTTTCAAGCTGAGAAGCGATTAAACGACACCAATTATAAAGAAAATAAGTTTTTGTTGGCTGATGTTTTAGAAGATTTTTTTGAACTAATAGAAGAATCTCAAAATCTGTCAAAGTCCGTTTTATTAGGTTTAAAGCAGTCTTACAAATTTAACCACCAAGACCGACCTTACCTTTTTCTAACTGAGTGTTTATTTTATGCTTTAGCTTGCCAGCACAACAAACAGCAACAGTATATTGAGCCAGACTTTAGCCAAGAAACAGAAGTTGTCTCAAAACCATTAGAAGAGCTTGTGTCACGAGCTAACGGTTATTCGAAGCGAATTACTCAAGACTTAAACCGTTTTTCAGAAGAAGAACTTCAACTGTTCAGAAAAATAGCACCATTTACTTTTTATGACAATTCTTTTGATGAGTTTTCGGGCGAAGCTGTTTTAGATCATTACTTAATCTCACACGCTGATTTTTTAGATTTGTTCACTAAATACGGAGTTAAAGGTAATGAAGTTTCACGCCTGATTGAATATGGGTTAATTTCTGGTGGTGGTAGACATGAAATAATTGTAGAAAAAGGAGAACTTTCTGGCTTCCAGAATGACAACCTAGTTTTAACTTTCACTACCGATTCTAACGAAAGAATAACTTTTGAATACAGTGCTTTTCACCTAACAGATACCGCCAAAGCCTTGATTGAGATTTTGGAGATTGAGACTAATGATGAGTTCTTCCAAGGTTTATCAGATAGATTTAAGGAGCGCTTAGCTGGGATTGAGGTCATTATGGAGGTTTATAGCGTAGATAACTTGGAGTGAATCTGAGTGTATTTTTGTGGTATAATTGATAGTATTAAACTGAATAGGATTACTAAAATGGAAGAAAAGCAAGAACAAGTTAAAAGTTCTCGAGGTAAATTTAAGCCCGAGATGAGAAATTTATCAAATGAAGATGTAAAGGAGATACTACTTCAAAAAATTTCCGAGGAAGAGCTTTCCGTTCCTGAAAGCGAGGATGACAATAATCTACTTTCCAAAATTGACAGTAAGGAAGATAAATTTAATGTTGTATCGCTATTTAGTGGTGCTGGTGGTCTTGATTTAGGATTAGAATTGGCCGGTCTAAGTAGTGTCGTTGGTGAAGAAAAAGCCATGAGCTACTTCAAAGCTGGAAAAGACACTTTCAATAAGTACCGTTCACAAAGTATTTTTCATACAATCTATACGAATGATATGTTCAAGGAAGCCAACATGAGCTATAAACTCAATTTCCCAGAAACAGTTATTCAGCACGAAAAAGATATTAGGAAAGTAGCCCATTTTCCAAAATGCCAAATCATGATTGGAGGATTTCCATGTCCGGGATTTTCTGAGGCAGGTCCTAGACTAGTAGATGACCCTAGGAATTTCTTGTATATTCATTTTATTAGAGCACTTATTCAGACACAACCTGAATTTTTTATAGCAGAAAATGTTAAGGGGATGATGACTTTAGGTCATGGCGAGGTCTTAAGGCAAATCATTACTGACTTTGCTGCTGCTGGATATACTGTTACTCCTCATTTAGTTAATGCTAGAGAGTACGGAGTCCCTCAATCAAGAGAGCGAGTGTTTCTGATTGGTGTTCATAAAGAAAAAATTGAAAAGAAATATAGATTTCATTATCAATTACCCGCTCCTACTCATGGAGAATATAATGAAGTTAACTTATTAGAAGAAAAACAACCTTTCGTAACGTTAGAGCAAGCAATTGGAGACCTACGGGACAATCCAGGTCCAATTTTCCAAGGAGAATATTCAACAATTTACATGAGCCGAAATCGAAAGAAAGATTGGTCAGAACAGTCTTTCACTATCCAAGCCTCTGGTAGGCAAGCCCCCCAGCACCCAGATGGTGAGCCTATGACTAAGGTGGATAAGAACAAATGGATATTTAATGGTAATAATAATCGAAGATTGTCAGTGAAAGAAATCGCCCGCATTCAAACATTTCCAGATTGGTTTGAGTTCTCGGATGGGGGAAATCTAAATATTAAAGAAAATGGAAGAATTGATAAGATTTACAAACAAATTGGCAATGCAGTTCCGGTTTTATTGGCTAAAGCTATTGCACAACCAATTTCGGACTTTATTTGTAAAGAAATTCTTAAGGAAGGATGATATGAGTACAGATACTTTAACAGCTATAATCAATATAATTAATTCCGAAACTGTAGTATTAGGTGGAAGTTTAAAGTCTGTGTCCAATCGGGCAAATTTAATGGGCGATGCCTTAGAAGAATACATACAAGAAGCGTATTCTGGAACTATTGGTGAAACAAATAGAGACCTTAAACTAAAAAGAATTGATGACGTTTTTTCTTACACAGGAAACAATTCAAATCCACCAGATGGAATGATTAAGGGCGGTGAAGCTATAGAAGTAAAGAAAATAGAGAGCAGAGGTTCGCAGCTACAACTTAACAGTTCTAATCCTAAATCTAAGCTATATAAAAGTGACCCTCGACTTAATAGTAAAGCTATTAGTGCTGAAGAATGGACTGAAAAGGATTTTGTATATATTGTTGGCTTCATTGATAAGAAATCAAATAGCCTGAAAGAGCTTGCCTTTATCGATTCTTCTCTTTATTGTGCCGACAAAGAGATATATGATAGACCATTTACTAAAATTAAAGAAGGTATCTTAGAGATTCCGAATGTAGAATTTAATACCGACACCAAAGAACTTGGTAGAGTTAATAAAGTAGACCCTCTAGGGATAGCCAGTTTAAGAATTAGAGGAATGTGGCTATTAGATAATCCATTTAAAGTTTTTTCAGATATTTATGAACCCCAAGATGGTGATTTTAATCTATTTGCTCTTATTTCGGATGAAAGATTTGAGAATAGTAATAATAAGGATGAACTAGTAAAAATGTCAAAATCTATAACAAACCTAACAATCAATGATGAAATCGTGAAAAATCCAAATAACCCCGCCAAACTAAAACATTGCAAAAAGATAACCTTTCATTTTTAACCATAAACGGAGTAACAGATGAGTTTTACAAAAAAGCAAATATCAAACTTTTTGAGTGGTAAAATATTTTTTAGATTCACTATCTCCAATGAGTTCATTATAGCCTTCAATGAGCATGAAGAACTTTTTACTTTTGATGAAATTGAAAAAATCGTAGAAAATAATTTGGATTATTGGAAATCAATTTCAGACAAAACTCCTAATAATTTTTATTCAAATTGGCAAAGTTTAAGTGACAGAATCGCAACCATTCGGAAATATTTTACTGAACTTGAAGAATTTAACTTAGACGATGTAACGAATTATCTATACTATAACCTATCAACTAGCCGAGAATCTAGGGGACAAGATAGTTTTACTTATATTTTGTCAATTTCTTCACCGATTGATAGAGATGCTGAAATACGTAAGATAAGGAGCTTTGTATCATTTTATATTCAACAAACTAACACTTCTGCTGAAGAAGCGGTAAAATGCTTTATACGGTTATCTAAAAACCCAGAACTTGTTGGTAACTATTTGTCAAATTCTTCACAACATCAATTTTATCCAGCATTATATTTGCTTAGAAAGAATTTTTCAAATATTCGAGAGAATGTCTCCGATTTTGAAACAAATATAGTGTCTCCACTAACTAGAAAATTAGAGGAGATTTCAGCGGAGTCGGATGAGCAATATAGAGAAATTACAGCATTTGCGCAAGCTAAGCACAATGAAATCCAGCAACAGTTTGATAATAAGGTTATAGAATTAGAGGAATTTCAAAAATCAATAAATAATTGGCAAAAAAATAAGCAGGATAGACTTGCTAATTTAGAGGAGACTTATAAAAATAAACTCTCTCTGGAAGCGCCTGAACAACTTTGGAATGAACGTGCTGTAGAACATCAAAAACGAGCTACAAGATGGACATACTTCCTTATTGGTGCAGTCTTGGCTTTAATATTTACTTTAGTATTATTGGTTATCGTTATCCATGATTATTCTTTAAATATTATCAAAAAAGACCTTCCATTTATATCCGAGTCGTTTATACTTATTTCAGTTATTTCATTTTTTATCTATATTGTTAGAGTATTGATAAAAATCGTTATGTCAAATCATCATTTAGCTACAGAATATAGACAGAAAGCTGCTTTGACAAGATTCTATCAAGCTCTTACCAAAGCTGGAAATAACGTTGACAAAGAAGAACGACTAATAATTATTAACTCGTTATTTAGTAAAGTTGAAACAGGACTAATAAAAACAGACACCTCAAATGATAGTGAAGCAATTTTAGCAATTCTATCCAAGAATATAAAATAAAAAACGGCAATTTGCCGTTTTTTATTACTCTTATAAGGTGTATGAACTCAGATTTTCTTAAACTGCTAAATGTCATACTTCCTTTCTCGGCTCTTTTTATGTTCAAAATTATTTTGTGAAAACTTTCCTTATATCAAGAAAACTTTTAGAAAATATGATATAATAGTTTCGTATAAAATAGAAAAAGGAGTTTTTGTAACATGGCAAAACTTACTGTTAAAGACGTTGAATTGAAAGGCAAAAAAGTCCTTGTTCGCGTTGATTTCAATGTGCCGCTTAAAGACGGAGCTATCACAAATGACAACCGTATCTCAGCTGCTCTTCCAACAATCAAGTATATCCTTGAACATGGTGGACGTGCTATTCTTTTTTCTCACCTTGGACGTGTGAAAGAAGAAGCTGATAAAGAAGGAAAATCTCTTGCACCAGTTGCGGCTGATTTAGCTAAAAAATTAGGTCAAGATGTTGCTTTCCTTCCAGGAGTAACTCGTGGAGCAGAGCTTGAAGCAGCGATCAATGCCCTTAAAGACGGTGAAGTTCTTCTTGTTGAAAACACTCGTTTTGAAGATGTTGACGGCAAGAAAGAATCTAAAAACGATCCAGAACTTGGTAAATATTGGGCAAGCCTTGGAGACGGTATCTTTGTAAATGATGCATTTGGTACAGCTCATCGTGCTCACGCTTCAAATGTTGGTATTTCTGCTAATGTGGACAAAGCAGTTGCAGGTTTCCTTCTTGAAAACGAAATTGCTTATATCAAAGAAGCTGTTGAAAATCCAGTTCGTCCATTCGTAGCAATCCTAGGTGGTTCTAAAGTATCAGACAAGATTGGTGTTATCGAAAATCTTCTTGAAAAAGCTGATAAAGTCCTTATCGGTGGTGGTATGACTTATACTTTCTACAAAGCACAAGGTATCGAAATTGGTAACTCACTTGTAGAAGAAGATAAGTTGGAGGTTGCGAAAGCTCTGCTTGAAAAAGCAAACGGTAAATTGATTTTGCCAGTTGACTCGAAAGAAGCTAATGCTTTTGCGGACTACACTGAAGTAAAAGATACTGACGGTGAAGCAGTAGACCCTGGTTTCCTTGGACTTGATATCGGTCCTAAATCAATCGCTAAGTTTGACCAAGAATTGACTGGTGCGAAAACAGTTGTTTGGAATGGTCCAATGGGTGTCTTTGAAAATCCTGACTTCCAAGCTGGTACAATCGGTGTCATGGACGCTATCGTGAAACAACCAGGCGTGAAATCTATCATCGGTGGTGGTGACTCAGCAGCAGCAGCTATTAACCTTGGCCGTGCAGACAAGTTTTCATGGATTTCTACAGGCGGAGGCGCAAGTATGGAGCTTCTCGAAGGTAAAGTATTGCCAGGATTGGCTGCTCTTACAGAAAAATAAGGCGGTCAGTCAGAAATCTATGATTTCGTTGATTGTCATTTCTGATTTTTAGGGGACAACTTCAACTCATCCACTGTAAAAGTTGAACCCTGCAAGGCTGAATAGGTTGGTCACGAGCTTAGCGAAGTGAACTGCCATTCAGCTATTGCGCTATAAGTAGATGAAAAGAGCTGGATGTCAGCTCTTTTCTAGTGCACACGCTAGATTTTCTGCGAAACGAAGTGAGCTAAGAAAATCAGTGGAGGTAAAGATAAAGTATTGCCAGCTCTTGCAGCACTTACGGAACAATAATTCTAAAGGAGACTGGAACAAAAAATTTCCAGTCTCAAATTTATGTAATCATAAATGATGACTGCAGTAGCTGATTGCTCACAGCAGTACTTTAAGGTTGCAGTTAGGATTTGTGGCACAAGCTTCAACTTTTTAGAATGAAAAGAAATTGTTTTCATTTCTTGTAATCATTATTATCTTTTTTCTAAAATATGTTAGAATAAAGGTAAAAGGAAATGCATGAATGGGTTATTTTAAGAAGTATAAGTTTGATAAGTCGAAATTTAAATTAGGAATGCGAACCTTTAAAACGGGGGTCGCGGTTTTTATTGTTCTTCTTATCTTTGGGCTTTTTGGTTGGAAAGGATTGCAGATCGGTGCTCTGACAGCTGTTTTCAGTTTGCGTGAAGATTTTGATAAGAGCGTCCATTTTGGAACCTCTCGTATTTTAGGAAATAGCATTGGTGGTTTGTATGCCTTGCTCTTCTTTCTCATCAATAACCTGTTTCATGAGCAGTTTTGGGTGACCTTACTGGTCGTTCCTATTTGTACGATGTTAACGATTATGACAAATGTTGCTATGAACAACAAAGCGGGAGTGATTGGTGGTGTCTCTGCCATGCTGATTATTACTTTATCTATTCCAACAGGAGAGACAGTTTTGTATGTATTTGCACGTGTATTTGAGACTTTCATGGGGGTTTTCGTTGCCATGCTGGTCAATTCTGATGTGGATCGCTTGCGGAAAGTATTGAAATTAAAAAACGAAGAATAATGTTAGAAAATATAACATGGGTTCTTGACATAGAAATTTTTTCAGATTATAATAGAGCATGAGAAAGGAATTTGCAATGAAGGAAAAAGAATTTCGTCGCAATATGGCTGTTTTTCCCATTGGTAGCGTTATGAAATTGACGGATTTGACAGCACGTCAGATTCGTTATTATGAAGATCAAGAATTGATCAAGCCTGATCGAAATGAAGGAAATCGCCGCATGTATTCATTAAATGATATGGATCGCTTGTTGGAGATTAAAGATTACATTTCAGAAGGTTACAATATTGCTGCGATTAAGCGAAAATACGCCGAGCGCGAAGCGAAATACAAGAAGCCGGTGAGTGAGAAAGACGTTCGTCGAGCCCTTCATAAAGATATTTTACAACAAGGTCGCTTTGCTTCTTCCCTTCCACCATTTGGTCGTATGCATTGACCAATATTAATTTTTAAAATTTTATAAGGAGATACTCATGTCAATTACAGTAGCTGACATTCGTCGCGAAGTGAAAGAAAAAAATGTTACCTTTATCCGTTTGATGTTTTCAGACGTTCTGGGAACAATGAAAAACGTTGAAATTCCAGCAACAGATGAACAGTTGGAAAAGGTCCTTTCAAACAAGGCTATGTTTGATGGATCTTCTATCGAAGGGTTTGTTCGGATTAATGAGT
>OGJC01000480.1_pt1 | contig 38658 bp, 19 predicted proteins | sample 1571941 | NCBI WGS metagenome assembly OGJC01 (sample SAMEA2582100, study PRJEB24529) | metagenome | biome: Human gut stool | place: China | collected 2011 | reverse complement strand
AGTTTTAGGATGGTTATAGTATATAAAGCAAAGCCTAAAGTTTTCTTAAAGTAGAAGAAAGATTTTCTTTCCGCTTTAATTCACTTTTTCAGTTGCTACACCGTTTTCATCGATGATATAAGTTTTGCCATCTTTTTCAAGCGTTGCATTGGTTGTGATTGGAGATCCGTAAAGATATTTCCTTAATGAAGTTGATTTTTCAAAGTGATAGAGCTTACCGTCGATTTCCTTCCAAGTTGGTTGGTAGAACTCGATTACCCTAGGCTCAAGATAGCATAGGTATCCTTTATCAGTACGGTAGAATCCTATTCGAACGATTCCATTTTCGTCTGAAACGTAACCGGAATTAGTTTCATTACGTAATAATTCTGCGTAAGAACCGAAAAGATAGGTCTTGCCATTTATGGTTTCTGTTGTATTGATATAGCGATATTGGTTGCTTGGATCTAGGTAATAGGTCTTACCGTCAATTTCTCTCCATCCGGATAATAATTTTCCTTCTGAATCTGCAAGATATAAACTATTATATGATTTAGCGGAACCATTAACAAGAAGTTGGCCATCTTGATTGAAGTAATAATAATTGCCATCAATTGAAAGTACCTTATCTTTAGCTTGTAGACCGTCTTCTTTAAAGTAAACACGATGACCATCTAGTGTGTACCATCCGAAAACTTGAGCACCATCATTTCCAAAGTAGAGCTTATATGAGGAACTAAAGGAATGGAATGCATTACGGAGGAGCTCGCCACTGTTCTTATCGAAATAGTAGTACTTCCCATCTATAAGTGTACGCTCACCTTTGATTTGTTTCCCCGTACCATCAAAGTAGAGTTGAACACCATCGATAGTCTGCCATCCAGTAGCTACTTGCCCTTTATCTTTGAGATAGGTCCAGTCACCATCTTTATCTTGAACAAAGGTATTTCGAAGTGACGATGTCACACGTCCTTGGTCATCAATTTCGTAGGTCATTCCATTGAGAGTTAGACTACGATTGGTCCACATAGCCCCACTATCCTTATCAAAGTAGTAAGTGTCACCATCAATGTCAACCAAAGTACCTTTAGCTTGTTTACCGTTAGCATCAAAGTAGAGTTGAACACCATCAATAGTTTGACGACCAGTTAGGAACTTGCCATCAGCATCGTAATAGTACCAGTTCCAATTGTCATCACGAACAAATTGGTTTTTGGCCGTAAACTCAGTTGCAACTCCCTCATTATCAATTGTGTAGGTCTTATCATCGACTTTCAAAGTAGTATCTGCAAGGATAATAGTGGTGTACATACCAGCATATCTTTCTGTTCGATATGATTTTGTTAGACGATAGCGCTTGCCATCGATTTCTTTCCATGTAGGCTTATCAACACTTTTTACCTCAGGTTGGAAGTAGTGAAGGTGACCATCAGAGCCTCGTTGGATGCCCTCGAGGAGGACACCGTTTTTATCAGTTCCATAGATTCCAGAGAAACTAGGCCCGCCCCAAAATGTTTTTTTTGAAAAAAGGGCTCCAAAATAGTTTTTTTCTATTTTACTATCTGTGACTAGATAAAGTTTGCCATCATAACGTACAACACCATCGACGACTTGACCAGTTGAACCAAAGATATATTCTTTTCCATCGATAATTTGTTTACCAGTTAAGACTTCGCCGTTAGCATTGGTACGGTAGGTAGAAGTGTTTGCATGGAACATTGAAGGAGTTTCAACAATGCCATATTTGTTCTTGACCAATTGTCCTTGGTAATCAAAAAGATAAATCTTCCCATCAATTGTGACAGTATCATTTTTAGCCAAAAGTCCGTCAGGTTTGAAATAATAACGTTTACTGTCAATGGTATGCCATCCAATAAATGCAGCACCATCTTCGCCTAAGTAATTAGTATAAGTTGTATATTGAGGTTCTGTCCTATAGCCATTGAAAATTGAAGTGTGATGCCACTGATTCGTTAATAGAGAACCATCATTCTCATCGAATCGATAGTATTTTCCACCAATCTCTCGTTCTTGTCCTTTGACTTGTTTGCCATCTTTATCAAAATAAAGGATGACACCATCAACATTTTGCCAACCCGTCAATTTTTCACCATTGGCAGTGTAGTAATACCAGTCTTGTTGGTTATCAGATTGGAAATGACCACCAGTTACAACCTGGGTTGGTAGTTGCGTTTTTTCGGTAAGGATGCCATCAGCATCTGCTAAATAGGTTTTACCGTCTACTTCAATGCTTGTATCAGTTACTTTACGCCCATTATCTTTATCGTAGTAGTAATCCTTGCCATCAATGGTAATCTTTTCACCCTTTGCTTGGATTCCATTGTCATGGAAGTAGAGGTTAAAGTTATCGATGGTTTGTGGACCAGTTAGTTTGTGGCCCTCGTTGTCTAGGTAATACCAGTTACCCTGATCATCGGATGTGAACTTGCCACCTTGTGAGGGTGTTTCCTGTGAAGTAGTTACGTTGTCGCTTGTTTCAGATGAGACTTCAGTACTCCTATCAGCAATAGTTGTTTCACTAGATTGAGCGGTTTCAACCTTTTTGTCAGTCTCGTTAGCAGGCTGTGTAGCAGTTGTTTCTGTTGGCTGAGTAGCGACATTAGTAGGTGTAGTGTCAGTAGATACTGCTGCACTAGAAGTATTCTCGACAACTGTACTCGTTGGAGCTACTTCGGTTCTTGTAATGAGGCTAGCACTTGTCTCAAGATTGCTGTCAGAGACGACATTTTCAGGACTGTTAACAGCAGTCGTTTCTGGTTTGACTTCATCAGCTCCGACCTGTCCTAGTCCAATTAGTGAAGCCCCGATTGCCAAACTTGAGGCAGCGATTGTGATCCAATGTTTCTTAACTTTATGAAGTTTGAAACGAACTTTGTTTTCCATAATTTTCCCCCTTATATGGTGACTTGGTAAATTCATGCTGTGACATATAAAACAAGATGAACACCAAAAATTAATTTACGATTATATTTTAATCTTATTTTCTAATAACTTCAATAGAAAACGGATACAAAAGCGCCATACTCTTATAAAAAGATGCTTATAGTTGTGATAGTTATAGTCTATAAAAGAGTTTTCCTAATTTATTTATTTTTTCGTCTATAGATATCATTGAAAGATGTATTGTCCCCATACAGTTTGGGGAATAGAGTCTTTTTTTCCAAAATCATCCTGTGTAAAATAAAGGGCATAAAAACATGAGAGGTGATTGCAATGACAAATCGTTACGACTTAAATAAAAATTTGGCACAGATGCTTAAGGGGGGCGTCATCATGGACGTTCAAAATCCTGAGCAGGCACGTATTGCTGAAGCGGCGGGAGCAGCTGCGGTCATGGCCTTGGAACGCATTCCGGCCGATATCCGTGCGGTGGGTGGTGTGTCACGTATGAGTGATCCTAAGATGATTAAGGAAATTCAGGACGCTGTTAGTATTCCAGTGATGGCCAAGGTGCGTATTGGTCATTTCGTGGAAGCACAGATTTTGCAGGCGATTGAGATTGATTATATCGACGAGAGTGAGGTTTTGACACCGGCTGATGATCTTATTCATGTGGACAAAACCAAATTTGATGTGCCTTTCGTCTGTGGAGCTAAGGACCTTGGTGAGGCTCTTCGCCGTATTTCAGAAGGGGCATCTATGATTCGTACCAAGGGTGAACCTGGTACTGGTGATATTGTCCAGGCTGTTCACCACTTGCGACTCATGAATCAAGAAATTCGCCGTATTCAAAATCTTAGAGAAGATGAACTCTATATTACTGCTAAAGACCTGCAGGTGCCAATTGATTTGGTCCGCTATGTCCATGAACATGGCAAGTTGCCGGTTGTCAATTTTGCGGCAGGTGGTGTAGCGACGCCAGCAGATGCTGCCCTTATGATGCAGTTGGGGGCTGAAGGTGTCTTTGTTGGTTCAGGGATTTTCAAGTCAGGTGATCCGAAAAAACGTGCGGAAGCTATCGTCAAAGCAGTGACTAACTATAATCGTCCAGATATTTTGGCGCAAGTGTCAGAAGATTTAGGGGAAGCCATGGTTGGTATTAACAAGGATGAAATTGAAATCTTAATGGCAGAGCGAGGAAAATAGATGACAAAAATCGGAATACTGGCTTTGCAAGGTGCTTTTGCAGAACATGAGCAGGTCTTGAAAGTACTTGGGGTTGAAACGGTTCAAATCAGAAATCGACAGGATTGGGAAGCTCACGCTGATTTAGACGGGCTCATTCTACCAGGGGGAGAGTCGACAGTCATGGGGAAACTCTTGCATGATTTAGACTTGTTTGACTTGATAAAGGCGAAAATTGATGCAGGACTACCTGTATTTGGGACTTGTGCAGGTCTGATTTTGTTGGCCAAAACTATAGTAGGGGACCAAACAAAACATTTGGCAAGTATGGACATCAATGTAGCCAGAAATGCCTATGGTCGCCAATTGGGCAGTTTTGTCACAGATGCTGAATTTAAAGGAATAGGGGAAATCCCAATGGTCTTTATTCGTGGGCCGATTATTGAAGCTGTTGGACCAGAAGTGGAGATTCTAGCACAAGTCAATGGGGCTATCGTGGTAGCTAGAGAGAAGCAGATGTTGGTGACCTCTTTTCATCCAGAATTAACGGGTGACGAAAGGGTTCATGCTTATTTCCTAGATATGATTAATCAGGCAAAAGAAGAAAAGAAATAGCTCAAAACCTGTGACATCGTTTATTTCTTGACCGCACAAAAAAAAATCCAGGACCTAGACCCTGGATTTAGGAGATTATGAAAAAGAAAAGTTTTAGGATGGTTATAGTATATAAAGCAAAGCCTAAAGTTTTCTTAAAGTGGAAGAAAAAGTTTATTTGTGAGATAAAAAAGGAAGTTGACAGTTGGTCGACTTCCTTTTTAACGATTACTAAATCAAAGTAATTATGCGATATCAATAGTTGTTATTTGAATTATATACTTATACTTCACCAGGGCCCATCAAATGTCCATTACCGTCAGCATCGAATTTGAAGGCACCAGTGTTTGTTCTAACAATGGTATTTTCAGCGCGTGCCCCATTCTTAGTATCGTAATAGTGGACAGTTCCGTCATCGTCAAATTTGAATTCACCTCTAAGTTGTTTACCGTTTTGGTCGAAGTAAACATGGATGCCGTTTAAGGTTTGAGGTCCTGTCAATTTATCCCCTTTAGCATCAACATAGTAGTAGAAATCTTCACGATCTAAATCTTTACTTTCTCTTGGGTACTGTCCATCCTGACCTACGATATCATTTCCAGGAATGGTAATAGTGAAGTGGAAGATGCGATCACCATCGAGATTTCGGTAATTCCAGTTGTAGACATGAACAAAGCTATCAGTGACGAGAGCACCAGAGTCTTTATCATAATAGTGTCCATCAGGGGCGAAGCGTCCCTTGACTTGTGCGCCATTAGGAAGGAAGTAAAAGCGACTATTTCCAAAGGTTTGAGGTCCTGTTAATGGCTTACCATCAGCATCGAGATAGTACCAGGCAGTAGTATAGACATTTTGATTGTTGATGTCATCACGACCAATATAAGTTAAGATTTCTTTAAAAGCATTGGTTACGAGAGCACCAGAATCTTTATCATAGTATTTACCATTTGGTGCAAAATGTCCCTTGACTTGTATACCAGTGAAATCATCAAAGTAGACTTTAACACCATTGATAGTTTGTTCTCCCTTGAGTTTATCACCTTTATCATTGACGTAAACCCAGTTGCCATCTTCAGTTTCAAGATAGCGTTTTGTTACAAGTGCACCAGAGTCTTTATCAAAATAGCGACCATCCTCTGCAAAACGTCCTTTGACTTGTTTGCCATCCTTGTCAAAGTAGACTGGAATGTTGTCAACGAAGTTGAGACCGATGAGGTTTTTACCGTTTGCATCCTTGTAGTACCAGTTGCCCTCGTTATCACTATAATAGTGACCACCAAAAACTCGTGGTGCCTTGTCTAGGGAGATTGTAGGAATGACGGGAGTGTCTGTTTCTTCACCAGGTCCCATCAAATGTCCATTACCATTTGCATCGAATTTGAAAGCACCAGTGTTGGTTCTGACAATGGTATTTTCAGCGCGTGCACCGTTTTTTGCATCGTAATAATGAACGGTACCATCTTCGTCAAATTTGAACTCACTTCTAAGTTGTCTACCATTTTGGTCGAAGTAGACATGGATGCCGTTTAGGGTTTGAGGTCCTGTCAGTTTGTTACCCTTAGCATCAACGTAGTAGTAATAGTCCTCACGATCCAAGTCATTGCTGGAAAGTGGATAGTGGCTCATATCAATAAAGTGTGATTTACCGTCAGATCCTATAGCAGAGTCGTTCGGAATAGTAAGCATAAATTTAAGAACACGATTTCCGTCTTGATTTTGGAAATTCCAGTTATAAATATGAACAAATCTATTAGTTACAAGCGCACCAGAATCTTTGTCATAGTAATGTCCATCAGGAGCAAAACGTCCCTTAACTTGTGCCCCATTAGGGAAGAAGTACATGTTTGTACCACCAAGATTTTGAGGACCTTTAAGTGGCCGTCCGTCGGCATCAAGGTAGTACCAATCAGTAGTATAAATGTTTTGACCGTTGATATCATCACGACCAATATAAGTTAAGAGTTCTTTAAAGGTCTTGGTTACAAGAGCACCAGAATCTTTGTCATAGTATCGGCCATCCTCTGCAAAACCACCTTTGATTTGAATACCGTCTTGGCTAAAGTAAACAGGAACATTATCCACATAGTTCAGACCGACAAGATTTTTGCCGTTTGCATCCTTGTAATACCAGTTACCATTATCATCACTATAATAATGTCCACCAGAAATATGAGGTGCATTTTCAAGTGTTACAGAAGGTGTGACTGGCTTTTCATTTTCATCGATTGGGGCAGGTTGTTCACTGTTTTTTGTAGGTGTTTTTGTTTCTTCGACAGGAATAGGTTCATTGACTTTTTCCACCGAAGTTTTTGTAGTAGAGGCTTCTGAAGTTGCCGTTTTAATTGGTGTAGTTTTATTTGCCTGATTATCTTGATTGCTAATTTCTTGCTCAGAAGTGATTTTTACTGGTGATTCGCTTGCTAATTCAGATGATGCGACTTCACTGCTAGGAGCTTCACTAAGAACCGTACTTGTACTAGTAGGTAGCTCAGTATTAGTTGAGATAGGATTTGTAGTAGGTGCTTTGACCTCAACATTAGTTACTGCAGTTTCTTGTGCAGGTGCAAGAATCTCAGTTGGTTGACCTGTAGCTTCAGGTATTTTTACTTCATCCGCAAATGTAGGGCGTGCGACTAAAGTAAAAGTAGCTAGAGCAGTTGCGCAAGAAAGTGCTACGACGTGTTTTTTGGACATTTGCCAATGATAATTCATTTCAGTATTCATAATAGACTCCCTTCAAAAATGAACACCGATGTTTAGGTGTGTAACATAAAGGAGCTGGGCCGTCAGAAGAGTGTTAAAAGTGAGCAAATCTATTAAAACGACTGAGCCCCATATCTAAATCTCTCAGGGCATGGCCATAAGACGATTTTATAGGCGAGCACGTCAAATGTGTGGCAAGGAGAATATGCTTATGCTGTGTAGTTTATATCTAGAAATAAGTGATTTTATTTTTTTATCCTAATACTTTTATTTCTCTCCTTTCGTTTAATTATTGAATCCAACCTATGGCATGTGTCTTCAAATACAAAAAACTAGAGCTCTTAGTTTGAAGCATTCTCTCTAAAGCTCTAGTTTTATATTATAGACTGATGTGTGTATGAAAAGAGCCTTAGATTATCATGCCAAAGTGCCTAAGGACCAGTTTTCATGCATAAAAAATTATTTTGACGTTAGAAGTCTAAAGCCAAGTTCCTAATCCTAATCCCCTGTAGTACACTTTCAACGTTTTTAGTAAAACGCTTACATGCTCACCTATCTTTATTATAATACTTTTTTTATGACAAACAAGTTTTTTTACAAGATAATCGTAATTGTTTAAGAATAGTTCATATTTGGATTCTGTTTGAATGACAGTGATTGATGATATGAAAAAGGAAGTTGACAGTTGGTCGACTTCCTTTTGTGTTGGGTAATTGTTCATAGTCACTTGTAAATGACTATCGAAGGATATGGCCAACGCCGTTATCATCAAAGAAATAAGTAACATGATTTACTGTCAAGGTCACATTTTCAGCACGATTACCAGAGTCAGGAAGGTAGTAGTAGGTTTTACCATTTAAAATGACGAGTTTATCTTTAGCTTGTATGCCCTTCTTTCCGTAATTATAACCATCATTGTAGAAGTAGACATGCTTGCCATCGATGACTTGTTTTCCAGTGAGAATCTTACCATTACCATTTGCAAAATACCAATTATTCTTATGTTGGAAGTATTTTCCGGTTACAAGTGCACCAGTCTCTTTGTCATAGTAGTATAGATTGCTGTTTGAATAATCGAAGTCACCTTTCACTTTCTCACCATCTCTAAAGTAGTACTGTATGCCGCCCAAATCTTTAACACCATTATAAATCTTTCCTTCTTTATCAACATAAGACTCTTTGCTACCATCTTTAACCAATCTATCTGTTACTAACGCACCAGTATCTTTATCGTAATAGTGGTGATCAGGTGCAAAATGGCCTTTATATTGAACACCCTTGGTATCGAAGTAAACCTTAACATTATCGATGGTCTGAGCACCAAGGAGGAGGTCGCCCTTGCCATTGACATAGTACCAGTTTCCTTCGGAATCACTAATATAGCGGTTTCGTTCAGTTGATTGACTCTTAATACTGAGGATACCAGATTGATCTGCCACATAGGTCTTACCATTAATGTCAAAGGTGGTATCTTTTACCTTTCGACCGTTATCTTTATCAAAATAGTAAACTTTTCCATTGACATCAACGAACTCACCTTTAGCTTGACGGCGAGTTCCAAAATGGAAATACATGTCGTAGCCATCAATAGTTTCGGCACCAACACCAGGTTGTCCATACTCATCGTAGTAGTACCAGTAGCCCTCTTTATCTTGAGAAAAATGAGCGCTCTTAGGTCGAAGGTCCTTAAAATCACTAGAGATGTATTTTCCGACACCATCATTGTCAAATTCATAGATATTTGGAAATTCTCTCATAATATAGTGTGTAGGAATATTCAACCGTATATTTCTAGCGATGGTACCATCACTGTAGAAGTAATAGTTGTTGAAAAATCTGTGCACGACCATATTTCCATTATCTTGGAAATAGTACTTATTACCATTGATGGTTTGCCATCCTGTGACTGGTAGGCCATCGGCACCAAAATAATACCTTTCGAGTTCAGGATGTTCTTTGCTGTCATAATTGGAATAAGGAGCAAAGTCAAATCTTATTTCTTTAGCATAGTTTTCTTCAGGAATGAATCGTCCAGCTTTGAAGGTGACGAGTCGGTTCGTCACAAGGGCGCCGTTATCTGGGTCGTAAAAATAGGATTTACCATTGACCTCACGGCGTTCACCCTTGACCTGTCTACCATTCGAATCAAAGTAATAAGTCAAACCATCAATGGTTTGTAGTCCAGTAACTAGTTTTCCATCTTTATCCATATAGTACCAGTGACCACCATTATCTTGTAGAAAAGCTGGATGGTTATTTGCCACCGTAACGATACCATTAGGATCAATATTGAGTTTGAAATCACCGTTGTTGAGATGTGTGTCTTTAACTAATTGTCCTGCATTTTCTTTGCCAGCATCTCCAAACAGATAGAGCTTGTCTCCGACCACGTTCAAGCCATAGCTAAGTTGGTCGTTTCTATCTGGATTAAAGTAATAGGTTTGTCCTTTGATATCTTGTAAGCCAGAGACTCGCACACCATCGCTACCTAGATAGTAAGTTTGACCATTTTCTTCAACAAATTCATCATGGAGCATACGTGCACTATCTGTAAAGTAATAGAGTTTTCCATCAATAGTTTCGAAACCAGGATGTTCTCGCTCTTTTTTGAAATAATAGCGTTCTCCATTAATATCTTGCCATCCCATAAGCTTATTACCGTTATTATCGTAGTAATAAGTTACGTAATAAGGATATCTTGTAGTGATAAGACTTCCTAGATAGTTTTCTGTTTCAATACGTTCTTCTTTTTCGGTAACAAATCCATTCCTTTTTTCAGTAAAGGCAGAACGGTCAGTTCCTCTTGTGGTATTTTCGATTGGGATATCACCGACAGGTGACGCATTCTCAGCTGTAACACTCTCACTAGTCGTTGCAATTACCTCAGAATGTGCAGTTTCAGAATGCGCTACTTCCGAACTAGCTGTACTTGTCACTTCAGAGCTTGGTTTTTCAGAGACTGTTTCTGTTGAAGCCACTTCTGAGGTAGCTACTGGTGCTTCTGATACTGTAGCAGTCTCGCTAGAAGGGGTAGCAGGTGTATTTTCTGTAGGTTTAGCTGTGGCTTCACTAGTCGCTGGAGCCTCAACGTCAATAGCGCCTTCTTTGATGATGGTTTCAACAGTCGCTTCATTAACAGGGGTAGACTGTTCTTCAGCTGAAGCATAGTTAAGGCCAGCAAAACTCAATCCCAAAGCCAGTCCTGTCACTGCAATAGTTACCCAATGTTTTTTAACTTTGTGAAGTTTAAAATGTACTTTCTTTTCCATGATAATTCTCCTTTCATTGAAAGACAAATTGGAATTATATGTGTGAAATAAATATTATTCGTAAATATATTTAATAACCCTTCCATCACCGTTTTCATCGAAATGAACAAGCTCAGCTTTCACCTTGTAACGAATTGAGTGATTAAAAGTAATATCAACATTTTTAGCACGTTTTCCAGTTTTTGGGTAATAATAATGGTAGTAGTAGTCATTTCCCGCCCAAATTGTTCGCAATTCATCGTAGCCTAGTCTACCATCATCGTGAAAATAGTAGTAATCATCTCCAATCTTTTGTTCTCCCTTGTAACATTTACCATCACTACCAACATAGTAACGATTACCGTCAACGTCAACGAATTTGTCACGTCCTAAGTCAACAAGTTCACCAGTATTCTTGTCATAGTAATAACCATCATCAGCAACAATACCTTTAGCTTGTTTACCATCTTTATCAAAGTAAACCTTCACATTATCGATAGTTTTGTGTCCAGTTACCTTTTGACTATTTTCATCGACGTAGTACCAACTATCAGAATATTTTTTACCAAAATATCTAGTAATTGCACCAGTTGAGGTGTCTGCTAGACTAGGGTATCTATCGAATTGAAATACTTGAACATAATTATGGTCGATAGGGTCATTACCTAGGTCGGTGATAAAATGCCATGGTTTTATTTGAACATAACGTTTTGTGACTAAAGCTCCGGTGTCTTTATCGTGATATCTACCATCTGGTGCGAAATCCCCTCTTAACTGTGGTCCATCAGGGTAGAAGTAGTAGTCCTCACCGTTAATAGTCTGATAATCTGACACCTTGTAGCCACTATTATCTAGGTAGTAGCGGAATGTAGTTGAGATACCATTAGCACGCCATTCACGAGCGATTCTTACAGTACGCTCTCTGAAAGTATTTCTTGCTAAGTTACCTGTATGTTTATCGTAATATTTACCGTTTTTTGCGAAACCTCCTTTTACTTGCTCTCCATTTTCATCGAAGAATACTGTTTCACCATTAATAGTATGCTCCCCTTTTAAAGCGATTCCTTCGGAACCAAAATAGTAAAACGGTTTTATCTCATCTCTAAATCCATTGTGGTCAGAAGGGACGTATAAGTTCCTAGCTAGATGACCATTATCATTCATATAATGGATATTGTGGTAGTCATCATAGAATAGTCCATTTTTTTTGATATCATCTTTCTTTTCAGTAATGACACCTTCTTGATCTGAAATATAAAGTTTATCGTTCACTTCAAAAAGTGTTCCAATGACACGCTCACCATTAATTTTATCGTAGTAGTATTTGTTCCCTCCTTGTTTAATAAACTCTCCTTTAGATTGCTTTCCGTTTTGGTCAAGATAATACCATTTACCATTTATCATAACTGATCGGTTGACACCTAAATTAACACGAGCACCAGTATCTTTATCATAATAGTAACCATCGTCTGCGAATTGGTCTTTGATTTGTTCACCATAGGCATTAAAATAAACAGCAACACCATTTATTGTTTGGGGACCGTGAAGGAATTTTCCGTCATATCCTGCATAATAGGTGACTTTTTTAATTTTAGGGTTAAGATAGTCATTCTCTAGGTGATAGATAGTAACGTATTGATTTTTAACCATCATTCCTTGGTAGTCATAATAATAGCTGTTTTCAAATTCGTCGGTAACAATTTGGTTGCGATAGTTTAAAGCATATGGTACTTCAGAGAGTTTACCTTCATTATCAGCTTTATAGGTCTTACCATCGATTTGAATAAGAGAGTTGATAACCTTTTGTCCATTATGCAAATCATAGTAATGTTTTGGTAGACCTGAATTTGAGTAGCTAGCCTCACCTTTTAGTTGACGACCATCACTGTCAAAACAAACATGATAACTATCGACAATTTGGTTTCCAATGAGTTTTTGACCATTTTCATCGACATAGTACCAGTTTCCATTGTCTTCTACATAAGCATTGGTAACAAGTTCACCACTATCCTTGTCATAGAAGTGTCCATTCGGAGCGAAGTGTCCTTTAACTTGGACTCCACTGTCCTTAAAGTAAACTTTGACGTTATCAATGGTTTGTTCGCCAATGAGTTTATTGCCATTGGAGTTGTAGTAATACCAATTTCCTTTATCATCGCTGACATATTGGTTATGGAATCTAGAATCACCTTGGATAGTGATGTTACCCTCTTTATCTGCGATATAATGGATACCGTTTAACTCAAAAGATGTATCCTTGACTTTACGACCATTATCTTTGTCGAAGTAGTAGATTTTATTATCAATATTAATGAATTCGCCTTTAGCTTGATGTCCTTCTGGACGAGATGATTCATGGAAGTAGAGTTCAAAGCCATCAATAGTTTTAGGTCCAGTGATAGGAAATCCGTCTTTGTTGAAGTAATACCAACGACCTTCGTAGTCCATCATAAATTGATTTTTTGGATATTCTCTATTATTTTCTGAAGGAAGAGTATAGTAAGTTGGGAACGGATAAGTCACAATGTTTAGTTGTTTATTGAGATAATGTGCCACCCCATCGTTGTCTGAATAAAATACATATGGCATAGACTTCCATAGACCCTTTTCGATGATAGGATATTGTTTATTTTTGACTAAGGCCCCTTTGTCGTCAAAGTAGTAGCGTTTGTGATCTAATTCTATTAGTCTATGAACAGCAACTTGGCCATTGTCATAGATGTAATAGTCGTTACCTAAAATCGTCTGACGACCTTTCTTAAGTGTATTACCATTTTTATCGAAATAGTAACGTTCTAGTCCAGGCATTACATAATAGTTTGGTTCAATATAAGCAGGTTCATTGAAGTAAACAACTTTACTATAGTTTTCTTCTGGAATATAGTGGCTGTCTTTGAATGTAATAAAACGGTCTGTTACTAGCTTGCCATCGTTTTCATCGTAAAAGTGAAGTTTGTCGTCAACTTTCCTAAGCTGCCCTTTTACCATAGTGCCGTCATCGTTAAAGTAATATTGGAAACCGTTGATTACTTTTGGTCCGGTAACCAGCTGCCCTTTTGCATCTACATAATAGGTAACACCATTTGCATCTGAAACGAAATTCTCTCTTTTATCTGTCTTTTTTGTGATACCTTCCGCTTCAACAGTGATGGTGAAATCGCCATCTTTTTGTGAGGTATCTAAAGTTGTTTTATCTGGGGAAGTACTTATGATGAGGTTTTCGTTGTTTGTAGGTGTATTTGTTGAACTTACCTCAGAATGCACAGTTTCAGAATTAGCTACTTCCGAACTAGCTGTACTTGTGACTTCAGAGCTTGGTTTTTCAGAGACTGTTTCTGTTGAAGCCACTTCAGAGCTGGCCACTGGTGTTTCTGACACTGTGGCAGCCTCGCTCGAAGCGGTAGTAGGTGTGTTTTCTGCAAGTTTAGTTGTGGCTTCACTAGTTGCAGGAGCTTCAACGTCAACAGCACCTTCTTTGATGATGGCTTCAACAGTTGCTTCATTAACAGGGGTAGGCTGTTCTTCAGCTGAAGCGTAGCTAAGGCTTGCAAAGCTCAATCCCAAAGCAAGTCCTGTCACTGCAATAGTTACCCAATGTTTTTTAACTTTGTGAAGTTTAAAATGTACTTTCTTTTCCATGATAATTCTCCTTTCATTTTAAATCTGTCATTATTGAGAAGGAGTCTCTATAACTTCATTAACTAATGAGTGTTCCGTTTCCGTCCGCATCAAAATGATAGGTTTCCCCTTTTATAGTAATGTCAATATTTGACAAACGGGCACCTGAGTTGGCATCGTAGTAGTGGATTTTACCATCAACGGTGACTAGTTCACCTTTGGCTTGTTTACCGTTACTGTGGAAGTAGACTGGGACATTGTCAATGGTTTGTTCACCGGTCAAGGCGTACCAGTTTGGACCAAAGTAATACCAACTACCTTCCCATTCATGGTACTGATTTTTAAGAGCAGCGCCTGTTGCTTCATCCAGATAGTAGATGTGGCTGCTGTTAGGGATAGTATCACTGTAATACGCATAGATGAGCTCACCTCTACTTTGCATTCCGTAGTAGTATTTACGAGTAGGAAGTCCAAAGTAGTAGAGTTCGCCATCGATAACTTGAACGGAGACTAATTTGTTTCCCTTACCGTCTAAATAATACCAGTGATTATCTTTGGTTTTAACGAAACCAGCTTTTGTAACCTTTTTACCATCAAATCCGATATAGTCTCCACTATCTGCGTAGTATGTGAATTCTCCGAAGCCTTGATGACCATCTCCAACGATAAGATTCACTTCTTCACCATGAACAATATGTGTTCCTGAGTAAACTTTTCTACCATCTTGACCAACATAATAGCGTTTGCCATCGACTTCGACGATTTGGTCTCGGACAGCAGCACCTGTGTCTTTGTCATAAAAATGATCAGCATTGGCAAAAATACCTTTGGCTTGGACACCGTCTTTATCAAAATAGACTTCTACACCATCTATAGTTTGAGCACCAATTAATTTATCGCCCTTATCATTGACATAGTACCACTTGCCATCTTTTTCGACATAACGGTTGGTAACGAGGGCTCCACTATCTTTATCATAATAATGGCCGTTTGGCGCAAAGTCACCTTTAACTTGAGAATAGTCATCACGGAAGTAGACATTGACATAATCTATCACTTGTTCGCCCTTTAAAGGATAACTAGATTTATCAACATAGTACCATTTACCTCCAGCAGTAACATAACTATTTTTGGCTGTAACTGGAGTCAATTTACCATTTTCATCTGCAATTGATGTTGGGTATCTATCATCTACAGCAATAAAAGTGAAAGCATTGGTGAGGATAGCACCTCTTACGCCGTTAATGTATTTAGAAAACTGAGCATAGTACCAGTTTCCATCAACTTGGAACAGTGGGTTTGGGCTGCCAGGGACATCATCTCTTAGTGAACCAGATTCATCAAAATAGTAGAGTTGTCCATTAATTCGCTTGAATCCATGGACAACATGTCCATTTTCATCAGCATAAACAGAAGGTGTCCAGAGGTATCCTCTCAGGTACATGTATCTGATTTTACCCCAGCCATTATAGACTTTTTGTCCCTGTTCATTGTAATAACTTTCAGTACCATCAGGATTCTTGAATTTAGAATAATAGACCATGTCTGGTTGGAAGTAGTACTCTTTACCGTCGATGGTTTTAGGGCCAGTGTAAATATTACCGTCATTGTCATAGTAGTAATAAATGTCGTCGCTGGTTCCGTTAATGTAGCGAGTACTATGGTAGAGGGCAATCTTATTATTCCAAAGTTCGCCATTTTCAGGATGGAAATAATATCCTTTTCCATCAACAACCACTCTTTGCCCTTTTGTTTGAAGCCCCTTGTCATTAAAGTGGTAAGTTTTGTCTCCAATTTCTTGAAGGCCAGTCACTTTTTCACCTGTCTTATCTACATAATACCAGTGGTTATCGCCAGTAGTAACAAAAGATTCAGTTGTTAGATGTCCAAGTTCACCATCATAATAATGTCCATCTTGGGCAAAGTTTCCTTTGACCTGTTTACCATCCTTGTCAAAATAGACATGCTGTCCATCAATTAGGTTTGGACCTGTCAGATCCTTGTCATCTTTTTTGTAATGCCAATTGCCTTGTTCATCACTATACCATTGACCACCCGTGATATTCTTTTCAGCAGAGGGAACTTGAGAATTAGGGGTATCAGTATCACTAGTTGTTGGTGACGAATTCTCAGCTGTAACACTTTCACTAGTCGTTGCACTTACCTCAGAATGTGTAGTTTCAGAATTAGATGCTTCCGAACTAGCTGTACTTGTGACTTCAGAGCTTGGTTTTTCAGAAATAGTTTCTGTTGAAGCCCCTTCAGAGGTGACCACTGGTGTTTCTGACACTGTGGCAGCTTCGCTTGAAGCGGTAGCTGCTGTATTTTCTGTAGGTTTAGCTGTGGCTTCATTACTTGCTGGAGCATCGACGTTAATAGCACCTTCTTTGATGATGGTTTCAACAGTTGCTTCATTAACGGGGGTAGGTTGTTCTTCAGCTGAAGCATAGCTGAGTCCTGCAAAACTCAAACCCAAAGCAAGTCCTGTCACTGCAATAGTTACCCAATGTTTTTTAACTTTGTGAAGTTTAAAATGTACTTTCTTTTCCATGATAATTCTCCTTTCATTTTAAACTTTTTACATACTGCAAAATAAGGGCTGTCATGAGAGTTTATGAAAAGTGAGCATTGGGTAGAGTCCCTAACGATGTAAGTTAATCTTTTTATGACAATCCTTATTTCTCCAAGTCTCCTCAATTTCGGTATTACGAGACTGTTCAAGGCAAACATGAGTTCTGACGAAATGATTCTAGAAAAACGAGAGCCGTTCGGAATTTTCCTCCTTTCTAAGCATGGAAGATCTCGTTTATTTTGGGCTTCTAAGACACAAAAAACTAGAGCTTACTAGTATGAGGCGTCCCCTCTAGAGCTCTAGTTTGAAATGATGCTGTATTCTTTTTATGAGCCCTAGTTTGATGGTTCAAAGTGACTCAGGAATGGTTATCCTACTATAATCCTTATTTAGGCATTAGGTAACTAATGTCAATCTTTTAGATAATCCCCCAAGTGTCCTTTAAAGCAAAATTAAAACGCTTACATATTCACCTAGCTTCATTATAATCCTTTTTTAAGAATAAACAACAGAAACTAACGGAATTATCAAAAATGTTAAAGAAGTGACATAAAAGATTCTATATTTAGTTTCGTTAGTCAAATAAGAATTCACCTGTGTAAATCATTTATATTTTTAATTTTTGTTCCTCATAGACAGACCACGATCTTAGTCAGATGAAAAAATAGAGTCTTTCTATCTAAAATTTTCTTTTCAGAATTGTCTTTTTAGGGGCTACTTCTCTCATAGTTTTGCTATCTCTTAAGGTTAATTGAAGCTTGCTTTAATGTTGAAAAGTCTTTAAGGATAAGCGTTTGAAGGTGTTTGAGAATCGAAAACTATCTATTTAAGACCTTACATGAAGTGTAAGGTCTCATTTTCAGTGATCAAAGTTAATATAACTAAGCTTGTGGCAGAGATTTATGAAAAGAAGATGACTTTTTCCTATTTGTAATTTATCTGAATATGTCATAGAGTAGAGTCAACAACAGAAAAAGGATGATTGATATAGATGGAAAATAAGGTACGTTTTAAACTACACAAAGTTAAGAAAAACTGGGTAACTATCGGGGTGACCACTCTCTCAATGGTTGCCTTGGCAGGTGGAAGCCTTCTAGCTCAAGGAAAAGTAGAGGCCGATGAGACAAGTATGCCAAATGGAGATGGCCTGCAACAACTGAGTGAGGATAGCACTGCCAGTCTAGTGACGACAACAACTGTTACTGAGCAAGCTAGTGCGCAAGCAAGTGTGTCAGCAGTAGAAACAGCCAGCGTAAGTCACGAAACAAGCCCTCAGGCGGCGACAAGTGCAGTCACTAAAGAGGCAACTGCTCAAGCGCAAAGTAGTCAAGTTAGCGGTCAAGAAGTGGCAGTTTCTTCGCAAACTCAAGCTAATGCCCAAGAAACACAGACTACGGAACAGGCCTCACAAGGTCACGCTACGACTCAAGTAGCTGGGCAAACAAGTGCTCAGTCTACTCCTAGTGTGACAGAACAAGCAAGACCTAGAGTCTTGACCAATGCAGCGCCATCAATTGCCACACGCGCTGCTGATAGTACTATTCGTATCAATGCTAACCGAAACACTAACATCACGATTACGGCCAGCGGTACGACACCAAATGTAACCATTATCACAGGGCCAAACACTCCTAAGCCAAACGTGACAGTGACAAGTCCAAATGGCACAAGACCAAATGTGACCATTGTAACGCAGCCAAATCAACCAAACAAACCTGTTCAACCGAGTCAACCGTCCCAGCCGTTTCAACCTAACAAGCCAGTCCAACCAAGTCAGCCAAGTCTTGACTATAAACCAGTAGCTTCAAATTTGAAGACGATTGATGGCAAGCAGTATTATGTTGAAAATGGCGTTGTGAAAAAGAACACAGCGATTGAACTTGATGGTCGTCTTTATTATTTCGATGAAACTGGGGCTATGGTAGATCAAAGTAAACCTTTGTATCGTGCCGATGCCATTCCAAATAACTCTATCTATGCGGTTTATAACCAGGCCTACGACACGTCAAGCAAGAGTTTTGAACACTTGGACAATTTCTTGACGGCTGATAGCTGGTACCGTCCAAAACAGATCTTGAGGGACGGGAAAAATTGGACAGCTTCAACTGAGAAAGATTATCGTCCCCTTTTGATGACTTGGTGGCCAGACAAGGTGACACAGGTTAACTACCTTAACTATATGAGCCAACAAGGATTTAGTAATAAGACCTATACGACCGACATGATGAGCTATGACTTGGCAGCTGCTGCCGAAACGGTTCAACGAGGAATCGAGGAACGTATCGGTTGTGAGGGCAATACCACTTGGCTTCGCCAGTTGATGTCAGATTTCATCAAAACACAGCCTGGCTGGAACTCTGAGAGTGAGGACAATCTCTTAGTGGGTAAGGACCACTTGCAAGGAGGAGCACTGACCTTCCTCAATAATAGTGCGACAAGTCATGCCAATTCAGATTTCCGCCTCATGAACCGCACACCGACTAATCAAACGGGAACACGAAAATACCATATTGACCGTTCAAATGGTGGTTACGAGTTGCTCTTGGCTAACGATATCGACAACTCTAACCCAGCTGTTCAGGCAGAGCAACTAAACTGGCTCCACTACATCATGAACATTGGTTCTATCCTTGGCAATGATCCAAGTGCCAACTTTGACGGTGTTCGTATCGATGCGGTGGACAATGTGGATGCGGACCTCTTGCAGATTGCTTCTGACTACTTCAAGGAAAAATACCGTGTGGCTGACAATGAAGCCAACGCCATTGCTCACTTGTCAATCCTTGAAGCTTGGTCCTACAATGACCACCAATACAACAAGGATACCAAGGGTGCTCAGTTGTCCATTGACAATCCACTACGTGAAACGCTTTTGACAACTTTCTTGCGTAAGAGCAATTACCGTGGCAGCTTGGAGCGCGTCATTACTAACTCTCTTAACAATCGTTCAAGTGAGCAGAAACACACGCCACGTGATGCCAATTATATTTTCGTGCGTGCTCATGATAGTGAAGTGCAAGCTGTTTTGGCCAATATCATTAGCAAGCAGATTAATCCAAAAACAGATGGTTTCACCTTCACTATGGATGAGCTCAAACAGGCTTTTGAAATCTACAATGCGGACATGCGCAAGGCTGATAAAAAGTACACCCAGTACAATATCCCAGCTGCCTATGCCACAATGTTGACCAACAAGGACAGTATCACTCGTGTTTACTACGGGGACCTCTTTACCGACGATGGCCAATACATGGCTGAAAAATCACCATACTATAATGCTATCGATGCCCTGCTTCGTGCTCGCATCAAATATGTAGCAGGTGGTCAAGACATGAAGGTTACTAAGCTTAATGGCTATGAAATCATGTCATCTGTGCGTTATGGTAAAGGAGCAGAAGAAGCCAACCAGCTTGGTACTGCCGAAACACGCAACCAAGGAATGCTCGTCCTTACAGCCAACCGTCCAGATATGAAGTTGGGAACAAATGACCGTTTGGTGGTCAATATGGGAGCTGCCCACAAAAATCAGGCTTACCGTCCATTGCTTCTCAGCAAATCTACAGGTCTTGCGACCTACCTCAAGGATTCTGATGTGCCAGCTGGATTGGTTCGCTATACTGACAATCAAGGGAACTTGACCTTTACAGCAGATGATATCACTGGTCATTCAACTGTTGAAGTTTCAGGTTATTTGGCAGTTTGGGTGCCAGTAGGTGCTTCTGAAAACCAAGATGCTCGAACCAAGGCTTCGACGACCAAGAAAGGTGAGCAGGTCTTTGAATCATCAGCTGCTCTTGACTCACAGGTCATTTACGAAGGTTTCTCAAACTTCCAAGATTTCGTTAAGACACCAAGTCAGTACACCAACCGTGTCATTGCTCAAAATGCCAAACTCTTCAAAGAGTGGGGAATCACTTCCTTTGAATTTGCGCCACAGTACGTGTCTAGCCAAGACGGCACTTTCTTGGATTCTATCATTGAAAATGGCTATGCCTTCGAGGATCGTTACGATATTGCCATGAGCAAGAACAACAAATACGGTTCACTCAAAGACCTCATGGATGCCCTTCGTGCCCTTCACGCAGAAGGTATCTCAGCCATTGCTGACTGGGTTCCAGATCAAATTTACAATCTCCCTGGAAAAGAAGTGGTAACAGCCTCACGTACCAACAGCTACGGCACACCACGTCTAAATGCCGAAATCTACAATAGTCTCTATGCAGCTAAAACACGTACCTTTGGAAATGACTTCCAAGGCAAGTACGGTGGAGCCTTCCTCGATGAATTGAAGGCTAAATATCCAGCTATCTTTGAGCGCGTGCAGATTTCAAACGGCCGTAAATTGACTACAAATGAGAAAATCACGCAATGGTCAGCCAAGTATTTCAATGGAAGCAATATCCAAGGTACAGGAGCTCGCTATGTCTTGCAAGATAACGCCACAAACCAATACTTCAACCTGAAAGCAGGTCAAACCTTCCTTCCTAAACAAATGACAGAAATCACAGCAACTGGTTTCCGTAGGGTGGGAGATAAGGTCCAATACCTCTCAACGAGTGGTTACCTTGCTAAGAATACCTTCATTCAAATCGGTGCCAACCAGTGGTATTACTTTGATAAGAACGGTAACATGGTCACAGGTGAACAGGTCATTGATGGCAAGAAATATTTCTTCCTAGACAATGGTCTCCAGCTACGTCATGTTCTTCGCCAAGGCAGTGATGGTCACGTCTATTACTACGATCCTAAAGGAGCTCAGGCCTTCAATGGATTCTACGACTTTGCGGGTCCTCGCCAAGATGTTCGCTATTTTGATGGCAACGGTCAAATGTATCGTGGCCTCCACGACATGTATGGCACAACCTTCTATTTCGATGAAAAGACAGGTATTCAAGCCAAAGACAAGTTCATCCGCTTTGCGGACGGTCACACACGTTACTTCATTCCAGATACAGGAAATCTCGCAGTCAACCGTTTTGCGCAAAATCCTGAGAACAAGGCTTGGTATTACCTCGATAGCAACGGTTATGCCGTGACAGGACTCCAAACCATTAACGGTAAGCAGTATTACTTTGACAATGAAGGCCGTCAGGTTAAAGGACACTTTGTCACTATCAATAACCAACGTTACTTCCTTGATGGCGATAGTGGTGAAATTGCCCGTTCACGCTTTGTGACGGAAAACAACAAGTGGTACTATGTCGATGGCAATGGGAAGTTGGTTAAAGGTGCTCAAGTCATTAATGGTAATCACTATTATTTCAACAATGATTATAGCCAAGTCAAGGGTGCCTGGGCCAACGGCCGTTACTATGATGGTGACTCGGGTCAGGCCGTAACCAACCGCTTTGTCCAAGTTGGTGCCAACAAATGGGCTTACCTCAACCAAAATGGTCAAAAGGTAGTTGGTCTCCAGCATATCAATGGTAAACTTTACTACTTTGAAGGCAATGGTGTCCAAGCTAAAGGGAAACTTCTGACTTACAGAGGTAAGAAATACTACTTTGATGCCAATGGTGGTGAAGCTGTAACCAATCGCTTCATCCAAATTTCTCGTGGTGTTTGGTATTACTTTAACGCCTCAGGCCAAGCCGTAACTGGTGAACAAGTCATCAACGGCCAACACCTCTACTTTGACGCTTCTGGCCGTCAGGTCAAAGGCCGTTACGTCTGGGTTAAAGGCCAACGCCGTTACTATGACGCCAATACTGGAGCTTGGGTCAGAAAACGATAAGTAGGTAGAAAAAATGTATTTTTGGGACTATCCCAGAAGCTTATAGATTGAAAATCAGTAGCTTTCCACATAATTTCAAAACTTTTAAGTACTTGAAGTATTTTCCTTCAAGTACTTTTCTTTTATCATTTCCCCTCGAAATGTCTAGTGGATTGTAAACAAACAATGAGTTTGATTAATAGATTCCTAAATAAACTACTTACTTTCGCTTTAAACTATACTCAGTCCTCTAATGAAGGGGGAGCTAAAATGGCTAAACATCGGATTTTCTGTGTGAGTTTAAGAAAATCCGAACATATTTTTGGTAACGTTTTCTAACATATAAAAGCTATTGGTATCTATCTTAGGCTTGTTTTTTTAAATGGATTATGGGCAGAAGGTTAGTCTTATGAGATTAGGGTTATGTATCTGTAATTGTATTCGTTTCCAAAATCCCTTAACATAGTATAGAGAAATAAAGTTATATTGAAAGGTGTATGTTATGGAAAAGAAAGTTGGATTTAAGTTGCACAAGGTCAAGAAAAACTGGGTGACTATTGGAGTTAGTACGCTGTCGATGGTTGCACTTGCGGGTGGAGCCCTTTTAGCGGACCAATCGGCACAAGCAGATGAAGTGTCACTTCCTAATGGTGACGGTTTTGAACAAACAGATGCAGGCATTGAGTCAAGTGCTTCATTGATTAATGAAAGCTATTCGCCAACCTTGACAGAAGATGCTGGCCATTTGTCAGCAGTGTCATCTAACTATGGCAGCCAAACAAACTCAAGCTACGAGTCTTCATCATCTGCCTCAACAGGAGGCTCATCACAGACTGTGGTAGGTGGTGGATCTGGTCAAGTCAGTTCGTCACAATCTTCTCAAGTCGTAGGAACACAAAACTCTAATTCATCACAAACGGGTTCTGCTTACCAATCAAGTAGCAGTTCGTCATCAGTAAGTGCTAGTGCGTCAAGTTCGTCAAGCTCATCAAGTTCAGCTTGGTATTCTTACTCGTCGTCATCATCTTGGTCATCATCATCGTCAGCTAGCGGTTTTGCGACAATTACGACAAGTTCGTCTGACTCAAACGGCATTCATTGGAATGGTGGTCGAAACACGACAATCACCATCACGGCTTCAGGAATGACGCCGAATGTGACTATCGTTTCGAACTCTAATAAACTGTTTCCAAATGTGACAGTAGGTCAATCAAACGGTTCCAATGCTAACGTCACTATCATTTCACAAGGAAATCAACAAAATAACTCAGGTTACCAAATCATCTCAGGCGAGACTAAGCCAAGTGTTGATTCGAACAATGCCAAGTCTTCATTTGTCCGTGTAGGCGAAAATCAATGGTATTATTACGATCAATATGGCCAAAAGGTCAAAGGTGAGAAGGTTATCGATGGTAAGGCTTATTACTTCCTTGAAAATGGTCTCCAAGCTCGTGACTCACTTGTTAAAGGTAGCGATGGCTATACCTATTACTACGATAAAAATGGTGTGAAAGCTATCAACGGTTTCTACGATTTTGCAGGTTATCGTAAGGATGTCCGCTATTTCGACTGTTATGGTCACATGGCTACTGGTCTCCTTGAAATGGGTGGCACAACCTTCTACTTTGATACACAAACAGGTATCCAAGCGAAAGACAAGTTTATTCGCTTCTCAGATGGCCGTATCCGTTACTTCATCCCTGATACTGGTAATATGGCTGTAAATACCTTTGTTCAAAATAAAGAAAACCAAGCTTGGTACTACCTTGATGAACATGGTTACGCTGTGACAGGAAAACGTATCATCAATGGTAAAGAATACTGCTTTGACTCAGAAGGCCGTCAAATCAAAGGTCAGATGATGCAACAAGGCAACAAGCAATACTACATTTCAGCTCAAACAGGTGAAATGGCTGTTTCACGCTTTATCTTTGAAAACAACAACTGGTATTATGCGGATGCTTTTGGTTGCCTCGTTCAAGGTGCAAAAGTGATTGATGGTAAACTCTATTACTTCAATAAAGACCACAGCCAATTAAAAGGTGGCTGGGCTGAAGGACGCTACTATGATGCCGTTACTGGTCAAGCAGTCATTAACCAATTCATTCAAATTGCGGCTAACCAATGGGCTTACCTTAACCAAGATGGTCACAAAGTGACAGGTCTTCAAAACATTAACAATAAAGTTTACTACTTTGGCAGCAATGGTGCTCAAGTCAAAGGTAAATTGCTCACTGTCCAAGGTAAGAAATGCTACTTTGATGCCCACACTGGTGAGCAAGTGGTGAACCGCTTTGTCGAAGCTGGACGTGGCTGCTGGTATTACTTCAACGCAGCAGGTCAAGCAGTGACTGGGAAACAGGTCATCAATGGCAAACACCTATACTTTGACGGTTCAGGTCGTCAAGTGAAAGGACGTTATGTCTATGTTGGTGGTAAACGCCTCTTCTGCGATGCCAAAACTGGTGAATTGAGACAGCGTCGCTAATTAATATGTACTTTAAAAAATCTAGAGCGAATTTTTCCTATTCCTATATAAATTACTATTATTATTTTCCTATCAGAACTCTAGATGCTTAATAGACAAAAAAGCCAGCATTAGCTGGTTTTTTGAGTGAAGATAAGGTTTTGCTGTTTGTTTAGGTGATTTTTCACGCTTAAATCCTAATAATTTTATCCCTCTCATATTCAAAAGAAGGAGCCATAGCCGTGTTATAATGGGTATTATAGTTGTATTTAGGAAAATAGAGTTAGGGGTAGTTATGGGGGACTATTTTCGTTAAACTCGAGGTGTAATTGACTTTCTAGAGGAGGAAAATCATGCTTATCTTGGCTTGGATTATCATTGTCATATTATTTCTTTTAATTTCGAATTACTACTTTTATAAAACGGACTTCAGACCACGAAAATACCCATTACTCTATGCAATCATTGAAACCATAGCTGATTTGTTCACTAGGTAACATCTTAAGTAGTGTATAGAAATGAGTAAAAACACCAATCCAGAATTAACCACACATGCTTTCACAGTCATTCGCTAATACCTCCCACAAAGCCTTTATTTCATCTTAGAAATGAAGGTTTTTTATTTAAAAATAAATTAAGATTGTTGGGGTGCAAGGAGTGCTTGGAGGGGCTATAACCTAATGATACCGTTAGTTACCAATTCCTCGTTTACTCTACCATTCATTTGAGCCTGATTTCTTAGAAAACCAGGGGCTATACATTAAGCTGACATTATAGTTGTGTAATTGTATTCCCTTGTCAAATAGCTTATGATAGAAATAATATAAGGGAAAAAGGTATATATTATGGAACAAAAAGTACGCTTTAAAATGCATAAAGTGAAGAAAAATTGGGTGACAATTGGGGTAACAGCACTCTCAATGGTCACTGTTGCTGGTGGAACTTTGTTGGCGGATCAACAGGTTAAGGCCGATGAGCAAAATCCTGCGAATCAGTCGGGTGATAGCAGTCAGGATCTGCTTCAAGAAACGCCTGCCACAACTAATGATGCAGCAACTACGGTAGCACCAGCTATCTCAGCAGATGTCGATACTGCTAGTGTCAATATCCCTGTCGCAGATGCCACTAGCACGACAACAAGTGTCACAGATAGGGCAGCAGCACCTGCTACAAACGCAGCGACAGTTGACACCAACTCAGGTCAAGCAGCACCAAGCACAAATGTGCAACCAGCTGCAGCTGATACGAGTGCTACAACTACAGATACAACTAACAATACTACAACAGCCACTACAGACCGTGCAGCAACAACGGATACGGCAAATACAGAAGCTCGTACACGTAGTCGTCGTGCTTTGGCGGAAACTCGTGAAGCCAACACCAACACATCGACTGGTATCCAATGGATCAACGGCAAACAATACTATGTCAATAGTGACGGTAGTGTACGTAAAAACTTCGTTTTTGAGCAAGACGGTAAGTCTTATTACTTTGATTCTGAAACAGGGGCTCTTGCGACTAAGTCACAGGATGAATTTTCAACAGAACCTATCAAGGCAACCGTAGATTTTTCATCTGGAAATCAGCTCTACAAAAACGATGACAAATCTTTGGATCAGCTCGACACCTTCATCACAGCGGATGCTTGGTATCGTCCAAAGAGCATTCTCAAGGATGGTAAGACTTGGACAGCTTCAACCGAGTCTGACAAACGTCCACTCTTGATGGTTTGGTGGCCTGACAAGTCTACTCAGGTCAACTACCTTAACTACATGCAAAATCAAGGTCTTGGTGCAGGGTCATTTTCAACAAACTCTAGTCAGGAAAGCCTAGACCAAGCTGCTAAAGCGGTTCAGACTAAGATTGAAGAACGTATCGCTCGTGAAGGCAACACAAACTGGTTGCGTACAAGTATCGACCAGTTCATCAAGACTCAGCCAGGTTGGAATAGTAGCACTGAAAATAGTTCATATGACCACTTGCAAGGTGGACAGTTGCTCTTTAACAACAGTAAGGGTGATACTGGCAACCGTACCAGTCACGCCAACTCTGACTATCGTTTGCTTAACCGCACACCGACTAACCAAACGGGTACACGTAAGTACTTCAAGGACAATTCTATCGGTGGTCTTGAGTTCTTGCTTGCCAACGATATTGATAACTCAAACCCAGCAGTTCAGGCAGAACAACTTAACTGGCTCCACTTTATGATGAATATCGGAAGCATCATGGCCAATGACCCAACAGCTAACTTTGACGGTTTGCGTGTCGATGCCTTGGACAATGTGGATGCTGACCTTCTCCAAATCGCATCAGACTACTTCAAAGCAGCCTATGGTGTTGACAAGTCTGAAGCCAATGCCATTAAGCACTTGTCATACTTGGAAGCTTGGTCTGCCAACGACCCATACTACAATAAGGACACTAAGGGGGCACAACTTCCGATTGACAATGCCCTCCGTAATGCCCTTACCAACCTCTTGATGCGTGATAAAAATACACGTATGCAGCTTGGAGACATGACTGCCTTCATCAATAGTAGTTTGAATCCACGTGGTGCCAACGATAAGAACGGTGAACGTATGGCTAACTATATTTTCACCCGTGCCCACGATACGGAAGCGCAAACCATTATCCAACGTATCATCCGTGATCGTATCAATCCAAATCTGTTTGGTTACAATTTCACCCGTGATGAAATCAAGAAGGCCTTCGAGATTTACAATGAGGATATTGATAAGGCTCATAAAACTTATGCGTCTTACAACTTGCCATCTGTCTATGCCCTCATGTTGACCAACAAGGACTCTGTAACACGTGTTTATTACGGTGACCTCTACCGTGAGGATGGTCACTACATGGCGAAAAAGACGCCTTACTTTGATGCTATCGACACCCTCTTGCGTGCCCGTATCAAGTATGTAGCTGGTGGTCAAGACATGGAAGTGAAGAAAGTCGGAAATGACGGCCTCTTGACATCAGTTCGTTATGGTAAAGGTGCCAATAACAGAACTGATTGGGGAACTGCTGAAACCCGTACGCAAGGGATGGGTGTCATCATGACCAACAACTATGATTTCCGATTGGGTAGCAATGAAACTGTAACGATGAATATGGGTAGAGCCCACCGTAATCAGCTTTACCGTCCATTGCTTTTGACGACTAAGGATGGTCTAGCAACCTACCTCAACGATTCTGATGTACCTTCAAACCTTCTTAAACGTACCGACTGGAATGGGAATTTGACCTTCAATGCCAACGATGTTTTTGGTGTGGAAAATGTGCAAGTATCAGGTTACCTCGGTGTCTGGGTACCAGTCGGGGCTAAGGCTAACCAAGACGCACGTACACAGCCAAGTAACCGTGCTAATAGCGATGGTCAAGTTTACAAGTCTTCAGCAGCCCTTGATTCACAAGTCATGTATGAAGCCTTCTCAAACTTCCAAGCTTTTGCGGACGATCAGCCAGAACTTTACATGAACCGTGTCTTGGCTAAGAACACTAATTTGCTCAAAGCTTGGGGTGTTACGTCTGTTGGACTTCCACCACAGTACGTTTCAAGTAAGGATGGTACTTTCCTTGATTCAACAATTGACAATGGTTATGCCTTTGATGACCGTTATGACATGGCCTTGAGTCAAAATAACAAGTATGGCTCACTTGAGGACCTCCTTAACGTCCTTCGTGCCCTCCACAAAGACGGTATTCAAGCCATTGCTGACTGGGTGCCAGACCAAATCTATAACCTCCCAGGAAAAGAAGTGGTTAATGCGACTCGTGTTAATGGTTATGGTAACCACCAAGTAGGCTACCAAATCATTGACCAAGCCTATGTGGCTAATACTCGTACAGATGGTACAGACTATCAAGGTAAATACGGTGGTGCCTTCCTTGATGAACTTAAAGCTAAGTACCCATCTATTTTCAACCGTGTGCAAATCTCAAATGGTAAACAGTTACCTACAAATGAAAAGATTACCAAATGGTCTGCTAAGTACTTCAACGGAACTAATATCCTTGGACGAGGTATCAACTTTGTCCTTCGTGATGACAAGACTAACCAGTACTTTAATACTTCAGCCAACAGCCAACTCTTGCCAACACCACTTCGCGATACAGGTGCCATCACAAGCACTCAAGTCTTCCAACGTCGTGGACAAGATGTTTATTTCCTACGTGATAACCAAGCTGTTAAGAATGAATTTGTTCAAGACGGAAACGGTAACTGGTATTACTTCGGTGGTGACGGTAAGATGACCAAGGGTGCCCAAAACATCAATAACAAGGATTACTATTTCTTTGACAATGGTATCCAATTGCGTAACGCCCTTCGTCGTGCTAGCAACGGCTATACCTACTATTATGGTCTAGACGGTGCCATGGTTAAGAATGCCTTTGTTGATTTTGATGACAAACATAAGCAGGTTCGTGCCTTTACGACTCAAGGAACAATGGTAGTAGGTAACCTTCATTGGAGTGGCCACCATTTCTACTTTGACCGTGAAACGGGTATCCAGGCTAAGGATCGCGTTGTCCGCACAGATGATGGTAAATTGCATTACTATGTTGCTGAAACTGGTGACATGGGACGCAATGTCTTTGCGACAGATAGCAGCACAGGTAAACGTTATTACTTTGATGCTGATGGTAACACTGTGACTGGTTCACGTGTCATTGACGGTAAGACTTATTACTTTAACCAAGATGGTAGTGTCGGTACGGCCTACAGCAACCGAGCTGATTCTATTATCTTTGAAAATGGTAAGGCCCGTTACATCACACCAGCAGGCGAAATCGGACGTAGCATCTTTGTCTACAATCCAGCGACTAAGGCTTGGAACTACTTTGATAAAGAGGGGAACCGTGTCACTGGACGTCAATACATTGATGGTCACCTCTATTACTTCAAGGAAGATGGTAGCCAAGCTAAGGGTGAAATTATCGAGGAAAACGGCATCAAGTATTACTATGAGCCAGATTCAGGTATTCTCGCTAGCGGACGCTACCTCCAAGTAGGTGATGACAAGTGGATGTACTTTAAACACGACGGTTCACTGGCTATCGGCCAAGTTCGTGCTGATCATGGATACCTTAAGTACTTTGATGAAAATGGTATCCAAGTCAAGGGAAAAACTGTTGTCGAAGATGGTAAGACTTATTACTATGATGCTCACAGTGGAGCTCTTGTCACAAGTAGCTTTGCTGAGATTGCACCAAACCAATGGTCTTATTTCAATACTGAAGGTCAAGCCCTTAAAGGCAGGTGGACTATCAATGGCAAGGAATACTACTTTGACGAAAATGGTATCCAATACAAAGGCAAGGCCATTAAGGTCGGCAGTCGTTACAAGTACTATGACGAAAACGACGGTCAACCTGTAACCAACCGCTTTGCTCAAATCGAGCCTAACGTCTGGGCTTACTTCGGAGCAGATGGTTATGCCGTAACAGGCGAACAAGTCATCAATGGCCAACACCTTTACTTTGACCAATCAGGTCGCCAAGTTAAAGGTGCCTACGTCACAGTCAACGGCCAACGTCGTTACTACGATGCCAACACTGGCGAATATGTCCCAGGAAGATAAGCAGTAGTAGCCCGTGTGAATGGCCAGAGAACACACAGCCGAGAATGAGGGAAAATTCTCAAGAAGAAAGATCGTGAAAACGGTCTTTTTTTGTATCTCTATTTCGATTTTTTTCGAAATAGTATTGACAGTGCTTTCAGAAAAGCGTAGAATCTATTTCGAAAAGTATAGAAATAGGTGTTCTGACCTAAGTCGTATTGATACTCCGTTTCAATGAAAGGATAAATCAAATGGAAACATTCCTTTTTATGGCGATTCTTACCATGTTGGTTATCGCCGTCATTAGTTTTATCGTTCTGAAGAAAAGATGGCAATTTTCAATCAAGCTCTTTTTAGTCGGTCTGATTGGTTTTGCCTTACCTGTCATGATGATTGAAGGACCTATTAACTCCCTAGTTCTTTCAAGCTTTGGTCACTTTTCTAAATGGTTGACCATTATTTATGGAGGGCTTATGGCTGGCCTTGTTGAAGAAACTACTCGCTATTTGGTTTTTAAGGTACTTGCAAGGAAAAGAAGTTTGATGACGTCTGATACTGTAGCCTACGGTTTTGGACATGGCCTTAGTGAATTTATCTTCCTTGGAGTGATGGGCTTACTCACTAACATCATTGTTTTGCAGGCCATCCATTCAGGTCAGGCCGGTCAGTTACCTTCACTTCTTGTGAGTCAGGTCAACCAATTAACAGGCTTTGCTGTGCTTTTGTCTCTCTTTGAAAGACTAGTTGCCTTGGTGTTACAAGTCTTGCTTACAGCTTGGGATTTTCTAGCAGTCACTAAGCATAGGCTTTCATTCTATTTCTGGGCGATTATACTCCATGCTGCCATTGATTTTTTGGCAGGTGCTTATCAGCTAGGGATAGTCAGCAATCTCTTACTAATCGAACTTATTTTAGCTATTTATGTGTTAGGTATTGGACTTCTGACACGTCGGATTTGGAGAAAGGAGGGAACTTATGGGCTTATCTGAAACACTAAAAGCTATCTCCGCCCCTGCGAGGAGAGAAATTTTAGACTATCTAAAATCTGGACCCAAGTCTGCTGGTGAAATCAGCCAGCAGTTTGACTTGGCTCCTGCAACAGTCTCTCATCATTTGTCTACCTTGAGAAAAGCGGGACTAATTGAAGAAGAAAAGCAGAAGAATTTTATCTACTATAGTTTGAACTTGACCGTTTTTGAAGAAATTTTAACTTGGATTCAATCACTTGGAGGAAAAGAAGATGAAAAATAATATGCAAAGAGTCATTGGTAATATAGTGATACTTACACCAGTTATTGTCGGACTAGTCTTTTACAAACAACTACCAAATCAGATTGCAATCCACTATAATGTAGAAGAGCAAGCCAATGGCTTTATGAACCGCAATCTAGCAATAGTAGCCCTACCTTTTCTTGCGTTAATCATATATAATCTCTGTTTTTCATTCTTTAAACAAATAACGATCCCATTCTTAAAAGAGTTTATGCTATGGTTAGTCCCAATTTCTGCTGTGCTTATCCAAGGTCTTATATTGACCGTTGCCTTAGGAGGCCATGTTCAAGTTCGCTTGACTGTGATTTGGTTAGTGGCACTTATTTTTCTAGTGATTGGAAATTATCTTCCTAAAAGCATTGGCTTGGCCACAAAAAATCATAACCAGAGCAGTGAGTCAGTAGTGAGAAAGTTAGGATACCTAATGATTGGAATAAGTCTTGCCTTGCTAATAAGTCTCTGCTTTAATCCCTATACTACAATTATGGTTTTGGGCATTTTTATAGTTCTTATCTTGAGTGTCATAATACCTATTTTTCGCTATTTAAGAAAATAAAGAGAAGTAATCATCTGATTACTTCAATCTGAGCTGAGAAATTCATCTCAGCTTTCTTTGTGATAGTCAAAGCGAATGACTTGCTCCGTTGCATCTACATACGCGTGAACTCCAAAGGGAACAATCGCTCTTGGTGTGGCATGTCCGACATTCAGATTATAGACAATCGGGATATTGCTATCAATGATGTCCATTAAAGCCTCCTTATAGTCGTCATAGAAGGTTTCATCCATAGGTTTCCCGACCAAGAGTCCACTGATGATCTCGAATATACCAGTTTCCTTTAAAGTCCACAACATCTTTTTGAAATCATCAGGTTCAGGCTTTTCTTCACTTGTTTCTAGCAATAGAATCTTTCCTTCCCAGTCGGATAAGTCAGGGAAAAGTTTGTATTTTTGGCAGAGGTCTGTGCTATCTGCGTGTAGAGAGTTGTCAAAAATATCATAGAGAGACTCAAGACAACCACCGAGGATTTCTCCCTCAAACTGAGCATTGCCTTGTAACAAGTCAAAACCTGTATTTGCATGGCTGACACGAGGTGTTCCCAAGGCTTTGGGACTAAAATCAGTCCGTTCCTCATACCAAACGTTACTAGGGCGAATTTCTGAGATTTTTCCAGTCTCAATCAATTCTTTAAAGTAGTAGCGGCTATATGGCAACATTTCTTTGTCTAACTCACAAATGTCTGCTAGAAATGATTGGCCGTAAAAAGTCTTGATTCCTAGTTTATGCAACATGAGATGGTTCATGGTTGAATCTGAGAAACCAAGAAAAATCTTTTGTTTGATAAACTTTTGTAGTTGGTCATTTTCAAAAAGATAAGGTAGCAAGCGATAGGTATCGTTTCCACCGATGGCGCATAGGATCATATCGATACTATCATCAGAAAATGACTGAATCAAATCCTCCGCACGAGCTTCGGGATGTTCTTTGATAAAGTCTAAGCCTTTTAGTGAATGAGGTAAAAAAATAGGATTGAGTCCCAGGTCTTTGAGTCGTTGGACCCCCAAGTCCACTTCGTGCTTGACAAAGTCCTCTCCGATAACCCCACTAGATAAACTTACAATACCAATAGTAGAAGCCATATATTATCCTCCTAGAAATAAATTGATGCTATTGTATCATAAAGAATGATAGAAAAATATAAGGAATAGCGTTAGACATACGATTTTGTGTCAATAAAGCAATAGAAAAATAACCGCTCGAAGTGCTTACTTCTTTTTATCTGTTTGTGCTAAATTTGGACCATTTGTGGCAGAAGGATATTATTATTCTTGAATTTGCTATGTTAGATGTGTATAATGATGTCACAGCGAACTATTGAAAGAGGTCGTTGCTCATGACAACACAAACAATTAACCAATTTAATTCACTTGCTCAACCTAATCTTGCTACAGGTTATAGGAGGTAATCTAGATGACAAAAAGCAATAACACGCAAATTACGGATATCTTAAACAATATCTATAATCTGATTGTAAATCCAGAAACAACTGAAAATGAGAGAGAGTTGCTCGTAACGTTTAAAAATGAAATAGAAGTTGGGAAGAAGGATAATGACGAACTTCTTGCAGAATTATGCAGAGCTATTCAAGTTCTAGCAGTCCGCAATCTTTCTAAAGGCAAATCACTGAGTTCTGGAGTAAGTGACTTGAGTAAGACGCTCACAGAATTCCAAGAAAAATCAGAGCGTAACTTTAATCTAGCAAGAGGATTAACATCACTCGGTAGTTTCTTTTAGATGATTTATCTTGAGTGTCATGATACCTAATTTTCGCTATTTAAGAAAATAAAGAGAAGTAATCGTCTGATTACTTCTTTTTGTCTCCCAAAAACAGCTTGCTAAAACAAGTGTTCTAATGATATAATACAAGTATATTAATCTAATTTTCTAAGGAGTATCTATGAAAAAGCGTAAGAAAATTATTCTTGGTTCCATAACGGGAGCTTTGGCCTTGGCTCTTGCAGGAGGTGGTTTTTGGGCCTATAAAACCTTTGTCCCACAAGAGACACCGATTGACAAGAATGCTACGGTAGCCTCAAATTTTTACCAAGCTGTTAACAAGGACTGGCTCCTAAAAACTAAAATCCCTGCTGATTCTCCAAGTATTGATAATTTTTATACTTTAGATGAAGATATCAAAGGAAAGTTAAAGAAGGATATCAAAAATTTAGGGGAGGGCAAGGAAACGTCAGATATTACAGGGATGTCTGAGTTTATCACCTTCTACAAGGCTGCTAGTGATTACAAGCAACGTGAGAAAGATGGCCTTGAACCTCTCAAACCTTATCTAAAAGAGATTGAGGATATCAAGGATTTAAATGATTTGGCCAGTAAATCTGCTAATCTGACTGATAAGGGTATTCCTCTTCCATTTGGTTACAACGTTGGAACTAACGCAGAGAATACCAGTCAAAAACAAATCCAATTGAGTCCCCCAAGTATCTTATTGCCAGATGTGTCTATTTATAAAGACGAGGCCAGCAAGAAACAATATTTAACTCCAATTGAAACAGCTACGCAAAAAGCCTTGGAAATGCTTGGGTATAGCGAAAAAAATAGTAAACGCATTGTCAAAGAAGCACTGGAGTTCGACGAAATCATTGCTAAGTACAGTCTCAGTAACGAAGAGATGTCTGAAAGTAAGAATTTAGTTCACCCTAAAACAGCAGAAGAGATTAATGCCTACTCTGGTTCCTTCAAATTATATGATGTCATTAAAGGCATTATGGGACGTGATTTAGAAACCATCAACGTCCCTAATACCAAGTATTTTGAGAATTATAGTAAGATCGTCAATCAGGACAATTTTTCTAAAATCAAATCATGGATCTTGGTGCAAGAAGCTATGGCAGCCTCAAATTCTCTGACAGAAGATTACCGCTTGAATTTTCAATCGATTAGCATGGCTATTATGGGTACACAGAAGCCAGTTTCTAAGGAAGATACGGTTTACGAGATGAGTGTCCATCTGTTTAGTGATGTCATGAGTGTCTATTATGGACGTAAATACTTTGGTGAGGAAGCCAAGACTGATGTGACAGGCATGATTGATAAAATCAAAAATGTCTATCGTGGCCGTCTTCAACAGAATGATTGGTTAACGGAAGGCACACGCAACAAGGCCATCGAAAAGTTGGATAAAATGAAGGTTTTTGTAGGTTATCAGGAAGATGTGGATCCCGGTACTAAGGAACTACATCTTGATTCGAACAAGTCCTTCTTTGAACTGTCAGAAGATATTGCCCAGTTTGGAAAACGTTATACCATTGATCATTTTGATGATCCTATTGATAAGAATAAATGGTCTGGTTCTGCCTTTGATATCAATGCCTATTACAATCCAGAAAGTAACAGTATCAACTTCCCGGCTGGTATTTTGCAAGCTCCATTTTATGACAAGAACCAAAGTACTGAAAAGAACTATGGTGGTATCGGTGTCGTGATTGGACATGAAATTACCCATGCCTTTGACTCCAATGGTGCCGACTATGATGAGAATGGCGACATGCATAACTGGTGGACAAAAGCAGATACTAAAGCTTTTGACAAGAGAATCAAAGCTTTTGAAGACCAGTGGAATGGTTTGGAAATTTACGGGACTAAGGTAAATGGAAAACTCACAGTCACTGAGAATGTCGCAGATGCTGGCGGTCTTTCATCCACACTCCAAGTGCTCAAAACAGAAATGACAAAACCTAATCTCAAGGATTACTTTGAGAACTACGCAGATATCTGGAAACAAAAGGCCAGCCTACAGTACAATAAATATACCATGGTACAAGACGTCCACGCACCAAATGAGTTGCGTGTAAACCAACAACTTAAAAACCTTCCTGAGTTTTATGAGGCCTACCCTCAAATCAAAGAAGGAGACGCCATGTATTTAGCACCAAGCAAACGCATTAGTTTGTGGTAAGATGTGTTGCTATTTTGTAAATCGAGAAGAGAATTTGGAATGGAAACATCCCAGGTTCTCTTTTTATGTTGTCGTTTTGGGGAATCATTTTCTAGTGTTATAATGGTGCTATTAAGGAAAGGATTCAAGAATGAAGCATAAAAGGAATCTGATAGAAGATAGTAAAAGGGGTGAGAATCAGAGCTTTCTCTACTTCCTACACGAGGAGAAAAAATTTGATGTAAAGGCACTTGATGATTTGTGTCACTACATCATAGAATTGGATACAATCAGTCTCGGGCAGTTGAGAGATATCCATTATATTGAAAATCAAATACTACGCCATCTCGTGTATCATTTTGATGATAATGATCTAAGTAAGATTTCCAATCTCCCTTTTGAGTATTGGGAGTATATAGAGCCCTTTGAACGCTTGGTGGCATGTTTGTATGAGGGTGAAAGTAAGGAAGGATAGTTGATGTTGTATTGGTTTCAACCTAGTAGACCATCAGTAAAGGAGTATAGATGAAACATCGTATTGCAATTTTGTCAGATATTCATGGGAATACAACAGCTCTTGAAGCAGTTATTAAGGATGCACAAGAGTTGGGTGCAACAGAATATTGGTTAATGGGGGATATTTTGTTACCTGGACCAGGTAGAAATGAACTCTTTAAACTCCTGTCTTCTATTCCGATAACAGCGACTGTTAGAGGAAATTGGGATGATTGCGTTTTGGAGGCTTTGGATGGGGAGTATGGTCTGGAGGACCCTCAAGAAATTCAGCTCTTGCGACTTACTCAGTACTTGATGGAAGAGATAGATTCTAAATATGTTGATTGGATACGTTCTCTTCCTCTGGTTGTGAAAAAGGAAATCAATGGGATTCGTTTTTCTTTGACGCATCATTTACCGGAGAAAAACTACGGAGGTGAGTTACGTCCAGCTAACGATACCAGTCATTTTGATCAGTTGTTAGATGATCAAACAGATATGGCAATTTACGGTCATGTGCATAAGCAATTGCTTCGTTATGGTAGTAAGGGACAACAAATCCTTAATCCTGGTACGATTGGGATGCCTTATTTTGACTGGTCACCACTACAAAATCACAGGGCCCAGTATGCCATTATAGATGTCGAAGAAGATGGTCTTACTAATCTCCAATTTCGAAAGATTGCCTATGCTTATGGAGCAGAGTTGCAGTCAGCCAAAGATAAACAGTTGCCCTATATCGAGCTTTATCAAGAGTTACGAAGAAATGACAATTATCCAGGTCATAACAAGGACTTGTTATATACTTTGAATAAACAGTATGGCTATGCTAAGGATGTCAAGGAATATTTTGATTTGAAGTAGATTTATGAAAGAAATTTTGTCAGGTAGCTTCTTTTAGAGGCTACCTTTTTTGGTGTTGATTAGTTAATTAAGCCACCAAAAAAGCCACTGGCATATAAAACCACTGGCTTTCAAAAATTTATTTCTTCTTCCCTAGTACAAAATAGCGGCTAGGGATTTGTTGTGTCAAACTGACGGCGATGGCGATGGTAAATGAGGCCAGGAAACAAGCACGTAGGAAGCTGAGGCCTAGGTCTGCATTTCCGATTAAGAGGAAGTAGACCGCACGGTAGAAGCTCATCCCTGGGATGAGTGGGAACATGCTTGAGGCTAGGAAGACTGTAGCTGGACATCTACGATAGTGGGCCAAAAAGCGTGAGGTGATAGTGACTAATAGGGCTGGGAAGAGGATGGCTAAGACCTCGTGATGGGTATTGTTCCAAATCAAGAGGTAGAGGAGCCATGAGCCCGCTCCTAGGGTTCCGAGGTCCAAGAAGTATTTCTTAGGCACTCGGTAAAGCACGGAGAAGGCTGCTGTCCCTAGTCCTGCCATGAAGGTCTGAATCAAGACCCCCAGCCATGAGGTTGACGGTGTTGAGAATATGCCTGATAACTGTTCCGCAAAGGGGAGGATGGAAATCATGGCAAGAACACCGACAGAGATAGATAGACAAGTGGAGACCCCTGACAACATCAGGGCCAGACCGCTATAGTAGTTGTTCTGGGTGAATTCTCGAATGGCATTTACAAAGTAAGCCCCAGGAATCAAAATCATCAAGGTGCCCAGAATAATCACGCTACGATGTTGCCCGATACCCAAATAATAGAGAATGTTAGCTGATAAAGCGGCAATGGCACTAGAAAGGATAATCTGCAAGAAACTGGTATGAATAAAACGGGAAAAGAGTTGCATGCCAATCCCTACAAAAACTCCCGATATAGCCGCAGCAGTTCCATCAATCCAGCTACTTCCAAGGGCTAGTGAGAAGCTCCCTGCACCAATGACACAGGCTATAATATCCTCTAAAGGACGATAGAAAGTCTTCTGCT
>OGJC01000477.1_pt1 | contig 38752 bp, 40 predicted proteins | sample 1571941 | NCBI WGS metagenome assembly OGJC01 (sample SAMEA2582100, study PRJEB24529) | metagenome | biome: Human gut stool | place: China | collected 2011 | reverse complement strand
AGAACTCAGTCAAGTGACGGCGTGTTTTTGATTTTTCGGCACGGAAAACAGGACCAAAGTCAAATACACGACCAAGTGCCATAGCACCTGCTTCTAAGTAAAGTTGCCCAGATTGACTTAGAAAGGCAGGGGTTCCAAAATAATCTGTTTCAAAAAGCTCTGTGGAATCTTCCGCTGCATTTCCTGATAAAATCGGACTGTCAAATTTGATAAAGCCGTTGCGGTCAAAAAATTCATAGGAAGCATAGATAATTGCGTTGCGAATCTGCATAATTGCCATTTGCTTGCGTGAACGTAGCCATAAATGACGGTGATCCATCAAAAAGTCTGTTCCGTGCTCTTTTGGTGTGATAGGATAATCATTAGACTCTCCAACGATTTCAATATCCGTCACGTCTAATTCATACCCAAATTTTGAGCGCTCATCTTCTTTGACGATTCCTTTTACTAAAACAGCTGTTTCTTGGTTCAAGTGTTTGATGATATTAAATTTATTCAAGCCCTCTTCTTCACCAAATTTTTCAAGGAAATTTGGCTTGAAAGCCACAGCTTGAAAAAAAGCTGTCCCATCTCGTAATTGCAAAAAAGCAATCTTTCCTTTTCCTGATTTATTGGCAACCCAAGCACCAATCGTCACTTCTTCTCCGACATGATTTTTAACATCCATAATTGAAATATATTTTGTTAACACGTTTTTTCTCTTTTCTATTTTATTTTTTATGATAAACAGCCTCAATGTTGTTCCCGTCTGGGTCTATCACAAAAGCCGCATAGTATCCCACATGGTAATTTTTACGTTCGCCAGGTGCACCATTATCCTTTCCTCCAGCAGCCAAAGCTGCTTGATAGAAAGCATCTACTTCTTGACAAGTTTGAGCACTAAAGGCAAAATGCAGCGACTCTTGTTGACCAACATTTAGCCAAAAACCACTACCTGGATCCACATCTCGCGGTTCTGTAAAATTAACGACTTGCCCCGTATCAAATTGAAGGTGATAATTTAAAGGAGTTAAAGTGGATTGATAGAAAGCTTTAGAAATTTCTAAATTCTTTACCTTAAGGGTAAAATGATCGATCATTTTTTAACCCTCCATAAACGCCTTGATACGATGAACGGCCTCTTTCAAGGCATCCATATCCGTCGCATAGCTCAGGCGAACATTCTCTGGCGCACCAAAGCCAGCACCCGTTACAAGAGCGACACCTACTTCTTCTAGAATAGCTGTTGTAAACTCTGTCACATCTGAATAGCCTTTCAGCTCCATTGCTTTTTTAACATTTGGAAAGAGGTAAAACGCTCCTTGTGGTTTCACCACTTCAAAGCCAGGAACTTCTGCAAGCAAAGGATAAATGGTATTGAGACGTTCTTCAAAAGCCTGACGCATGATTTCAACAGTATCTTGAGGGCCCTTTAGAGCTTCAATCGCCGCATATTGGGAAGCAGCGGTTGGATTAGAAGTCGTTTGTCCAGCCACTTTACTCATCGCTGCAATGATTTTGGGTTCTCCAACAGCATAACCCAGCCTCCAACCAGTCATCGAATACGACTTAGATACACCATTGATAACAATTGTCTGCTTGCGAATAGCTTCAGATAAGCTTGAAATCGGTGTAAATTCATTCCCATTGTAAACCAAGCGGCCATAAATATCATCTGCCAAAATAAGAATATCATGCTCTACAGCCCAATTACCTATCGCTAATAACTCTTCAGCAGTATAAATCATTCCCGTTGGATTAGAAGGAGAATTGAGCACCAAAACTTTCGTTTTCTCTGTCCGAGCAGCCTCTAATTGCTCAACGGTCACTTTGAAATGATTTGCTTCTGTCGTTTGAACAAAAACTGGTACCCCTTCTGCCATCTTAATCTGGTCGCCATAACTAACCCAGCACGGTGCCGGAATAATCGCTTCATCACCTGGATTGATGACACTCATAAAAAAGGTATAAAGGGAGAACTTTGCACCCGTTGCAACGGTCACTTGATTTGGTTTAATCGTATAACCATAGTATTTTGCAAAATATGCTACAATTGCTTCCTTTAATTCAGGCAGACCACTAGTAACCGTATAAAAGCTAGCTCTACCGTCTTTTATTGCAGAGATAGCAGCATCTTGAATATTCTTCGGAGTTGGAAAATCTGGCTCTCCCAAAGTCAGCGAAAGGATATCACGACCTTGTGCTTTTAAAGCTTTTGCGCGCGCCGCTGCTGCTAAAGTTACACTTTCTTCCATATTTAAAACACGATTTGATAATCTCATAGTCCCTCCTTGCTGAGCAATGTTCCTGTTTCAAATCCAACATTATAATAAGTTGTTCCAGACTTGACTTCCCAGATTGGTTGCTCTTTTACATAGCCAAATGTCACTTTATCAATTTGTTTGGCACCACTCTCTTTAGCGATTTGTTTTGCTTTTTCTTGACTAATCCCTTTGGACAACTCATAAGTATAGATTTTATCACTATCTGCTTCTATCAAAACAGCAAGCTGCGTCTTTTTACGATTTTTCCCCAAAAGACTGTAATAACTTTTTTCACCGTTATAAATAGCAAAGCGATCCACTTTATCCAAATCTGCATATTGACGAGCAATTCTACTAGCCGTTACCTTAGCTGATTGGTAAGGATCCATAGATAGATTTAAAATGTAAAGGTAAGAAAAAGTGAGAACGGCCAAAACTATCACACTTCCGATAATATATTGCCAAATAATGAAATTTCTATCATTTTTTCTTCTATTTTTCACTCGTCCATTATACTATAAATAAGGACTTTTTTCTATCTTTTTCTAAAATTTGATTTTATTACTACTTATTGATAAAATACAGTTATGGACAAACTAACAAAACTTTTTCAAGAAAATCATTTAGATTTAAAAACCATGATTATTTTAAATAAAGCTATTCGCACGATTCAACCTTTTGAAAATCAGGCGGCAAAACAACACAATCTGACTCCAACTCAATTTTCAGTTTTAGAAACCCTTTATAGCAAAGGGAACTTACGCATTCAAGACTTAATTGATAAAATGCTTGCTACATCTGGAAACATGACCGTTGTCGTTAAAAATATGATACGAGACGGTTGGATTTTTCGTACCTGTGACCCATCTGATCGACGTTCTTTTTTAGTCGGATTGACTCCAGAAGGACGTAGTAAAATTGAAGCGGTACTTCCAGATCATATTCAAAATATTCAACAAGTATTTAGCATTTTAACAGAGCAAGATAAAGAAGATTTGATTCGAATTTTAAAGAAATTTAAAAAGTTGAGCTAATTTCTTGCTAACTAGTGGTATTTGTTGTAACATAAACAGGTACAAAAGAAAAGGAGAGTGACTTATATGTCTAAAAAAGTGCTATTTATCGTCGGGTCTCTTCGCCAAGGCTCATTCAACCATCAGTTAGCTTCTCAAGCTGAAAACATTCTTGCTGGCAAAGCTGAAGTTTCTTATCTTGATTTCAAAGATGTTCCATTTTTCAATCAAGATATTGAAAGCCCAGCTCCCGCGGCTGTTGTCAAAGCTCGTGAAGAAATTCTCGCTGCTGATGCTATCTGGCTCTTCTCACCAACCTATAACTGGGCAATTCCAGGAGTTGTTAAAAATCTCTTAGATTGGCTATCACGTGCGCTTGACCTTTCAAACCCATCAGGACCTTCTGCTCTTAATAAAAAACTTGTAACAGTTTCCTCTGTAGCCAATGGAACTTCTCCAGATGAAGTTTTCAAACATTATCGCAGCCTTCTTCCATTTATTCGTATGAAAGTTGTTGAACCATTTACTGGTGTTGCTGTTAACCCGGAAGCCTGGGGAACAGGTCAACTGACAGTTTCCGAAGAAAAACAAGCTGAACTCGCAGCTCAAGCTGAAGCATTATTAGCAGCTATCGATTAAAATAAGCAAAAAATGGAATGACACTTTTACATCATTCCATTTTTATTTTATTCCTTAACAAAGACATAGGTATTTATCGTAGACAAATCCTCTCGGAAAGCAAGGCCTGCAAATTGCAATTGTTTGATTTCTTCTTTGCTTTTTACTTGGCTTTCAATTAAAGCTGTTAAAAATTGACCACGAGCTTTTTTAGAAATAGTTGAGTGAACTTTCAAACTTCCTTCTCTATCTTCTAAAAATTTAAACCGAAGCATCTTATCGCGCACAGATTTGGAAAACACCGTCTCGAACTCACTTGATAACAGAGACAAAATCATTTCCTCATCTGAAATAGCTGCATCATAATCATTGCGCCAATAATTTTTCAGGCTTTTGCGAGAAATAGTACATTTCACTGAAAAATCCAATCGATGAGGTGAAATCAACGCCATAGCTGGTATAACACCATATAGACTAGAAGTGATGAACAAATGCTTGTCTACATACCTCAACTCTTGCTTCGTTAAATGACTTCTTCTGATGTTTCGATACATAAGACCATCAAATAAATGCAAAGCTGGGTAAGTCAAGGCTTGCCCATTTTTTAATTGTTGAAGATGAATATACTCTTCTTCTGCACGTTCCAGACTAATATGATAGAAATCGGCTAATTCTTCAATAGAATACTGTGATAGACTAGCTACAATTATTTTTGTTTGCTCTGAAAGGAAACACTTGCCATGAGGTTTAAGGTTAAGATTCATTTCCTTTGCAGTTGGAATTAAAATTTTCATAATCTTATTGTATCAAAAGTTATTTTGCAGAACAAATGATTTTTCTCTTGACATTAGACAATTGTTATCATATAATCTAGTTATTAAGACTAGATAAGAAAGAGGTGGATATTTTGGAAATCACAAAATTCCCAACTTGGGAAGAACTACCAGAGTTAGATCTTTATCTTGATCAGGTTCTCCTCTATGTGAATGGTGTCAACGAACAAGCATTTCATAGCACGGATAAGCCTTTAACGGCTGCTATGGTCAATAATTATGTGAAACACGCCCACATTCCAAAGCCAATTAAGAAAAAATACAATCGTGTACAGATTGCTCGTCTGATTGTATTGACGACGTTAAAACCTGTCTTTCCAATACCAGATATTATCAAGACGATTCAACTTCTGGTAGACGAAAAAAATTCAGCTACTCTTTATAATGAATTTGTTAATTGTATGCGAGAAGAAAAAGCTGACATAATCGCACCTGCTATTGAAGCAGCTTGCCAAACGGTGAAATTATTTCATCAAACAAAGAAATTGGCTCTAGCCTTAGAAGGAGGTAAAACAAATGAATCAAACGCTTAAACTCAGCAAACAACTTAGCTTTGGGGAAGAAATTGCCAATGCTGTCACTCACGCTGTCGGGGCTGTGGTTATGTTAGTACTGCTTCCTATCTCAGCCATTTATAGCTATGAAGAACATGGTATGCTTGCTGCTGTCGGAGTTTCAATTTTTGTCATCAGTTTATTTCTGATGTTTCTTTCTTCAACGATTTACCATTCAATGAGCTATGGTTCTACGCATAAGTATATTCTACGGATCATCGATCATTCAATGATTTACATTGCTATTGCGGGAAGTTATACGCCAGTCGTACTATCCCTTATGAACAATTGGTTGGGTTATCTTATTATCACAATTCAATGGGGAACGACCATTTTTGGTATTTTGTATAAAATATTTGCTAAAAAAGTTAATGAAAAATTTAGCTTGGCACTTTATCTTATTATGGGCTGGTTAGTGATTCTGATCATTCCGCAAATCATTGGTCAAACGGGACCTATTTTCTGGGGATTGATGTTAGCTGGGGGACTCTGTTATACTGTTGGTGCAGGATTTTATGCTAAGAAAAAACCATATTTCCACATGATTTGGCACCTCTTTATCCTAGCTGCTTCTGCACTTCAATATCTTGCTATTGTCTATTTTATGTAAAACATTTTAAAAACAATCATTCTCTAAGTCGCTCTTCTTAGCAGAATGATTGTTTTTTTTATCAAAAAAGCCAGGCTACTTTGAAAAGTAACTTGGCTTTTTGCAATAGTTTATTTTGATTTAATATAATTGACACAGTCTGCTTTTGGTTCAACAGCTTTTCCGAAGAATGCTGCCAACACAACAATAGTCAATACATAAGGTGCAATTTGTAGGTACACAGCTGGTACATGTGATAGGAATGGTAATTGACTTCCGATAACGGCCAAACTTTGAGATAGCCCAAAGAATAAACTTGAAAGCATAGCGCCAATTGGATTCCATTTACCAAAAATCATAGCAGCCAGTGAGATGAATCCTGGTCCGATAATCGTTGTAGCAGCGAAATTTACGGAAATAGATTGTGCATAAATCGCTCCACCAACACCGCCAAGAAAACCTGAAATCATCACACCGTAATAACGCATGAGATAAACATTGATACCGAGGGTGTCTGCCGCTTGTGGGTGTTCCCCTACGGAGCGCAAACGAAGCCCAAATTTCGTCTTAAACATAATGAACCATGCTAGGAAAGCAAATGCAACTGCAATATACCCCATTAAGCTGGTATGTTTAAAGAAGATATCTCCAATGACTGGAATATCTGATAATAGTGGAAAATTAAATTTACCAAATGATACTTGAATATTATCTGTTTGCCCTTTATTATAGAAAGCTTTTACCAAGAAAATCGCTAACGCAGGCGCCATCAAATTGAGCACTGTACCACTGACAACGTGGTCCGCACGGAAATTGATAGTCGCTACAGCATGAATGAGTGAGAAAATTAGTCCCACAATACCACCGACTAAAAGTGCTAACCAAGGAGTTAAACTTCCAAAGGTATTCACAAAAGTAAGGTTAAAGACAACTCCTGAGAAAGCTCCCATAACCATAATACCTTCAAGTCCGACATTGACAATCCCAGCATGCTCTGAGAAGGCACCACCGATACTAGTAAAGATTAAAGGTGCCGCATAAATCAGCATAGAGGAAACTAACAGACTTAACATTGTTACAAAATTCATCTTATTTTCCTCCCTTTACTTTTGCTTGTTTTCTTGGTTTGATAAAATGTTCAATGATGTAATGAATACTTACAAAGAAAATAATTGATGCTGTTACAATATTGACCAATTCCGCTGGAATCGTTGCGGTGTTCATACCTGGAGCTCCGACTTGAAGCACGGCAAATAAGAATGCTGCAAAGAGAATACCAATTGGTGAATTATTTGCCAGCAAGCTAACGGCCATACCATTAAAACCGACAGCTAGGGAACTTCCTTGTACATAGACATTTTGGAAAGTTCCAAGTCCTTCAACAACACCTCCGACACCGGCAAGAGCACCTGAGATAATCATTGAAAGGATAATTGTTCTTTTAGCAGACATCCCTGCATATTCACTCGCATTTGGATTTAGCCCGACAGAACGGATTTCAAATCCAAGTGTTGTTTTTTTCAGCATAAACCAGATAAGGACAACTGCAATGACCGCAAAGAAGATTCCGATATTCATCCGTGAATTGTTTGTCAACGCTCGTAGCCATTCTGTTTGATAGGTTGCATTAGCTCCAACCTTAACACTTGAGTCAATACTTTGCATAACACTTTTTGGGAAACTATGAATCATTGCATTTCCAACATAGAGAACGATGTAGTTCATCATAATCGTAACGATAACTTCACTCGTTCCCAAATAAGCACGAAGAATACCAGGAATAGCACCGATAATCCCACCAGCTACTGCTGCAATGACAACTGTAGCAAGAATCATAATTGGACGAGGAAGATTAGGAAATGAAAGTGCAAACCAGCCACTCAAAATCCAACCAGCTAAAGCTTGCCCTGGCAAGCCGACATTAAAGAATCCAGCCCGACTTGCTACTGCAAACCCAAGAGCAATTAAAATAAGTGGACCCATTGCACGGAAAATTTCACCAATACTGCGGATAGTACCAAAAGCAGCTTTGAACAACTCTTCATAACCCCAGATAGCATCATAGCCAAAAATCCACATGATAATGGCACCGAGTAAAATTCCAAGAACAACGGAAATCAAAGGCACCGCAATTTGCTGTGTTTTCTTAGTCATTTGAATCTCCCTTCTTAATTTCACCACCAGCCATCAAGATACCCAACTCTTGTTTATTTGTTTCTGCTGGGGTAACAATACCTTGAATCTTACCATCATGGATAACAGCGATACGGTCTGAAACATTCAAAATTTCATCCAATTCAAAGCTGACAACAAGTACTGCTTTCCCCTTATCGCGCTCTTCAATCAAACGTTTGTGAATATATTCAATCGCCCCAACATCAAGTCCACGAGTTGGTTGACTAACGATTAAAAGATCTGGATTACGATCGATTTCACGAGCAATAATCGCTTTTTGCTGATTTCCTCCTGAAAGTGCAGATGCTGGAACAGTTTCACTTGCAGCACGAACATCAAATTCCTCCATTAACTTTCGTGCATAAGAAGTGATATTATTGTAATTCAAAATTCCATTTTTGCTTAATGGCTCCTTGTAATAAGTTTGCAGAGCCATATTCTCAGACAACATCATATCTAAAACCAAGCCATCACGATGACGGTCTTCCGGCACATGACTAACTTGCATTTCAGTAATTTTCCGCGGAGATAAGCCAACGACTTCTTTCCCCTTAATGGTAATGCTACCTGATTTCACCTTCCGAAGACCTGTGATTGCTTGAACTAGCTCGCTTTGTCCATTGCCATCAATCCCGGCAATCCCAACAATTTCACCAGCTCGTACATCCAAAGATAAATTTTTAACAGCAGGCACACCACGATTCTCATTCACAACCAAATCCTTAATAGATAGAACAACTTCTTTTGGATTTGAAGCTTCTTTTTCCGTTGTAAAGGATACCGAACGTCCCACCATCATTTCAGCAAGATCTTTATTCGTTGCGCCACCAATCTCAACGGTTTGAATACTCTTACCGCGACGGATGACAGTGACACGATCAGAAACAGCACGGATTTCATCCAATTTGTGCGTAATCAAAATGATGGATTTTCCTTCCTTAACTAGATTTTTCATGATATGTTCTAGTTCTTCAATTTCTGAAGGAGTTAATACTGCTGTTGGTTCGTCAAAAATCAAGATATCTGCGCCACGATACAATGTTTTCAAGATTTCAACACGTTGTTGCGCACCGACTGAAATATCTTCAACTTTTGCAGTCGGATCCACAGCTAAACCATATTTTTCGGATAGTTCCTTGATGTCTTTGATTGCCTTTCGAATATCTAAAACACCATTTTTGGTCGTTTCACTACCCAAAATGATATTTTCAGCAACCGTAAAAGCCTCTACCAGCATGAAATGCTGGTGAACCATTCCAATTCCTAAAGATGCTGATTTCGATGGAGAATCAATTGTCACTGATTTTCCATTCACAGTAATCTCACCACTTGTTGGCTCAAGCAAGCCAGCCAACATATTCATCAGAGTGGACTTGCCCGCTCCGTTTTCTCCTAAAAGTGCATGAATTTCACCGCGTCTTAGATTTAAGTTGATTTTATCATTTGCGACAAATTCACCAAAAATCTTGGTTATTTCGTGCATTTCAATGACATTCTCATGTGCCATATGATTGATTCCTTTCAGAAATTATTTTATTTCAGTAAAACTCACTAAAAGATTAGCCAGCTTTACTGAGACAAAAGCTGTCTCAATCTCAAAAAAGCGACCCACGAAGGTCGCTTCTTGAGTATCAGGTTATTATTTATTCTGTAGGAACTTTAATACTTCCGTCAAGGATTTTTGCTTTTGCATCTTCAACGGCTTTTTTAGCATCATCTGATAAGTTCTTAGTTGTCAAATCTACTCCACCGTCTTTCAGACCGTAAGTTGTAGTTTTTCCTCCTGGGAATTTATTTTTTGCTGTTTTGTTAGCAATATCTTTTACAGTACCACCAACTTTTTTCAAGCTAGATGCCAAAACAAAGTTAGATTCTTTGCCGTCTTTAGATTTGTATTTACCTTCATCGTTTTGGTCGCGGTCAACACCGATAACCCAAACTTTGTCAGATTCATTTCTAGTTTCGTTGATAGATTTTGCTTCGTTGAATACACCAGCACCAGTACCACCGGCTACTTGATAAACAACATCTGCACCAGCTGCATATTGAGCTGCTGCAATCGTCTTCCCTTTAGAAGCATCTCCAAAGCTTTCAGCGTATTTCACATCAATCTTAATAGAAGGATCTACTGATTTCACACCAGCTTCAAAACCTTTTTCAAAACGAGTTAATACAGCACCTTTGATACCACCAACAAAACCAATCATTTTTGTTTTAGTTGTTTTGGCTGCGGCCACACCAGCAAGGTAAGCAGCTTCGTTATCTGCAAAGAGTGCAGAAGCTACATTCTTTTGACCTTTAATTTCATCATCAATAATAACATAGTTAATATCAGAGTGATCCTTTGCAGCAGATTCTACTGCATTACGAAGAGCAAATCCAATACCAAATACTAATTTGTAATTGCTAGAAGCAGCTTGCTCAAGGTTTGTAGCGTATTCAGATTCGTTTGTAGATTGGAAGTAAGTAAAGCCATGGTCTTTTGTCAATCCATTTTCTTTACCCCAAGCTTGCAAACCTTCCCAAGCAGATTGGTTAAATGATTTATCATCTACACCACCTGTATCTGTAACAATTGCAGCTTTCAAATCCGTCTTTGCATCTTTATTATCTGATTTAGATGCACGGTTACCACATGCAGCAAGTCCAATTGCTGCGACAGCTACTAGACCAAGGCCTAGCCATTGTTTCTTGTTCATCTCTGAACCTCCTAAATAAGATGTGCAACAACGTTGCAAGATTAACTATGGTCAAATGACCTTTTTTACTAACTAGTCTAAGTTAGTAAAAGAATATGGAAGTAATTCCTTGACCGTCATCACGACCGTCGATTTATCTTTGGCAACAAGCGTTACCTTTAAATCCTTAGAAAAAAATTCGGCCATTACTTGTCGACAAGCTCCGCATGGAGAAACAGGCTGTTCGGTTTCACCGTAGACGATTAACTCCTCAAAGTCTGTGACGCCTTCAGAAACCGCTTTAAAAATAGCTGTGCGTTCCCCGCAATTTGTCAAACCAAAACTAGCATTTTCAATGTTCACACCTGTAAAAATCTGACCATTTTTTGCTACTAGTACGGCACCAATTGGAAAATGAGAATAAGGAACGTAGGCCTTTTTACTTGTCTCAATAGCTAGATCAATCAACTCAGTAGTCGCCACTAGCTTTTTCTCCTTTCATAATGGCTACACCAGAAGAAGCTCCGATACGCGTTGCGCCTGCTTCAATAAATGCAACTGCATCTTCATACGAACGAGCCCCACCTGAAGCTTTAACACCCATATCTGGACCCACTGTCTTTCTCATCAATGCTACATCATGAACAGTAGCTCCACCTGTTGAAAATCCAGTTGAAGTTTTTACAAAGTCTGCACCAGCTTTTTGGGCTAACTGACACGCTACAACTTTTTCTTCATCAGTTAACAAACAAGTTTCGATAATTACTTTTACAAGTGTGTCACCGCTTGCTTCCACAACAGCAGCAATATCTTCTTCTACCAACACCAGATTGTGAGATTTCAAAGCACCAATATTGATAACCATGTCTACTTCGTCTGCTCCGTTCTTAATGGCATCTTTTGCCTCAAAAGCTTTTACAGCAGGTGTATTTGCACCCAAGGGGAAACCAATAACAGTACAAACCTTAACATCTGTATCTCGTAATCCTTCTGCTGCAAAACTGACCCAAGTTGGGTTGACACAGACACTTGCAAAATCATATTCTCTTGCTTCTTCAATCAATTTTTCAATTTGCTCTTGTTGAGCATCTGGTTTCAAAAGCGTATGATCAATGTATTTATTTAACTTCATTTTCGGTTCTCCTGTAAGTTAAGCGATTACTTCAATAATCTCTTGAACTTTTTTCGGCTCATTACTTATTTTAACATTTTTTTTGAATTCTGTAACTAGTTCTTGTGAAATTTTTTCATTTGCATAAACTTTTGCGACAATTTCACCAATTTCGACTGATTCTCCGACTTTCTTTTCAAAAACAATTCCTGTTTCAAAGTCTAAGGCGTCCGTTTTCACAGCTCGGCCAGCACCCAGTCGCATAGCAAATAAACCAAATTCCATCGCTGGCAATTCAGAAATATAACCAGCTTCATCTGCAGTTACTTCTACAACGTATTTTGCTGAAGAAGGGCGGTACAAATCTTCTAAATCGCCACCTTGCGCTGCAACCATGGCTTCAAATTTTTGAAGAGCTGAACCATTAAATAGATGTTCTCGAACCTCGTCTACAGTTTTTTCGACATTTGCTAAGCCGAGCATGATTTGACCTAATTCACAAATAAATTCAGTCACATCTTCCCGACCTTTTCCTTGCAAAATATCCAAAGCTTCCAGAATTTCCAAACGATTACCAATACTGGTTCCTAAAGGTTGGCTCATATCGGTGATAACAGCAGTTGTTCTACGCCCAACTGCCTTTCCTAAATCAACCATAGTGCGAGCTAGAGCACACGCATCATCCAAATTCTTCATAAATGCGCCTTCACCAACTGTCACATCTAGTAAAATACTATCTGCACCAGCTGCGATTTTCTTACTCATAACAGAACTTGCGATTAAAGGAATAGTATCAACAGTCGCCGTCACATCACGCAAAGCATACAACAACTTGTCTGCCTTCACCAACTGATCAGACTGACCAATGACGGATAGTCCAATATCCTGTACTTGCTTAATAAATTCTTCTTGGCTGCGCTCAATTTGAAATCCTTTAATGGATTCTAATTTATCAAGCGTTCCTCCTGTGTGACCGAGTCCACGACCGCTCATTTTAGCAACAGGGATTCCAAAACTAGCTACCAAAGGCACCAGTACAAGCGTTACCTTGTCTCCTACGCCTCCGGTTGAATGCTTATCAACCTTAACGCCAGATATAGCTGACAAATCAATTTGCTGACCTGTCCCTACCATAGTCATCGTCAAATCAGAAATCTCGCGAGTGCTCATGCCTTTAAAATATACTGCCATTGCAAAAGCTGACATTTGATAATCTGGCACAGTTCCAGCAACATAACCTTCAATTAACCACTTGATTTCATCGCTAGTTAATTCTAAGCCGTCCCGCTTTTTCTGAATCACATCAACTGCTCTCATATTTCCTTCCTACTTCTAAGGATATAATATCCCTTATCTTTTTTTAGAATTTCGCAGTTTCCGAATACATCTTCCATCTTAGCTTTTGCACTTGGTGCCCCTTGTTTTTTTTGAATCACAATCGTCAAGTCGCCCCCCTCTAGTAAGTGCGCATAGCTTCCTGCAATCACCTCATGAACGACCTGTTTCCCAGCTCGAATCGGTGGATTGCTGATAATATGATGAAATCTCCCTTCTACATTTTGATAAATATTAGATTGAAAAATCGTAGCTAGAACTTGATTACGCTCGGCATTTTGACGCGCCAAATCAAGAGCACGCTGATTTATATCAACAAGCGTCGCTTCGACTTCTTTAGCTTTGACCAAAGTCAGTCCCAATGTTCCATAGCCACAACCAACATCTAATACGCTTTCTTGCTTATGAAAATCAAGACACTTTAAAAGAGCTTGACTGCCATAATCAATCATTTTCTTACTAAAGACTCCTGCATCAGTCAAGAAAGTCATCTTTTGACCCAGAAGCTGAACCTTCAATTCGTGAATATCATGCTCTGCATCTGGATTTTCTGCGAAATACATTTTAGTCATAAAACTATTTTAACATAAAGACCTTTTATTTGTAAACCGTTTACAATTTGTTTAAAATTATGATATACTATTTGTCAACTAATAGGAGTACATAATGACCAACGAATTTATTCATTTTGACAAAATTAGTCGAAAAACTTGGCAAAATCTGCATCGCAAAACAACCCCACCTTTGACTCAAAAAGAGCTAAATTCCATCAAAAGTTTCAATGATAAGATTAGCCTTCAAGATGTGACAGACGTTTATCTCCCCTTAACCAATCTTATTCAGATTTACAAGCGTTCAAAAGAGGATTTGGCATTCTCAAAAGGGATTTTTTTACAGAAAGCAAGCAAGCGGCAACCGTTCATCATTGGTGTTTCTGGAAGTGTCGCTGTTGGAAAATCTACTACTAGTCGGCTGTTGCAAATACTTTTATCTCGGACATTTTCAAATGCAACTGTTGAATTGGTAACAACAGATGGATTTCTTTATCCTAATGCTCATTTGGAAGAGCAAAATCTCCTCAAGCGCAAAGGCTTTCCAGAAAGTTATAACATGGAGCTGCTGCTTGATTTTCTTGACAATATCAAAAATGGACAAAACTACCAAATCCCTGTTTATTCACATGAAATTTATGATATTGTTCCAGACGAAAAGCAATCTGTTACAGCTGCAGATTTTGTCATTGTTGAAGGTATCAACGTTTTCCAAAATCCACAAAATGAACGCCTTTATATGACGGATTTCTTTGATTTTTCGATTTACGTGGATGCGGAAGTTGAAAATATCGAAACTTGGTATCTGGACCGCTTTAAAAAATTGCTCACTTTAGCAAAAGAAGATCCAAATAACTATTATCATCCTTTCACTTCTCAGCCAGAAAGCAAAGTTATGGAATTCGCTCAAAATGTCTGGAAGTCGATTAACCTTGTGAATTTGCAAGATTATATCGAACCCACACGCAACCGAGCTGAAATTATTCTTCATAAAACAGAAAATCATGAGATTGATGAAATTTACTTAAAAAAATAAAAAGGCTTGTCAAATCTCAACTTTTCATATATAATTAGATAGTTAGTATATCATTGGAGGTGAAAACATTGGCAAATATTAAATCAGCTATCAAACGCGCTGAATTAAACGTTAAACAAAACGAAAAAAACTCAGCTCAAAAATCAGCTATGCGTTCTGCAATTAAAGCATTTGAAGCAAACCCTTCTGAAGAACTTTTCCGCGCTGCAAGCTCAGCTATCGATAAAGCAGAAACTAAAGGTTTGATTCACAAAAACAAAGCGAGCCGCGACAAAGCACGCCTTGCTAGCAAACTTGCAAAATAATCTGCATAACGTAAAAAGAGCTCAAAGGAGCTTTTTTTGTTGCATCGGTAAGAAAGGCTCTATATGAAAATCGCAATTATCGGCTACTCCGGCTCTGGAAAGTCTACACTTGCTAAATATTTAGCAAAACATTATGACATCTCACTGCTTCATTTAGACACGCTACAATTTCTACCCAATTGGGAAATGAGTGACCGCAACTGGATGCAAGAGCAAGTTAAGGATTTTTTAGAAGCTAGAAAAAGCTGGGTAATAGACGGAAACTACAGCTCCTGCTGCTATGAAGAGAGAATGGAGCAAGCAGACCAAATTATTTTTTTAAATTTCTCGCCTTGGGATTGTCTTTTACGGGCTGTAAAGCGTTATTCCAAGAACAGAGGTGAGGTCAGAGACAGCATGGCACAAGGTTGTCCTGAAAAGTTTGACTGGGAATTTATCCGCTGGATCTTACATGACGGACGAACTGCTAACATTCGGAAACGATATAAGAAACTTCAAAAAATGTATCCTTACAAATTTATAGTTCTTCATAACCAAAAAGAACTAGATAACTTTTTAGAGCAATTTTCATAAAAAACAAGAGCTATATTCAATTCAGTTAAGAAGATAGCTCTTGTTTTTTTTATTTTTTAATACAGTCAATATGTTCTAGCAAATATAACAGAAATTGAGGAATCGTCTCCAACATATCCTTTTCATAGACGCGTTCCGTCAACTGATGTAAATCTTTTCCCCAGGGTCCTAGATTGATGCCAGGAACATTGATGTCCTGAATTTTCTCAAAATCAATCGAATATAAATGTTCAGGAACAGCCATACTCTCGATAATTTTCTGATACTCTTTAACAGATTTTTCTAAAGCACAGTAACTAATGTCACAGATTCCCATAAAGAATTCTTCGACTTTTAAACGACTAGCTCCTTGTTCAACCAAGTAATCCCTATAAAATGCAATGAGTTTTTCAATATCAACCACGCTATTTTTCAGATGCCGACAATTCATGGAAGGATAATAAGGTGGTGCGATAGCCAGCACAACAAATGCTTCCTTTTTATCATAGAAATCTAACACCTTTTGAACAGCTGCAATGGTTATTTCTTGATAGCTTGAGCCCGCTTGAAATGCTTTATAAGCAAATTGGTTTACCTTGTGCATAAATTCTTCAAATCCAGCCTTCTTTTGACATAACTGGATTAACTCTTCATAAGTCAATACACGAGGTTTTGTTACTTTTTTATCCTCTTTATAAATCACCTGCAAAGCCTGATAACGCTCATAAAATTCATCAACAGCTTCTTGACAAAGATGTTGAATCGTCGCCATCAGCTCTTTCGGACTTTTATCTAAATAAAGAACACTAAAATAACCTGCTGCTCTTAAAACCGTTGACACATCATAATTTTCCTTCAAATCACGCATGTAAGACCACGAAGGCAAAGGGGCCTGCTCTCCATAAATTGAATCCGACAAGCAGGGATTAAGGTCAATTTTTTCCACTACTTTTGCGAGGAGTGAAACAGCATTGATACCCTTGAGAGGTTCTTTCATGTGGGATAGAATACCCTGCGTCACCACGACAGGCATCATTTTCCCAACTGTTCCAACATGCAATACTTTTTCTTGAGCTGAAGGACTTTCAAATGGTTCTGAATCAATCGCCAAGATATAATTCAGATGAAATTTCTTTTTCAGATTAGCAAGCAAACCTACAGCAGCACGCATTCCCTGAGAATAAGATTCCTCATCTCCAACTGATAAATAAAGAAGATTCACTTTCCCTTCTGCTTTGCTCGCATATTCTGTTACTACTCCCAATTGCAAAGCCAATGCAGCTTTCATATCACATGACCCACGACCAAACTGCCATTCGTTAGAACCGATATCTTCTAGTACATCTTGACCTAGTGAAGCACTCGCTAAAGCCTTTTTCAAAGCAGCATTGTCAAAAGCAATTTCTTTTAAATTGCCAAAGTCCTCGATATCAACTGTATCATGGTGGTGAAACAAAATCACTGTATCTGCACAATGACCTTTTACCAAAGCCCAATTAACATTACGCTGGTAGATATCATCCGGAATTTGATATATGCCAAAGTAATCTGAATGCTCTTGAAAATACGGCAGACTGCCAATATAGTGACTGAGAAAATTTTCTATATTTCTTTCTGAACTCGTATGCGTGAAACTCTCAATCGCCATGCTCTTGTCAAAAATATCTTGAATCCTATTTTTCATCAATGGCTCCTTCAACTTTTTATAAAAATAGCTCACTAGCCTTATTATATACCTCAACAATCATCGTTTCAATCTTTTTTTCATCCTTTGACTCTATAAAATTTACGCAAACGTTTGCGTTGTGGAGATTATTTTGCTAAAATAATAGCCAACAAGACAAGAAAGAGGCATCTCGTATGAAAAATCAAACATTGATGCAATATTTTGAATGGTATCTACCAAATGACGGACAACATTGGAATCGTTTGGCAACAGATGCTCCACATCTAGCTTCTAAAGGCATTCGCAAGGTTTGGATGCCACCTGCTTTCAAAGCAACTAGTTCTAATGATGTCGGCTACGGCATTTATGACTTATTTGACTTGGGCGAATTTGACCAAAAAGGAACCGTTCGGACAAAGTATGGCTTTAAGAAAGACTATTTGAAGGCTATCTCAGCACTCAAAGAAAATGGGATTGAACCCATTGCAGATATCGTTTTAAATCACAAGGCGGCAGCGGACTACAAAGAGAGATTTACTGTTATTGAAGTTGACCCAAACGATCGTACAGTCGCCCTCTCTGAACCTTTTGAAATAAAAGGCTGGACCAAGTTCACATTCCCTGGTCGCCATAAAAAATACAATGATTTTGAATGGCATTGGTACCACTTTACAGGAACGGATTATGATGCTAAGCGAAATAAATCAGGGATTTACCTCATTCAAGGGGACAACAAAGGTTGGGCTGATGATGACTTGGTGGACAATGAAAATGGAAATTTCGACTATCTTATGTACGCTGACCTTGATTTTAAGCACCCAGAAGTCATTCAAAACCTTTATGATTGGGCAGATTGGTTTATCGAAACGACCGGCATTCATGGCTTTAGATTGGACGCTATTAAGCATATTGACTCTTTCTTTATGGGAAATTTTATCCGCGACATTATGGCAAAGTATGGAGAAGATTTCTATGTCTTCGGAGAGTTTTGGAATGGTGATGAAACTGCAAATAACGATTATTTAGGAAGTATTGACTATCGTTTTGATCTCGTAGATGTCAAACTGCACCACAACTTATTTGATGCTAGCCGTGCTGGGGCGGACTATGATTTGCGAAATATTTTTGAACAAACGCTTGTCAAAAACCACCCTAAATCGGCTGTTACTTTTGTCGATAATCACGACACACAACGTGGACAAGCGCTAGAATCAACTGTTGAAGAATGGTTTAAACCTGCTGCTTATGCGCTTATTTTGCTTCGTGAAGCTGGGCTTCCTTGTGTGTTCTACGGAGATTACTATGGCATCAACGGCAAGTTCGCTCAACAAAGTTTCCAAGAAGTCCTAGATAAACTGTTAGACATTCGGCTCAACTTAGCCTATGGAGAACAGACTGATTATTTTGATGACGAGCATTGTATCGCTTGGACTCGTTCAGGAAAGGACAACGAACAACCAATTGCTGTTATCATAAGTAACGACCAAGCAAATGCAAAACGCATGTATGTTGGTGAAAATTGGGCTGGTAAGGCGTTCAAAGATTACTTGGGAAATTGCTCAGAAAGCGTGACAATCAAAAAAGACGGCTGGGCAGATTTCCCAGTTGCAGAAAAGTCAGTTAGTGTCTGGTCTGTGCAATAAAATAAAGAACACAGCAAGATTGAAACCAAAATTCATTCTCTCTGTCGATTAGGGCGATGAAGCAAACGGAAAGTTGGGAGTCCTGTCCGCTCGGCTGACAGCATAAACTAAAACTCAGGCAGCTCATCCGCCAGGCTGACGACATAAACTAAAAGTCAGACAACTCGTCCGCCAGGCTGACAGCATAAACTAAAAGTTAGACAACTCGTCCGCTCGGCTGACAGCATAAACTAAAACTCAGGCAACTCGTCCGCTCGGCTGACGAAAGCAACGTTGACATCCCAGCCTCAACCATTCAACTCTGCTTTTAAACAAGATAAAAACACGAACAGATCAAGATAGCCAACTACTAATCCTGACTTTGTTCGTGTTTTTCTCATCTTCCGAAACAACCTTCCCCCTATGGATACAAGTTATTCCTGACTTATTTTTTCTTTCTATTATCCGTTCTAATGGCAATCTTCACCTCAAAAATAGTTCCTTTCGGCTTATTATCTTTCACCGTAATAGTTCCTTTAAGAGCTTCTGTGATTTGCTTTGCAAGCGACAAGCCTAGACCAAAACCACCTGTCTGCCGAGTCCGTGCTTTATCAACCCGATAAAAACGATCAAAAATCTTTTTCTTATCTGCCGTACTAATCCCCGGACCATTATCTGAAACCTTTAAAAACAAATTTCGATCATTTGCAGAGATTGTCAATTCAATCACACCGTCTTCATCTGTATATTTCAGAGCATTGTCAAACAGAATCGTCATTAATTGCTTCAGCAAGGTCTTGTCTGTTTTAATCATGCGGTGAATCCTATTGTCAAATCGGAAAGTTTTCCCATTTTCTGCGGCAACCATTTCATAGTTGGTAAAGGTCGTATTAAAGAAATTTGGCTCGACATCGCCAATTTCTGGTTTAATCCCGTCGTCACGCCGTGCTAAATTAAGTAAGTTCGTTGTCAACATTTTCATGTTTCGCACTTCATCTAAACTAGAAGCGATGCTTTCACTCGATTCCATAATGGTGGCTTCTGGTTTTCTAAACAAAGTCTCCAAACGATTTTGTAAAACAGCTAGAGGCGTGCGCAACTCATGACTGGCATTTTCAACAAAGCTCTTTTGCTTTTGAATACTCTCCAACAAAGGTTTAACACTAACCCGAGCCAGATAGACACTGGCAATCAAGGAAATTCCCCAGAAACTAATCATCACAACTACAATCAGCTGCTCATGATTTTGACTAGTTTGTTCCAACTGACTGATATTGATAAAGACCGCTGCATATTTGACATTGGTTTCCAAATTTGGGATTTTCACTTCAAATAAAATCATCCGATAGGTTTCTTGTCGACCATAATTGCTTTTAACCTGGACTTGCCGAATGCGATCCAATTGCTTGCTATTAAAGGAAAGTTTATTAAGTCCCAGAAAATTATTGCTTGTAATGATTGGCTTATAATTCTTATCAAATAAAATAACTTCCGTATTGGCACTGACATTTGGTTTATCAGTAAGCTCTTTGTCACCCGTATCGGTTTTAGGCTCTCCGTTGTCTGACTTCTGTTCCATCCCCACTCTCCGAGCGAGTGCCAAATTGATGACAGAAGCAGAATCCTGACTGAGACTTTTCAAGTTATTATCAACCGTTGTATAAAGGCTTGAGCGCATCACCTGAATGATAATCAAAGTCATGGCTGAGAAAATGAGAGTAAAAATACCAAAATTGCGAATGAAATAAGAAAAATCATCCGCATACCATGTTTTTTTTAGTTTATTCAGCATCTTTTAAAATATATCCGACACTACGAAGCGTTTGAAGATTGTTCGCAAAGGTCGTCCCTTTCAATTTTTTCCGGATTTTTGAGACATAAACTTCTACAACTGAAATCGTTGTATCACTATCAAATCCCCACAAGCGATCGAAAATCTGTGTCTTAGGCAAAATGACATTTTGATTTTGCAAGAAATACACCAGCAAGTCAAATTCTTTTCCGAGCAATTCTACTTCATTTCCGTCTACAAGTGTTGTGTTAGTTGATAAATTAACAGTGACATCGCCATAAGAAAGGGTGTTTTCATTAAACTTGCCAGAACGCTTCAACAGAGCTTGAATCCGCATTTTTAATTCTTCCAAATAAAATGGTTTGGTCAAATAATCATCAGCACCCAGTTCAAAACCATGTCCTTTATCATTCAAACTTTCTTTGGCTGTCATGATTAGCACAGGAGTTGTGACACCTTTTTCACGCAATTCTTTCAAGACTTGGAAGCCGTCTTTTTCTGGCAACATCAAATCAAGCAATATAAGGTCGTACACGCCACTCTCAGCCTCGTACAATCCTTCCTCACCGTCAAAAACTTGCATGACATCTGCAAAATCATCCAAAAAGTCAAATACTGAATTAGATAGACCGAGGTCGTCTTCCACTAATAGAATCTTAATCATACGCTTTTCCTTCTAAAATATAAGTCTGGAACAAAAGTTCCTAGTTTCAAAATTCGTTATGCACTAAACTAACGATGCAGTAGCAGATTGCTCAAAACAGCACTTTGAGGCTTGAGGGGATAAGATCACGAACTAAACATTTTGAATGTTTAGTTCTGCCCACTCCTTTAATCGTGAACCAAGTACAAGTAAAGACTTCTTCTCACTTCACCTTTTTGAAAATCAATCTACTAACGTTTTGATTCTATTATATCATGACTTCCTCTGAAATATTAAGAATTTGTTGTATTTGAATCATTATTTTCTGTCGTGCTACTATTCTTATCTGATTTGGTTGAACCGTCAGCATTTGATGGAGCTTTTTTCTTTGAGTTATTACTGTTTCCTGAGCCATTTTGACTGTTACTATTGTCACTTTGGTTGCCATTTTGTTGGGGTGGCATTCCATTTGGACCACCTTGGTTATTTCCGTTTTGTTGTCCACCTGGAGGCATTCCTGGACCACCTTGATTTTGGTTTTCCTGTTGCTGGTTATTCTGTGCCTGAGTTGTTGTGCTTGTCTGTACTTTTGCCTGCTGATTGAGTGCATTTGTTGCTAAAGAGCCAATGCCTAGCCCACCGAGAAGACCAACAGCGAGTGATCCGCTCGCTACAACAGTCATCCACCATTTGGTACTTTTTTCAACCATGATCATCTTCTCTTTCTTACTTGTGTTCTCTTGTTTCATTTTTGTCAAATTCCTTCTTTCTATTTTTAAGCGATCAGAGATTGCATTCCAAAGAGTATTGCCACAATAACTCCTTTGATGCCAAAATTTATCAGACAAACAAATTTAACTTTGAGTTTTTCATCTCATCACGTTCTTTCTTTTGAATGGAACTATCATATCTACTTTTTCTTAAAAGTGACTGAATTTTTTCTTAAAAGAAACTAAAAATAAAGAGAGAAAATAGTAAAATGATACACAAAATATAAAAAGAAAAAACTAAATCAGAATATTCCAATTTAGTTTAGAAGATTATCTCATAAAATTTGTCCTAGAAAAGGCAAAGAGCATAGTCTCTTTTCTCAAAAGAGTGACCTAATTTCCATTTTATCTTCAAGTAATGCTGCTATTCTTTCGGTTTTTCCATATACAATGAATGACTACAGCTAGTCATTTCTATGAGGTTTAGAAAGTTCGGGATGGTCTGTATAGCCCTCTTTTCCCAAATTGGCGTTTCCTTATTTATTTCTGGAATGAACAAAATTGCATTTTTATTTTTCAAAAAGGACAAATTTCTAAAAGCTTGCCGTCTTATTGTCAATAAATGAGTCATTAACTTTTTAGATAAGCTTAAATGCCAATGTTTTTGAACTTTATCAAAAACAAAACTTTCTTTTGCCGCCCTCTCCAAATTTTCTGACCATACAGCAGAGCTTTGTTTTTCAGTTATAACAGCTTTCTTTAGTCTCTCATAAATATTCGTTTGAAGATAATTCAGAGAATCTTCAATTTCTACATTCAAAGGGCAAATTTTATCCATATTAATGTATCCACCATCTAATAAGACGAGATGCGTAATTTTATCATAGACACTTGTTAGATAAACTGCTAAATCTGCTCCCAAAGAATGGGCTATTAACAGAATATCGTCATCCATATCAACTTGTGCCATAAACCAATCTTTCAACGCCTGTAATGAAATCAGTTGCTCTTCCAACCTAGAATCATAAATATCTAGATAAGTAACTGGAAAAGACAGTGCATTAAAAAGGTCCTGGGGATAATAGCAATTGCAGCCTAGTCCTTCAATAAAATAAGCCTTCATATTCTTATCCTTTCAGTCAGATGTTTCCAAAACAAAGTTTAGTTTTATATTTTATTGAGAATAACAAGCAAATATTGAACTCAAAAAACACAAAAGCCCTTCAACAATAAGGACTTTTGAGGACACATTATGTCCCCTGCCGGAATCGAACCAGCAACTACTCCTTAGGAGGGAGTTGTTATATCCATTGAACTAAGGGGACTAGAGAAAAACTCTGCCAAGTGACAGAGTTAATTCTACATTAACGGCGAATTTCTTTGATACGCGCTGCTTTACCTTGCAATGCACGAAGGTAATACAATTTCGCACGACGTACTTTACCGTAACGAACAACTTCAATCTTTTCAACACGTGGTGTGTGAAGTGGGAAGATACGTTCAACACCTACACCGTTAGAGATTTTACGAACAGTATAGTTTTCTGAAATACCAGCACCTTTACGAGCGATAACCACACCTTCGAAAATTTGGATACGTTCGCGATTTCCTTCGACAACTTTCGCATGAACACGAACAGTGTCACCAGGACGGAATGCAGGAATATCAGTACGAAGTTGACCTTCAGTCAAGCTTTGGATTAATGGATTCATTTTTCTTCTCCTATCTTACTAATCTTGCAGTTCAAGACCACAGCGGATTAGTCGTTTTCTAGTGCTTCCATTGCGCACTAACTAATATTATAACAAATTTTATAATAATTGTAAATGCCTTATTCGGATTATTCTTCCATTTTAGCGAATTATTGAAGAACCAATGAAGCTGCTCCAATGACGCCTGCATCATTTCCAAGCGTTGCAAGTGCAAGTTTTGTGGATGTACGTACTTGAGGGAAAGAATTTTCTTCATAGACCTTACGAACACCGTCTAATAAAAATTCGCCTGCTGCAGAGACGCCACCACCGATGACAATCGTTGACGGATTTAAGATAGATCCAATGTTGGCACAAGCAATACCAAGATAACGTGCAAAATTGCGATAAACAATGAGGGCTAGTTCATCACCAGCTTTAGCCAAATCAAAGACAATTTTTGCATTAACGTCTTCACCGTTATCAATCAATTTTTTCAGCTCTGCATCACCAGCATATTCATCAGCGTAGCGACGCGTTAAATTGACAATTCCCGTTGCAGAAGCTACGGTTTCTAGGCAACCTTTTTTACCACAAGTACAGAGAATCGGCTGATCAAAATCAACTGTGATATGTCCCAGCTCTCCAGCTGCTCCAGCTACACCGTGCAGTAATTTTCCTTCCGCAACAATACCGCCACCGACACCTGTTCCAAGAGTCATAAACACAACATCAGGCTGATTTTCACCAGCACCTTTCCAACGTTCGCCAAGAGCAGCTACATTTGCGTCATTATCAATAAAGAAAGAAATACCAGTTGCTTTCTCAATCTTTTCTTTTACAGGTTGTAAAGTTTTCCAATTGAGATTATAAGCCCCAATAACCGTTCCTTTTTCACGATCCACAACACCAGGTGAACCCATGCCAATTCCAATGAAATCTTCTGCCCCAAGTCCCAATAGTCGCAAGCGATGATTGATAGATTCAATCATATCATCAACAATATGACTACCTTCATCTAAAATGTTTGTCTTAATAGACCATTTTTCTTGAACTTCTCCCTCTTGGGTCAGAATCGCAAACTTCACAGATGTACCACCTAAATCAATCCCAATAATTTTTTTAGACATGCTACTCTCCTCTAATAACTTTTTTTCATTCTTATTATATCAGATTTTTTACGAATTGAAAAGGTTTGCATAGAACTTGAATAGTTTTGAATGACTTGTGCTACTCTCTGCTTTCATTTTACAAGACAAATAAAAAATTGCACAATAACGATAGATAATATTAGTATTCATTTTACCTATAGTTAAAACTGTCCAATTCATTGATCAAAAAGGAGACATCATGCTGAATTTACAACACTTGGAGCAACTCATTGTTTTCTCACAGGAGAGAACCTTGTCTAAAGCAGCCGAAGTCCTACTCATCTCTCAGCCATCCTTAACTCGAAATATGCAAATGCTGGAAGATGAATTGGGAGTTATTCTTTTTGAGCGAAGAAAAAATAAATTAAATTTCACGGAAACCGGTCATCAAACAGTTAAACTAACCAAAAAATTTCTGAAACAAAAACAAAAATTTCTCGATGATGTACAACATTTTGCATTAAAAGAAAATACTATTTTTGGTGGTGTTAATGCACTGGGAGCCATCTTTGAACTAGAAAGTCGTATAAAAGAAAAAGGCTTGGAGCAACACATTCAAACAGACTATCCTATCAAAAAGAGCATATTCTTTCCATGGAGCTTTCCATGGGGCAACTTTACTTATCCGTTCCCTTGACTTACCCGTATGCCACACGAAAAGAGATAAAACTTGCAGAATTGGCTAATTTGACTATGCTGCTGCGCTCGGATCTAGGCATTTGGTAGCCATTAGTCAATCAACTGACGCAAACAAAGTTTATTGTTCAAAAAGATTGGGTAGCCTTTGTTGATTTGGTAAATGCTTCTGAATTACCAACTTTTTCTACCAATATTACTCAACAAAACACTGAAGAATCCACTGTGAATAGCCAATGTATCCAGATTCCTATCTCGGACAAAGAAGCTACCAAGACTTTCTACATTTCCGTTTTGAAGAAGAATAAAGCTATTTTACAAGAGTTGGTGAAAACTAAATGATCTATGTTTATGAAAAAACATGATATATTCACTATAAAATAAGATTATTAAACAACTAAATACTGTTCTAGTATTAAAACTGAATAAGATGAAAAAGCCCAACTCAATCAAAATAAAAAGTTAGGCTTTTTCTTGGTACTATTGTTACTATTGTATTGTAAAATAAGATGATTAGTTAAAACACTTGCCCTTTATATACAGACCTATCACCAAAATATTTTCTAATAGAAATATCACAAATACGATTAATTTAACATATTTGTTTGGAAATAACAATGCAATAATTGGTAAGATAAAACAGCTAGCAAGAACAAATAGACTAAATTTTGGAGTTAACATTAGATAACCTTTCAAAAATTATAATAAAGCATTCTTTACATCAGATTACTTACATATATCATAATCTTTTTCAAACGAAAATCCTGTTTTCATTTTCTCCCCAGAAATCCTAAAAAGAGATCTATTGTGCTGGCTTCTTGATGATTAAAGAAAAGGCTGGTTTGGGTGTCCATGCTTGCAATCTTTACCATATCCTCTGCACTGAGTTCAAAGTCAAAAACATCAATATTTTCCTTCATTCGCTCAAAACGTGAAGACTTAGTCAAGCAAACAATTCCCCGTTGAACTTGCCAGCGAACCATGACTTGTGCAGTGGATTTACCATGTTTATCAGCAATATTTTTGAGAATTGGATTGTTGAAAATGTCACCACGACCTTCTGCAAAAGTAGCCCAAGATTCAATTTGCACCTTATTTTTTATCATATTTTCTTGTGCGAATATCTGTTGATTCAGTGGGTGAGTTTCCACTTGATTGACTTGTGGTGTAATCTCATTGAAAGCTACAATGTCGCTGAGACGATCTGGATAGAAATTAGACACACCAATCGCTCGAAGTTTTCCTTCTTTGTAAAGTTTTTCCAAAGCACGGTAGGCACCATAACAGTCACCAAAAGGTGGGTGGAGCAACATAAGATCCAGATGATCTAACTTCATTTTGTCAAGAGATTCTAAAACCGAGGCATAAGCCTTGTCGTAGCCATAGTTGGATAGCCAGACTTTACTAGTGATGAAAAACTCTTTGCGGTCAATCCCAGACTCTCGAATCGCCTCGCCTACTTCCTTTTCATTAGCATAGGCTTAGCAGTATCAAAATGACGATAACCTGCCTTGATAGCATTTAGCACAGCACTCTTGGTATCTTTGGGAGCAATTTGGTACACTCCAAAACCTAAAATTGGAATTTCGACACCGTTGTTTAAGGTTATATTTTGCATGTGACTTCCTCTTTTCGCAATTTTTATCATAAGTATAACGCTCTTTTCAGAAAAAGTACAATAGCAAAATTGCAGAGTAGTCTGCAAAAAATGAATAGCAATTATCGTCCAATTCATAATTTATAACAACAAAAAAGAGGAGATTAGGATAGATGTCCATGATTGTGTCAGCAGCCCTAGTCTTCTGTTCTACTCCTTCTCAATTTCTTTGATTTCGCTGGTTTTGTCTATCTACAAGGCGCTCTTGAACTAAGGAGACAACCTCATCATTGGTTGGCAAGTCCGAGTGCTGGGCATCCGCACCTGTGACTGTGGTTTCAGTATAGTGCGCCGCTTGTCCTTGATAAATATATTTCCCTGCACTCACGCTCGCATCTGGTACCAATTCGTCTGAATCATAAGTAATGGTTCCTGCAACAGAATACATAGCTAAAGTAGTCGGAATATTTTCGCGATTTTTGATGAAATCAGCTAACATCTCAGTTTTGTTGTTGATATTGGTTTCAGTAAAGTTATAAGGCGTTCCGATTGTCATCAACTTCTTCAATTCCACATCATAGCTGCCGAGGTAAGTTTCAATAAAAGCTGTGTAAATTAAACCACCATTCGAGTGACCCAAGCCTTTAAAATTATTGAAATTGTATTTTCCTTGGAGATTTTCAAAGGCAGCGTCAACCATTTTGGCCTGTTTTTTGATGTTACTATAGCCATCTTTATTATTTTCAAAACCAATTACAATGATTGGCTCGTTATCGTTCGCTGCGATAGAGCCATTATATGTAATTCGTCCGTCATTCCAGACCTTAACTTTGAGCAAGCTATGCTTCACGCCACGATGTCTTTGATTGAGCTTTTGAACCAAGCCGTCAAAGCGGCTCTCCGTAGCAGAACTACCTGGTATCATAATGATTGGCGACATCCGAGCATTATAAAATTTAGCAATTTGATCAATGTTTTTTCTCGTCCAACTATAAGAGGGAATTGCTAGTCCTATCAAAAAAATTAGAACAATTAGTAGCACTATTTTTACCTTTTTAGTCATGTTCGCCTCCTTTCTGATCCATTTGTCTGAGTTCCTCATGAATCCGGTCATTAAATCTCACAAAGGGGATATAAATGAGAACATCGATAATAAAAATGAAAATTCCTACTGCTAATGCTCGCAAACTTCCGCCTGTCCCAATAAAAGCATAGAGTACACTTGGCGCTCCGCTAGGAACTGGATAGACAGCCGGAGGCATTATTCTAAAATATAGAAAAATACTAGCTACAAAGACATTCAGCATTGGTACGAGGATAAAAGGGATTAAAAATAGAAAATTGAAAAATATGGGAATCCCAACCATAAAGGCTACACCATGGTTAAAAAGTGAAGGAAAAATACTTTTCAAACTCACATCTCGGTCTTTGCCACTTCGAGATTTCCAGAGAATAGCTACGAGAAGAGCTAAAACTCCGCCCAGACCTGAAAATGTTCCATAAGCATCATACAGATTGGTCGTTGAAAAGAGATAAGGTACCCCTGTTGTAGTATGATGTTTCAAAGCATAATTAAGATTATCTAATGCAAACGAATCATTTATAAAAGGAATATTATTGAAGAGATTGCTATTTCCAATCCAAGCACTAAAAGTCCGTAAGGCAGTATTCATTTCAATGACAAAGATATTGTTTCGATTGACAATTAAGCCTGACAAAAAATTTGCAATTGTTGAGAAAACATTATATCGATTACCCAGATTAATGAGAAAACTAACCAAGACAGCCAGAGCAAACGAGCAGAAGATAGGGTGCAACGTTTTAGGGTAATAAATAAAATACTCATCTACAATGTGATCATCATTCGGACTTGAAAATCGAAACATTTGTCCCACCACATAACCAATCAATATTGCAACAATTAGATTGATATTGACAGGAAGATTGATTCTCGTCAAAGCGCCGTCATTTAAAACCACCGAAAATAATTCGCGTGAATTGACTAATAAGCTAAAAATAAAGGCTGTAATCCCAGCTGTCCCCGTACTACGACCATAATAACCAGCTGTGTACTTTGCACTAAAATAAGTTGCTAATGGTCCTGCCAATCCTCCTATTAGATAGGTGAAATTTGTCGTAACTAAGCTAATAGTTGAAAAATGAGGAAACCAATGCCGAATCGCAAAAAGATTGTTGATATAGCCATTTATACCAAAAATGGATTCAGAAAAAACCATTGTTATCGTCGTCAGCAAGAAAAACGGAAAGAGCGATACCAATGTTTCTTGTGTAATTTTAATGAAACTCATTTGCCGAAAGGCAATCATTTTTTTTATTAAGTATTGATCTATACGACTTTTTCTAGTTAATTTATTGAATATCATAGCTTGATTGTAGCATAGTTGAGATGACGATTCAATCAGCTTCTTTAAAATTAAATGCTAAATGTTTTGAATAGCTATTCTTTAATGTTTTTGATCAGATCTAAAAAGGCTCAGATAAAAATCTAAACCTTTGAATTCTTTTACCCTAATTTTCTTGTAACATATTTTTGTGACTGTGCAGACAAAACGCTAATAATCGTTCCCACAGCACCGGCACCTGTGAATAATAATAGCAAACCAAGATTTGTCCAATAAGAGATATGCACTTCATTGCCATTAAAAATATACTCTGTTAGATAAGTAAAGGCTGTAAAAACATCCACTCCTTCTGCTTTTGCAAGCTGAATTGCATAGTCAAATTGGTGCGCAACCAACATCATGATAAGCATAAAAACAACACTAATCGCGATACCAACTTTAGACAACTTTTTACCTAACAGTTCGTATCCTTTAATCGTACAAACTCCCATGACAATCCCTGCAACAACAGCTACATATCCAAGTTGAGCAATCACCAAGGTAACAATTCCCCCTATCAAGCTCCCTAGAAAGGCTCCTACCGTCCCTGCTAAGATACTTTCCTTTTGGTGGTCATAAACTTGGTTTTCAATTGACAAGTTTGAGCTTAATTCTTGAAATGCTTCTGGTGAAAGCAGTAAAAGGTTCCCTCCGACTTGATAAAGATCTACTTGCCCTGCTTTTCCGGTCTGCTCACAAACATTCGTAAGATTTTTTTCTTTCAAGAACACGATAATGTCTTGTAATCCTTGACGAATATGTTCACGTGTTTTTCCTTTAGTCATACCAGTTTTAATATAAAAAGTTGCTTTATATAAATTAACCTGATAAGTTTTCAAAGCTTTAGAAGATTTCGTCAACTCTTTAAATTCTTCCAAAGACGGTAATGCTTCACCATTTTTTACCGAACAACAAATACAGTATTGATTTTTTTGATTCGTTTGTTCAATATAGAAAGTATAACCATCTTTTTGACCAAAAATAACAGATGAAGTCTCATCAAACCGCAACCCTAACTCATCCGCAAGCGCCTGCCAATCAAGTTTATTCATAACCGTGCTCCTTTATATATTCTTTATTTATTATAGCATACATTTGAATAAATAGACAAGAGGGAATTTTTTGTAAGAATATTAAAAGAGGTTAGGACAAAAATTCCCAACCTAAAAAGTATACTATGTAATAAATCAACGACGCAGCGACTGATTGCTCAAAGTACTGCCTTGAGGTGGCAGATAGAGCTTTCCAAGCGGGTTCACTTTTCAAGCTCGGAAGAGCCACTTTTGGCGAAAACTTCGTTTTCCTTATCTGCCACCTCAATAGTTGCTTAGACTATTGAGCAACCTGACGAAAGTAGGATTACGAACTAAATTTTCGTTTCATTAGTTCTGTTCTCCTCCTCTTCACTCTTCTCATTTTTCTACTCGAACGCCTTGGCAATCAACCTGAAGTTCAAAAACTTGTCCTTTAAATTGTTGCTCTTCTATTTTATCTTTTAGCATATTCGACTGTTCTTTTGGTGCTAGAACCATCACAGTAGGTCCTGCTCCTGATAGATAAGTCGCATACGCACCGTTTTTCTTTGCCAACATCTTGATTTTTGGAAATTCCTTAATCAAACCTTGGCGAAAACGCTCATGAAAACGGTCGGACTCAATAGCACGCCCCGCTGTTACCATATCGCCCTTCATTAAAGCGGCAATAGCCACATTCGCTACAGAGCTTGCAGTGACAGCTTCACGATAAGATAAACCTTTTGGAAGAACGCTACGGCTGTCTTTAGTACGCAATTCATAATTTGGAACATAGGCAATAAAGCTTACTTCTGGAAATTCCGTCACTACAGTTGAAACTTTCTCGTTTAAATAACTAGAAATCGTCAAATTACCATAAATAGCAGGTGCTACATTATCTGGATGTCCCTCAATTTTCGTCGCAAAATTCAATTTTTCAGCATTTGACAACTGCAAATTTGCCAATTGATTTGCAAGTTCAATCCCTGCAACAATAACGGAACTAGAAGAACCCAAACCACGCGCTAAAGGAATATCACTTGTCATTTTTAAATGATGAGGTTGAATAGCTGGAGCAATTCTGCGCGCCACTTTAATCAATAAATTCCGTTCGTTAGAAGGAATACGCCGCTCCAAATCATGCTCAATCAGCCAATGGTCGCTTTCTCCCAAAACTTCAATGGTTAGATATTTACTGACAGCTACACCAACCGAGTCAAATCCCGGACCAATATTCGCACTCGTTGCAGGTACAATAATTTTCATTTTATTCTCCTAATACTTTGAAGGTGTTTAATAATTTAAAATCAGAAGTTGCCTGCAATTTTCGAGTGACATTTTCTAGCTGCGTTTTGTTGACAGCATGAGTAATAATCACAACACGTGCGGTATTTCCGTCTGTTCCTTGTTGCAGAATTTGTTTAAAGGAGATATTTTCAGCATTAAAAATTTCTGCTAAGCGTAAAACTTGTCCTTTCGCATCAGGTGCTAATATCGAAAAGTAGTACAGGCTCTTACGATCTTCTGGTTTAGCCAGAACTAATTCACGCTGAAACTCATTAAAGGCTTTTCCAACGGTTCCTTCGTTTATCCGTCGAACAATCCGAATAATATCTGCGACAACGCTTGTTGCAGTGGGTTTTTGTCCAGCACCTGGGCCATAATACATCGACTCACCAATACCGATAGATTCCACAAAGACTGCATTCATCACGCCATTCACACTAGCAAGAGGATGAGATTTTGGTAAAAAGGTCGGTGTGACTTCTGCAGCGAGACCTGATTCCGTTTCTTCAATGGAACCAACTAATTTGACAACATAGCCTAATTGCTGCGCAACTGCTACATCTTCTGGTGTAATATTGCGAATGCCTTGATGGGCGACATCTTCAAATTTAACTGTCATTCCAAAGGCAAATTGACTTAAAATAACCATTTTATATGCAGCATCAATTCCGTCCACATCATTGGTTGGATCACTTTCTGCAAATCCAAGTCGTTGTGCTTCAGCAAGTGCTGCCTCATAAGACCAGCCCTCTTCTACCATTTTGGTCATCATGAAGTTGGATGTCCCATTGACCACACCAAGAATACGTGTAATTTTATCAGAAGCTAGGGAATTAACAAGCGTGCGTAAAATCGGAATTCCTCCCGCTACTGCCGCTTCATAGTAAAGAGCTACCTTGTGTTTTGCAGCAATCTCAAGCAACTCAGCGCCATGAACTGCCAGCAAGTCTTTATTTGCAGTGACAACATGCTTACCTGCCTCTAGCGCTTGAGTGATGAAAGTTTTTGCAGGTTCAATACGCCCCATCAATTCAACAACAATCGTTACTTCATTATCATTTACAATTTCATCAATCGTCGTGACAAAATTAAAATGATTTCCCGCTGCTAACAAACGCTCTTTTTCAGTATCATCTTTTACCAATACTTTCGCAATTTCAATTTCTGAATGAGCTGCTTGCACAATCTTTTCACTATTTTCTTTCAATAAAAATGGAACACCGCTAGCAACTGTCCCAAAACCAAGTAAAGCAATTTTAATAGACATGACAACTCCTTGAGATTTTTATGCTTTTTATTATAGCAAATAAACTTGTTTTTTTCTAGTAAGCAGACTTCAGGATTTTTATAAAAATAATAGAAATCTATTTTAAAAAATTGTGAACGGTTAGTCAGAAATATGGTAAAATAAACATAGTGATTTAAAAGTAAAAGGAGTTCCACATAATGGGAAAACATTCTGGTAATCGTTCTGTACGAAATCGTATTCGTAAGAGGAGACAACGGCGTGCTATTATAAGCTTCATCTTATTGGTTGTTCTGGTGATTGCAGGGACATTCATGTGGAGACGTTCTGGAACAAATCTGGCTAATAACCATACAAGAACTGCCATTTCAACAGTAAAGAAATCTTCTACTTCTCAAGCAACTTCTAAAGAAACATCTGGATCTAGTGAAAAAGTAAGCAAAGTGAAATGGATAAAGCAAGATCAACCAGTTAAATTCCCTATTTTGATGTACCATGCGATTCATAATATGGATCCTTCTGAAGCAGCCAATGCTGGTTTGATTGTTTCGCCAGAAACGTTTGAAAGTCATTTGAAAGCTCTGAAAGACGCTGGATATTATACTCTCACACCAGAAGAAGCCTATAAAGTCTTAACCGAAAATGTTCTTCCAGAAAATAAAAAAGTCGTATGGTTGACCTTTGATGATAGCTTGAGAGATTTCTACACCAATGCTTTCCCGCTTCTTCAAAAATACCAAATGCGGGCAACTAATAATGTCATTACTGGCTTTGTCGAAAATGGGCGCGAGGATATGCTGACACTTGAGCAAATCAAGGAAATGAAGCAAAAGGGAATGTCTTTTGAAGATCATACCGTTAATCATCCAGATTTATCCCTTGCCAGCGCTGAAACACAAACGACAGAATTGCAAGCTTCTAAGCAATATCTAGACAGCAACCTATCACAAAATACAACGACGGTTGCCTATCCTTCGGGACGTTATAATACAACGACGACACAGATTGCTGAAAGCCTCGGCTATAAAATGGGATTGACCACCAACAATGGACTAGCTTCTCTTAATGACGGGCTGTTAACCCTCAATCGTATCCGTGTCAACCCAACAACAACTGCACAAGATTTATTAAATGAAATTGCTACAAACTGAAAAATAGGACTTAGCTCAAAAACGAGCAAGTCCTATTCTTTTTTCTTTTGTGCTAATTTCTCCCGTTCCAAGCGAAGTTTTCGGTTCGGATTGAGTTTGTTAAAAAGTTTTTCAAGCTTTTTTTCATTCCAAACGTCAGCTGCAGAAACGAAATTGCCATTTTCATCGCGAAAGGATATTGGTTTATCACCCATGATATCACTCCTTTTTAGTCTACAAATTCAAATTCAAACTTGCCGATGCGAACTAAGTCACCATCCTTAGCACCACGCGCTCGCAAGGCTTCGTCTACCCCCATACCACGTAGTTGCCGTGCAAATTTCATGACAGCTTCCTCACGGTCAAAGTTCGTCATGGTAAAGAGTTTTTCCAACTTATCACCAGATAAAACCCAGGCAGCGTCATCATCGCGTGAGATTTCAAATACTGGAGCATCTTCATCAAAGCCATAGTAGGCTTCTTCTTCCATTTCGGACTCATCATAAAGCAGAAATTCGGGCGTTTTATCTAGCAATTCTGCAGTTGCATCCAAAAGCGTTGACAAGCCTTGTTTTGTCAGACTTGAAATTGGAAAAATCTGTGGCAGTTCATCAAATTCATCATAATTTGCTGCTAATTTTTCTTTAAAGACTTTTAGATTCTCTGCACTTTCAGGCATGTCCATTTTATTAGCAACAATAATCTGTGGACGTTCCATTAAGCGAAGATTGTAGGATTCCAATTCCTTATTGATAGCAAGATAATCTTCGTAAGGATCACGTCCTTCACTAGCTGACATATCAATGACATGCAAGATGACACGAGTTCGCTCAATATGGCGAAGGAATTGTGTTCCAAGTCCTACACCTTGGCTAGCTCCTTCAATCAAGCCAGGTAGGTCTGCCACAGCAAAGGATTCACCGGACTGCGTCCGAACCATTCCAAGATTAGGCACAATGGTCGTGAAATGATAAGCGCCAATTTTCGGCTTAGCAGAAGTGATAACACTTAAAAGAGTGGATTTTCCAACAGACGGAAATCCGACCAAACCAACATCTGCCAAAATTTTCAGCTCCAACTGGAGTTCACGTTCTTGTCCCGGTTCACCATTTTCAGAAATTTCTGGAGCTGGATTTTTAGGTGTCGCAAAGCGAATATTACCACGACCTCCACGACCGCCGTGAGCTACGACGAACTTTTGCCCATTTTCAATCAAGTCTGTCAGGATTTTCCCTGTTTCAGCATCACGAACAGTTGTTCCTTGTGGTACATGAACTATGAGGTCTTCTGCTCCACGACCGTGCATTCCCTTAGTCATTCCCTTCTCACCAGCTTGAGCCTTAAAATGACGATTGTAACGAAAATCCATCAGGGTACGAAGCCCTTCATCTACGACAAAAATGACGTTGCCACCACGACCGCCGTCGCCACCCCAAGGACCGCCATTGGGGACATACTTTTCACGGCGAAATGCTACCATACCATCACCGCCATTCCCAGCCTTGACTTTAATCTTGGCTGTATCTAAAAACATACTCATATTTTTCTCTTCTCTCGTTTTTCACTCTAAAAAAACGCTCTTTCAAGCGTTTGAGGATTAGAAATTACTCAAAGCACCAAGTGCACTTGCAAAGATTGCTCCGACTGTTACCAATAACATGATAACAACGACAATCAAAGTCAATTTTTCAAATCCTGTTTTTTTCCGTTGTCCATTATCACCAAAAGCCACGATATTACCTCTATATATTTAATTTGTTCTCTTAATTGTAACATGAAGGTGAGAGTTTTTCAAATACTAGCTGAAAAGAATGCATTTCAATTGCAAATTTCCGCAAAAAAAAATCCAGCAAACTTCCTACTGGATTTTGGTATCAAACATCATAACTATCAGCATTGTCAAAGACTGTTTTCAAGTTGTTTCTATCATCATCTTAACATAAGGCAACTCACCCTAAATTTTTATATTTTATCATAAAATGAGCATTATTTCACAAGACCTATAGACTCAATGAAGCGCATAAAAGCTGCTTGACCTTCTTTTGTTCGCTTGTAAACGCCCGCATCTTCCAAGACACGTTTGAAAATCCGACCAACCGAAGCACGCACGATTGTCTGGACTGATTCTGCTGTTATATCTGAATGGCTATCTTTTAACTGCTCAGCCCACGCTTGATGATAAGGAGCCACTTCTTTTCTTTGTCCCAAAAGAAATTCTTCAACTTCTTTTATCTCATTTTTCAAACGAGGTGGAAGAATCGCTAAGCCCATGACCTCAATCAAACCAATATTTTCTTTCTTGATATGCTGAACATCTTTATGAGGATGATAAATACCATCTGGATGCTCTTTTGACGTTTGATTGTCCCGAAGAACCAAATCTAACTCAAACTTGCCATTTTTTTGGCGTGCGATTGGAGTAATGGTATGGTGCGATTCACCATTTGACTCAGCTACAATCTGAACAGTCGGATCGGAGTAACTGCGCCATTTCTGTAAAATTTTATCCGCCAAATCTATCAATACGGATTTATCAGTTGATTGCAACCTTAAAACCGACATGGGCCAGTTGACAATACCAGCTTCTACATTTTCAAAACCTGCAAAGATGAAAGTTTTGTCCAGCTCTGCCTTTTCCATAGGAAAAGTATGTCGTCCACCTTGATAATGGTCGTGAGTGAGAATGGAGCCTCCTACGATAGGAAGATCCGCATTGGAGCCTGCAAAATAACCCAGAAAAGTCTCTACAATGTCCAAAAGACGTTCAAAAGTAGCACGACTGATAGCCATAGGAGTATGCTTGCTATCTAAAAAGATACAATGCTCATTAAAATATGCATAGGGCGAATACTGAAAGCCCCATTCTCGTCCGGCTAAATCAAAGCGGATAATTCGATGATTCGCTCGCGCTGGATGATCTAGTCGCCCTTGATACCCTTCATTTTCAAAACAAAGCTGGCAAGCTGGATAGTAGCTCGTCTTGGCTTTCTTAGCTGCTGCAATTTCCTTGGGATCTTTTTCTGGCTTAGAAAGATTGATTGTAATCTCCAAATCACCATATTCAGTCGGTGTTTGATAGGCAATGTTTTTAGAAATGGCTTTGACCTTGATATAATCATTACGCTTACTAAGCTCATAAAAATCAGCAATAGCCCGCTTGGGATCTTGTTCATAAGTCTGCCAAAATTGCTGATTGAGCTGACCGGGTGCTGGCGTGACTAAATTCATCAACTCTGCCCCAAGAATATCCTGTTCTGCGAGAGTTGAGCCGATTTTTCCAACTGCTAAAGCAACTTCTAGTAAATCATCTTTGAGATCAATTAAGCTGGTTGCTGCTGCCTCTTGCTTTGCAGCTTCTTCTCCAACCAGACTCATGACGCGATTTGCTAGATAAATTCGGTCGATTTCTGTAAAAGAGCTATTTGCTATGACCTCCGTTACAAAGGCATTCAGTAAATTTCGTGCCATTGATTTTCCTTTCTTTTATAGAAAGGGCTGAAATCCTCGTCAGCCCTTATTACTATTATGTAAAACGCTCGCTTAATCCAATACGCGACTGCCACCAGCAATTTCAGCAATATAGAAGCTCGGTGCATAACCTACGACTTCTTCATATTTTTGACCAACATTTTTTTGCAAAGCTTCCACTGCGTCTTTACGAACCAAAGCAATGGCACAACCGCCAAATCCTGCTCCTGTCATGCGAGCGCCCAGCACTCCTTCTTGCTCCCATGCAGTATGAGCCAAGGTATCCAACTCTAATCCTGTGACTTCATAATCATGTTCAAGTGAGACATGAGATGCATTCATTAAGCGACCGAATTTTTCCAAATCGCCAGCTTGCAATGCAGCTTGAGCTTGAAGTGTCCGTTGATTTTCCAACACAGCGTGACGAGCGCGTTTGAGTCGATTTTCATCTTGAATTAAGTAGCTGTATTCATCAAAATCCCACTCATTTAATTCACCCAAGGTTGCAATAGAGAGTTTTTGCTTTAATTCCTCGACTGCTTTTTCACACTCTGCACGGCGTTCATTGTATTTGGAGTCTGCTAGTTCACGACACTTGTTTGTATTCATGATGACAACCACATTGTCTTTAAGATTAAGCGGTACCAATTCGTATTCGAGCGTGTTCGTGTCTAAGTAAATTGCCTGTTGATCCGCCCCCATGCCAATGGCAAACTGATCCATGATTCCAGAATTAACACCGATAAATTCGTTCTCTGTTTGTTTACCGATTTTTACTAAATCTAAACGGTCTAATTTTAAATCAAACAGTTTCTCTGCAATAATTCCTGTCAGTAGCTCTAAAGAAGCAGATGAAGAGAGACCCGAACCATTTGGGATATTTCCAAAAACATAGATGTCCATTCCTTTGTCAATGACATACCCCGCCTTTTGCAAGAAATGAAGCACACCTTTTGGATAATTCGTCCAATTATGCGCTTTTTCAAAACGAAGATCTTCTAGCGGCACCTCAATAATTCCCTTGTCTTCAAAGTTTGCTGAGTAAAAACGAAGTAAGTTATCGTCACGCTTGCGCGCTGCCCCATAAGTTCCTAATGAAATAGCT